>Ga0208566_1000153_pt1 | contig 50942 bp, 38 predicted proteins | sample PL_2010_150m_FD_184159 | JGI IMG/M metagenome (GOLD analysis project Ga0208566, IMG submission 184159) | Freshwater microbial communities from Powell Lake, British Columbia, Canada to study Microbial Dark Matter (Phase II) - PL_2010_150m... | ecosystem: Environmental > Aquatic > Freshwater >...
GGATTTTGTTCAATATTATTACTGAAGTTTCCCTTATCTAAAATTGTTCAAAAATAAATGATAAAAAAGAGCAGCATGATTTTGATAATATTAAGATAATCAATATCTTAATGTCGTCAAACAAATTAAAAAAACCATGCTGCACCATAAAAGTACAAAGATTTTTTCAGAGATCAGTGACTTTTTAACCCCAAGTGAAAAAGGATTTTTCCGGATCATCGAACTTTACAAAAAATTGGAACTACACCAGATCAAAATCGGGCACGGAGATTTTCCTCAGGCTTCTTATTCCAAGAGCGATCTGTTGCTTTGCCTGATGCTATTTCCCGTTTTTCAGGTCAAGAATGTATATGGTTATCTGAACAGTACCTTAGAGACATTCTTTGAAGCCAGGAAGAACACTCTTTACCGGCTGAAGAACGACAGCTTGGTGAATTGGCGTGGCTTGGTGGATTTGATCAACAAGCGCCTGTTCAAAATTGTTCAGGAACACTCTGATAATCTTTCACAAAGCGCACATTGCTTAATCCTGGACGACACCGACTTTGCCAAAACCACCTACAAGACTGAGCACGCTGGAAGAATCTGGTCGCACGTAATGCACCGGACCATACTGGGTTTTAAGGGATTATTCCTTGGATACTGGGATGGAAAGAGTTTCTTCTCACTGGATTTTAGCCTGCACAAAGAAAAGGGTAAAAATCAAAAGAAGCCAAACGGTCTGACTGCGAAACAACGAAAGAAGCAATACCAAAAGGATCGTGCTGAATTATCACCAGGAAAAAATCGGGAAAAGGAAGTTACTCTGGATAAGATCACAAATGGGATCCAAATGGTTAGGAAGGCGCTCTCCCGTAAGTTGCAAGTAGAGTACATTCTTATGGACAGTTGGTTCTTTTGCAATGCTTTCCTGCAATTAGTCAATGGATTAAGCCAAAAGGTGCATATTCTCGGCATGGTTAAGATGGGCAATACCAATTATACGTTTGAAGGGATGGATTATACACTTGGTCAACTTTCTGAAATTTTGAAACGTCGGAAAAAGGTCAAGTGGATGAAAAAAATCAATATGTACTGCGCTGAAATTGTGGTTGACCATAAAGGAACTGCGCTGAAATTATTCTTTTGCAAAACCAGCAAACGGGGGAAATGGCACGTCTTGGGCACAACCAATAAATGCCTGGGAATTCTCAAGGCTTATGAGATATACTGTATCCGTTGGACCATAGAAGTTTTTTTTAAAGAAGGGAAGCAGTACTTCGGTTTGGGTAAATCACAATCCCAGGATTTTGATGGCCAGATTGCTGATATTTCAATTACGATTATTGTGTATAATGTGTTCAGCCTGGCCAAGCGATTTGAAGCCTATGAAACGCTCGGCTGCCTGTTTCGGGAAGTGGGTCAGCAGGCCCTTGAGCTAACTACATTCATGCGAATCTGGAATTTTATTCTGGAATTGTTAACTATAGTGTCAGAAATAATTGATGGTGATTTTAACGAACTGGTTGTCAGCAACATGAAAAACACCTCGGAAAACAATGTTCTCTTTAAACTCGTTGACTCACAGTTCAATCAATCTATTAGAGCATAGACATGGGAAACTTCAGTTATTATTAGAGATTTCAAAATCCGGAATGAGCCAGGTATTATTATACAATCCGATTGGAACGGTTAGACTTGATCCTCTTGCCACCTGAACTTTATTAAACGTCTGGGTGCGTTTCAAATCAAACCACGCACTTCCCTCGACATACAGCTCCCATGCTCTCTCCATCAAAACGGCATCTCTGAATGAATCCTTTGACAATCCGCTTAAATCAGGTACCTGTGTTGGATTTGATTTATCGATTCTAGCTCTATTCCGTACCGTATTAATGTACTGATATGCACCACCGGGTCCATTGACTTCCTTTTCTGCCTCAGCCGCAATCAAATACATCTCGGCTAATCGTAAAATTGGAACTGAATATTCACAATTCTGCTCGGCAGAAGATGCCGCGAGTTCATCTTCAAAGAACTTCTCAACGATAAATTTGTTATAATAGGTTCTTGTAATAATGGTATGCCCTTTTGCGTTAACATACCCATTCTTTATACCCCATTCCTTTCTTCTGTCGCCAACCGGAAAGCTATTAATGAATGCTTCGGTTGGCATGAGGTTTGCAGTGTTGCTTCCTGTTGGCGCAGTTCTGACGTGCAAATTGTTAAAAGCGGCAGGAATGGAAAACATTGCTTCCCAAATGGATTCACTCGTGTAAGTCCTAACCTGATGAAATATGCCAGCATAATCACTCACCAATGAAAATTTTACAGAGTTAATCACTTCCACTGCCTTTGCCTTTGCCAAAGCAAAGTTTGCTGTTTTGTTTAACGGAAAACCGGCAGATGTTAAGTAAACTTTTGCTAGCAAAGCAGTTGCAACCTCCTTGTAAACTCTGCCGACATCAGAAGCATTTTCAGGCAAATTCGACTCAGCAAAGACCAGATCACTGATTATTAAATCATAAACATCAGACTGTGGTGCTTTTGGAGCCTTGGTTTCAGCAATTGAAGTTACCGGGGAAGTCCTCAAAGGAATATCTCCAAAAAATTGAACCAGATTAAAATATGCATAAGCCCGCAAAAATTTAGCTTCAGCTTCTATCTTGCTTTCAACAGCATCACCCAAATCCACATTATTCAGAGCTTCCAGAATTAAATTTGAATTATTCACAATAGAATAAGGGTATTGCCACGCATACCTTATTGCCCAAAAATTTGAGGAAGGATTGTTCTTCCAAAAATCTCCTGTTTGCTCAGCAGATTCCGGCCGGTCGTTGTAATCAGCAAAAACATCAGAAACGTCCTTCTGTAAATTTATATTTCTGACTGCTACATATTGGCCTTTCAATGCAGCCTCAAAATCACCTGCCGACTTATAAAAGTTTGCCGATGAAATAAAGGTTTTTGGATTTTCCACTAATAGATCTTCACAACCCCAAAACGTAAATAGGGCCATAATACTGAGACATATAAATAGTTTTCTCATGACTTATTTTTTTAGAATGTTATTTGGATGCCGCATATAACGGATTTCATCGAAGGGTACACTCCCCTGTCCCAACCATTAACAGCGGAAGAAGTCCATGATGCTTCCGGATCATAATGTGGATAATTAGTCCAGGTGATGAGGTTTGTACCACTTAAATAAAGAGATAATGCACTTATTTTGATCTTTCTAAGAAAAGATTCCGGAATACTGTAAGATAACCGAATGTCCTTAAATCTTAAAAACGAACCCGGCTCAATCCAAAGTGTACTTGGGGCACCAAATGTGATATAAGAGGTCGAATGGGATGAAGGTGCGGCATAAGTACCGGCTGAACCCGGTCCGGTCCACCTGTTATCCCAGGCTTCCTGGGTAACATTCCATTTTCCACCCATGGCAGTATAGTATTTATTGAACTCATTTACAATTTCATTTCCATAACTGCCAACGATCTGGAATGCAAGTTCGAAACCCTTAAAGCTAATAGATTGATTCATCCCAAAAATGAATTTTGGCTCGAGATGACTCAGCATCTTCTGGTCGTCGCCATTAATAATTCCATTACCATCCAGATCCTTTACTTTGTAATCGCCGGCTTTCTTTCCAGGCTCCATTGCATTTGCTTCAGCATCTGTTTGATAAATCCCGTCGAGTACAAATCCATATAATTGGGAAGGTGCTTCTCCGAGGAATAATGGGAACCAATTCCCCCCGCCAATCGGGCTATCAATTCTTTTAATTACATTTCCGTTATTATCGGTACCAAGACTCGCTACTATACCCCTGTTAAAGGACATATTCAGTGCGGTTTCCCATCTGACGGGCCCACCAATGCTATTATAGGAAAGTTCAAATTCAAATCCCTTATTCTGGATTTCACCAACATTTCTTGTGGATGAACTGTATCCGGAAGAGGGCGGCAGAGTGGCATTGTACAATAAATCAGTTGTGCTTTTTCGATAATAGTCAGCTACAAATCTAATCCTGTTATCGAATAAACTCAGATCAACACCGATATCGGCTTGTTGGGTCGTTTCCCACCTAAGTGACTGGTTAGCAAAACCTGAAGAAACAAATCCCACTGTCCGACCAGTTCCAAACACCGGAACATTGGTGCTGAGCCTGTCTAATGTTTGATAAGACGAAATTGCTTGATTTCCAGCTTTTCCAAAACTTGCTCTCAGCTTAAGATCACTAACCCAACCCAGTTGCTTAATGAAATTCTCTTCAGACATTCTCCAGGCAATAGCAGCCGAAGGGAAAAATGCATATTTATTATCTTTCCCGAATTTTGAAGAACCATCATACCTGCCGGTGAGCGTTACCAAGTACTTACCGAGGAGAGTATAATTAAAACGACCCAAATAAGAAATCAATCTTGAATCGGTGTAGGATGAGGCTGGCGGATTCGGTTTCGTCCCGGACTGCAGGTTGTTGTCTTCAAAAACGTTAGATACAAATCCCGATGTACTGCCACTTATTTGATCCCAAACCGAACTTTGATAAGCCATTACAGCAGTAGCATTGAACTTGTGACTTTCTTTGATGTTAAAGGCGTAATTCAGAATATTCTCATTAACAAAAGAATATGATTTATTCATTGACTTACTAGCCTGTCCAGTGCCAGGGCCCCCGTTTGAAATTCCAATCTTGCTATAGCTGTCGGTAGTATTGTTATTAAAATCCACTCCGGCATTGATTCTCAAACTAAGCCCTTTAATGATATCATACTGAAATTCCATATTATTAACATTTCTGTTAAGAGTGCCTGTGGATTTATCCAGTTGTGAATATCCGACAGGATTATTTCCTCCCCATGGGGTACCCTTAAAAACAGTGAATTTCCCATCGGCATCAAGGATTGCATCCGTAGGAGGCATAACAATGGCCTGAAATGGGATAGCCCCCCAGCCATCAGCGGCGAAGTTGCCGTTATGGTTAACAGCATTTGTGTAAGAAATGTTGGCTTTAAAAGTCATTTTCTTATTCAATCTAATATCGCCATTAACACGCATAGAAATTCTCGCAAAATCAGAATTTAATATTATCCCTTCCTGATTGAGATAATTAATGGAAGAATAGAACCTTGCATCCTGATTTCCTCCTGATACTGAAAGCTGGTGACTTTGAATATCTGCATTGCGATAGGTTAGATCCTGCCAATCATTATCAGGAAGAGCTGCTATTTGTGCTGCAGTAAGGACGGACCCGCCTTCTTTTGCAGCAATCTCATTTTGCATGGCTACAAAATCATTTTTGCCAAGAAGGTCGATCTTTTTTCTTAAACTCTGAACACCGGTTGAACCATGATAATTGATTTGTGTTTTTCCAACTAGCCCTCTTTTAGTTGTAATCAGTACAACCCCACCAGCTCCTCTTGACCCGTAAATAGCAGTGGCAGAAGCGTCTTTAAGTATTTCAATGGACGCAATATCTTCAGGGTTAAAATCTGCCCCCAAATTGTCGACAGGAAATCCATCAATCACATATAAGGGATTATTTCCGCCGGATAATGAATTGCCTCCACGTATCCTGATAATTACGTCTTCACCCGGCCGGCCTGATTTCTGGTTAACCCTGACACCGGAGGCTTTACCCTGAAGGGACCGGGTTACATCGAATGGTACCGCTTGCTGCAGTGATTTGGGACTTATTGATGAAACAGATCCGGTGAGGTCGCTTTTTTTCACCGTTCCATAACCAATAACAATCACCTCATCCAAACCAAATGCCGACTCAGCCATAGTTACATTAATCTGGGTCAATGCCCCGATCACGACCGTCTGGGGTTCCATCCCGACAAAAGAGAATGTCAGGCTCCTTGCCCCATCGGGAACTTCAATGCTGTATTTACCAGCCATATCAGTTGTCGTGCCTTGAGAGGTACCGGTAACAAAAACATTTGTACCCGGAAGGGGAGCTCCGTTTTTATCGGTAACTGTACCGGTAATTCTTTTTAGCTGTTGTTCATCCTCTGAAGCTAAAGAAACAAGCCTGTTCTCCAGGGGATCAGTGGTTAACAATATTTTTCTGTTTAAAACGACATAATTAACATTTGTCCCTTTGAACAACTCAGGAAGAATCGCGGTAATCAGTTGATTTTCCGATTGAATACTAACAATTCTGCCAACGTCAATCTGCTTCTGGTTGAAGATGAAATAAAACTCGCTCTGGCGTTCAATTTCATCCATTACCTGTTCAAGGCTTTTGTTCTCCATGTCGAGGGAAACCTTCGCTATTTGGGAATAGGTTGGAATAGCAAAAAGATTCGAAACACTAACCAGGATAAGGAGAAATGCGATCTTAAGTTCCATAATTAGTTTTTTAAATGGGTATGAATTCACCCATAGATCAAATTTTTTTTTCATAACTTTGAAATGTTTTTAAGTTAGGTTATTATTCATTAATAATGACTTAGCAAATATTGCAGGGAAGCGGCTCCAACGCTTTCCTGCTTTTGCTATAAAAGGTAAATAGGAGGCTGTTTCATAGGCAAGGATTTTAATTTTTATAGCTGGATCATTAGGTTCTAAGAGTTAGTATCACCTTCTTTTTACTTAATGTTTCGTCTGGTTTGATTTCCCGGTTTTCAATTTTATAAGCTACGTGCAAACTTCGTTTCAGCATAATCAGAACCTCTTCAAGGTTGTCATCTACAAAGGTTGCCCGCCACCTGAATTTTTCAGGTGAACTGACATTTAGCTCAACATCAATATTATACCATCTTTCCAATCGCCTGGCAATAACATCTAGCGGATCATTCCGGAACACCAGCTTCCCATCTTTCCACGATATGTATTTTTGAGGTTGTACGACTTCAGTTGAAAAATCCTTAAGAGTTTTATTATATATGACAAGATCATTGGGTTTCATGGTGTGCGACTGATTCATTTGGGGATCATTAAATACCAGCATCCCTTCCTCAAGAACTACTTCAACCGTTTTCTCGTTTTGATAGGATGCTATATTAAACCTTGTACCTAATACCTGAACATTAATCTCCGGAGTGTGCACGATAAATGGTTTTTTCTTATCGGTATAAACATCAAAAAAAGCTTCACCGGTAAGTGAAACCTGGCGATCAGTACTAAAATTGCCACCATATTTTATGCTTGAATTGCTGTTTAGCCACCCGGTTGTGCCATCAGGTAAACTGAACTGCGCGCGGGTCCAGGCAGGAGCTTTTATTTCAACCCAGGTTTCTTTTTTCAGGGAGGCTTCCTTATGATTTTTAATTCCCATAAAGACCACTAGGGGAAGTAAAATTGCTCCCGCAATGCTCAGGGCCCATCTGGAAATAGTACCAAACGACCAGGCCTTCCGAATTGATAATCTGGTGTTTATATCATAATGAATCTTGTACAGGATATGGTCAAGATTCTTACCGTCCGCTTCTTCCTCTGGCCTTAATTCACTAAACTGCCGGGATAAAAGCTTCCTAAGTTCTTTCTCTTTACTGTTGTCGCAAAAAACTTCATTAATGTAGGATTCATCCTTACCGGAGTACTCTCCTTTGAAATAATGTTCAACTTTTTCACTATCAAATTCAATGTTTGCCATTCAGCTAATATTCAACATTTATACTAATTCAATTCCACCATAACACTACTTAAAAAAAGCAGTTCTTCAATTAAGAAGAACCGCTTTTTCTAACCTAAATACTAACTCGAACCTATGAAAACAGATATATTCATTATATACAGACAATGCATGTTTTCCAAAATCTCTCCTTTTAATCCATTTAATAGTAATATCCACTTCTGCCCGGATACACCTATCCTCAAAGAGAAATAGTGCTAATCAATTGAAAATGTTCTAATTGCAAGAGTTTCCGAAGAGGCCTGGGTATTCAAGGCTCAAGGCTCAAGGCTCAAGGCTCAAGACTCAAGTAAGTAATAAGTAAGACACAAGTTGTAAGATACAAGGTACGGACCTATGCATAGCCCCTTGTTCCTTATTTTTGGCATACTTATTACTGCCTTATATTACTTACGCCTTACTTGAGCCTTGAGCCTTGAGCCTTGAGCCTTATCTCTTATGGTATTGTTCGTCGTAATACTCCTGATACTTCCCTGAGGTGACCCTCGTCATCCACTCTTCATTCGCCAGGTACCAGTCGACGGTTTTTTCCAGACCTTCGGCAAACTGCAGGCTGGGTTCCCAGCCAAGTTCACGCTGGATTTTTGTGGCATCAATGGCATAACGCAGGTCGTGGCCGGCCCGGTCCTTTACGTAGGTGATCAGTGAGGCGGAGGTTCCAGATGCGCGGTTCATCTTCCGGTCCATGATGTCACACAGGATCTGGATCAGGCTGATATTGGTCCACTCGTTGAAGCCGCCGATATTATAGGTTTCCCCGTTTTTCCCTTCGTGGAAAACCAGGTCGATAGCCCGTGCATGATCAACCACAAATAACCAATCGCGAATATTTTCGCCTTTCCCATACACAGGGATTGGTTTCATGTGCTTGATGTTGTTGATGGCAAGCGGGATCAGTTTCTCGGGAAACTGGTTCGGGCCGTAATTATTGGAACAGTTGGTGAGTACCACCGGCAAACCGTAGGTGTGGTGGTAGGCCCTCACAAGATGATCGGAGCTGGCTTTCGATGCCGAATAGGGGCTGCGGGGATCATAAGAAGTGGTTTCAACAAAGAAACCTTCAGGCCCGAGTGATCCGTAAACCTCATCGGTGGAAATATGATAGAACCGCTTGCCTTTGAAATTCCCGGCCCAGGCTTTGCGTGCGGCATTTAGGAGGTTTACCGTACCGATAATATTGGTAGTGATAAAGGCCATCGGCTCGGCGATTGATCTATCTACATGGCTCTCGGCGGCCAGATGGCACACTCCGGTTATCGGGTATTTGACGAACAGCGCATCAATCACTTCCGAGTCCCGGATATCGGCCTTTATAAAAGCGTAGTTGGGCGATTGATCAAGATCGGTCAGGTTTTCGAGATTGCCTGCATAGGTAAGGGCATCGAGGTTTAGAATATGATAATCAGGATATTTGTTTACAAAAAGCCTGACGACATGGGATCCGATGAATCCGGCACCCCCGGTAATTAAAATCGTTTTTTTCATGGGTTTCAGGTTTTATTGAATTCCCCGCAACTTTTTTTCCCAGTTCCAGGCCGACAGGAGGGTGTCCTCGAGGGAGGTCCCTGCTTTCCAGCCGAGCACCTGGTTGGCTTTAGTGGTATCGGCCCAAACCGCCACAATATCGCCGGCCCGGCGACCAACAACCTTATAGTGGACTGGTACACCGGTTACCTTTTCAAAGGTTTTTACCACCTCCAGAACCGAAGTGCCATGGCCGGTACCGAGATTGAAGAATTCTAAACCGGTCTCATTCTTCTGATCGAGCAACCGGCGGATAGCCGTCACGTGTGCCTTGGCCAGATCTGTCACATTGATATAATCCCGCACGGCGGACCCATCAGGGGTAGGGTAATCATCACCGAAAATTTTTAGCTCCCCGCGAAGCCCTGCAGCCGTCTGGGTAACAAATGGCACCAGGTTATCCGGGATACCTTGCGGCAGCTCACCGATCAGGGCGGAAGGATGGGCGCCGATCGGGTTGAAATATCTCAGAGAAATCACCTGCAGGGCGGGCATCGAGCAGCCACTGTCGCGCAGGATTTCTTCACAGATCTGCTTGGTATTTCCATAGGGAGATTCGGCCGGAAGAATCGGTGCATTTTCCGTAACCGGCAATTCTTTCGGTTGACCGTACACCGTACAGCTCGAGGAGAATACCATCAAAGGTACCTTGAATTGCTCCATGCACTCCAAAAGGTTCATCAGGGAAACCAGGTTGTTCCGGTAGTACTTCAGAGGTTGATCAACGGATTCGCCAACAGCCTTATATGCTGCAAAGTGAATGATTGCCTTCAGCCGGGAATACTTCCTGAAAAAGGCTTCCACATTGGGCTTGTCGCAAAGGTCGAACTGCTCAAAAGCTGGCCGGACCCCGGTAATTTTCTCTATCCCATCGAGCGAATCCACAGTGGAATTGGCGAGATTATCAACGATTACCACCTCATAACCTTCGTTAATCAGTTCAACAGCTGTATGAGAGCCAATATAACCAGTTCCCCCGGTAACAAGAATCAATTCTTTCATTCGACGATTTTTTTTACTGACCCCTCTATTAATGTATACTTTTCATGGCTTTCCGGGCAGGTTGCCATCCCGTTTTCGTCAAACAGCAGCTTATGCCCAAACTCGCTCATCCAGCCCGACTGGCTTGCGGGGTTACCGACTGCCAATGCATAGGGGGCCACATTTTTAATCACAACCGCCCCGGCCCCGATAAAGCAGTATTCTCCAAGCGTAATACCGCACACAATGGTGGCATTGGCTCCGATGGTGGCGCCTTTTTTTACCAGGGTCGTTTCATACTGCCCGCGCCGGTTTATTCCGCTGCGGGGATTGATCACATTAGTGAACACCATCGAAGGACCGAGGAACACATCGTCCTCGCAAATGACTCCGGAATAAATCGATACATTATTCTGGACCTTTACATTATTGCCCAGTACCACATCCGGCGAAACCACCACGTTCTGGCCAATGTTGCAGTTTTCGCCAATCCGGCAACCCGGCATAATATGCGTGAAATGCCAGATTTTTGTTCCCTTGCCGATCAAGCAGCCCGGATCAATAATCGCCGATTCATGGGCAGAATAGTCAGTATTATTCATGTTCAAGAATATTCAGAAGATTCGTACAGATTGTATCCAGTTGCTCTTCATCCATCTCGGTATGAATCGGGAGCGATAAAACCGATTTACAGACATTTTCGGTTATCGGGAAATCCCCTTCCCGATATCCCGCAAAGGCAAATACTTTTTGTAAGCTAAGCGGAACCGGATAGTAGACCGTCGATGGGATCCCTCTCTCTTTCAGCTTGTTCCGGACAGAATCCCGAAGGATCGGATCGAGCAGGATGGTATATTGATGGTAGATATGGGTTCCTTCTTCAAAAACTTTCGGAATCCGGATATAAGGATTTGAGCCTAATCTATCGTTGTAATATTCAGCAGCTTTCTGGCGCCGGGCGATAAAATCATCGAGATTCTGGAGGTTTACACGCAGGATAGCTGCCTGGAGGGTATCGAGACGGGAATTAACGCCAATGATATCGTTGTAATACTTGATTTTGGCGCCGTGGTTGATTATCATTTCCATAGTTTCGGCCAGATATGGGTCAGAGGTGATCAGAGCGCCTCCATCGCCATAGCAGGCAAGCGGTTTGGTCGGGAAGAAGGAGGTAGTCCCGATATTTCCGACGGTTCCGGTCATTTTGCTAATCCCGCCGGAGTATGTATAGCGCGATCCGAGAGATTGTGCATTGTCCTCGATAACAAACAGCCCATATTCGCCGGCAATCTCCTGGATACGGCGCATATCGGCCGGTTGGCCAAAGAGATGCACCGGGATGATCGCTTTTGTTTTAGGGGTGATGGCTTCCCGTATTTTATCCGGATCGATATTGAAAGTCAGGGGATCAATATCTACCACGACAGGCTTTAGCCGGAGGAGTAGAAGCACTTCCAGAGTGGAGATGAATGTGAAATTGGATGTGATCACCTCATCGCCGGGTTGCAGGTTGAGTGCCATGAGGGCTACCTGGAGGGCATCTGTGCCATTGGCGCAGGGGATTACATAAGGAACAGACAGGTAAGCAGCGAGCTCCTCGCGGAAAGCCTTCACGGCAGGGCCTTTAATAAAGGCTGATGAATCCAGAACTTCTGAAATAGCGGCATCGATTTCCGGTTTCAAACGAAGGTATTGCGACCGGATATCCACCATATCGATTTTTTTCATGCGGCTGAAAGGTTAATGCGACTGCCTGGCGAAAGTAACCAATTTCGGGCTTTTTTTGACCAAACGGAATCAGACCCCGTAAAATTGTATTCCGGGATTCGGACAGATGTCGATTTGTTAGTATATTTGTTCACAACTATGGAAGTTATTCAGGCGATACGAAAATTGTTATTTCTGGAGGATTGTATAATCATCCCGGGCCTTGGGGGTTTTGTATCACAATACCGGCCTGCGGTAATTGATAAAGCGACGGGTACTTTCATTCCCCCCGCCAAGGAGATCGTGTTCAACCGTGAGCTGGTGCAAAACGATGGCACTCTGGTGAACTTTATTGCAGAGAAGAGCGGGATTTCAATGGATGTGGCCCGGAAGCAGGTTGATCGGTTCGTTGAGGAGGCTAAGAAAAAATTAGAGCAAAACGATCCGGTTTTTATATATGGAATCGGGCAATTCATTCAGGATAAGAACCGTAAGATCCGTTTTCAGGCCGATGCAGGCACCAACTTGTTTCTCGAATCATTTGGATTAGCTTCGTTTCATCTGCGCGAAGTGGCACATGAAAACAATATCAAATCATACAGTACGGTTGAATTTCCTATCGCCGAGATTACAAAGGCGCACAGCAACCATAACCTCAGGCGCATTGCCATCGCGATGCCTCTGCTGATCGCCTTTTCATTGTTACCGTATAATTCCCGGGTTACCGATACCTTAACCTCTTCTTCGGCCTCGATGGTTCCGGAGCCCTCACTGTTCCGTTTGAACTATCCTGATGCACCACGGAGGGATACGGCAAAGGCGATAGTGTTTCCGATAAGAGATAGCGTGACACCAGAAATCGTGACGCGTGAAATAGTGACAAGTGACAGCGTGACGAGTGACAAAGTTAAGCGTGAGGACGTGAAGAAAGAGGTTGTGGGGAGTGAGGATGTAAAAACGGTGGTAAGGAAGTTTCCGGTGATTGCGGGGTGTTTTAAGATTAAGAGCAATGCCGGGCGGCTGCATAAACAATTGATTGAAAAGGGATATCCGGCTATGATTGCCGTTTCGCGAAACGGGTTATATAAGGTCAGTATGGAATCTTTTGCATCACGTCAGGAAGCCCTGGCCGGTTTGACCCGCCTGAAACAAGCCGAACCCGGCATGGAGCTTTGGGTAGCGCTATAGCAATTTTTCGTGAGGCGAAACGCGAAACGCGCGTGAGTGATAAGTAACGCAAAAGCACTTGTCATCCCCGCGTAGGCGGGGACCCCGTCGCTAACAACGAATGCCTGCAACAGCACTTGCGGGACTTATTTTACCACCGCACCATTCTGTATGGCTTGTTCAGGAGTTACAAAGATCAGCCGGCCCTGGTTGTCTTCAGCGAGCAGAATCATGCCTTTCGACTCAATGCTTTTGATCATGCGGGGTTCGAGATTGGCCAGCAGGGTGACCTGCCTGCCTATGATGGCCTGGGGTTCAAAGTGTTCGGCGATGCCTGAAACCACCGTTCGGATATCAATACCGGTATCCAACTTCAGTTTCATTAGTTTCTGGGTTTTCGGAACCTTTTCGGCTTCGAGGATCGTGGCAATCCGGATATCCATCGCTGAAAATTCATCATAGGATATAACCGGTTTGGCCGGGGCGAGTCCGGCTTCCTTGGCTTCATTGGCCTTCTTGGTTTCGAGAAGCTTATTTACCTGGAAATCCACCTGGGCGTCTTCGATCTTTTCAAAAAGCAATCCGGGCTTTTCCATCTGGTGACCGGATTTGATCAGATCAACTGAACCGATAGCCGACCAGGACATTTCGGGTACATTCAGATAACCCCGCAATTGCTTCATGGTAAAGGGCAGAAACGCGTCCATCAGGATGGCGATATTGGCTGTGATCTGCAAGCTGACGTGCAGGATAGTGGCCACGCGCTCAGGATCAGTTGGAAACAGCTTCCAGGGCTCAGTTTCGGCGAGATATTTATTGCCCAGACGGGCCAGGCTCATGGCTTCGTTGAGGGCTTCGCGGATCCGGAAAGTTTCTAGGCTCTGCTCAACTCTTGATTTGATTGCAGTGATTTCACCCAGTGTGGTGTTATCATAATCGGTGAGTGCACTGATTGCCGGGCATTTCCCATTGAAACATTTCTGGGTGAGAACCAGTGTGCGGTTCACGAAATTTCCGAGAACGGCAACCAGCTCGTTGTTGTTGCGTGTTTGGAAATCCTTCCAGGTGAAGTCGTTATCCTTGGCTTCGGGAGCATTGGCGGTGAGGACATACCGCAAAACATCCTGTTTGCCCGGGAATTCATCGAGATATTCATATAGCCACACCGCCCAATTGCGGGAGGTGGAGATCTTATCGTTTTCGAGATTCAGGAATTCATTAGCCGGAACGTTATCGGGCAGGATATATTCGCCATGGGCCTTCAGCATTGCGGGAAAAATGATGCAATGGAACACGATATTGTCTTTGCCGATAAAGTGGATCAGGCGGCTATCTTCTGATTTCCAGTATTTTTCCCAATCGGGGGTGAGCTCCCGTGTAGCCGAGATATAACCGATCGGTGCATCAAACCACACATAGAGGACCTTGCCTTCAGCACCTTTCACCGGCACCGGAACACCCCAGTCGAGATCCCTCGATACCGCACGGGGCTGAAGCCCCTGATCAAGCCATGATTTGCATTGGCCGTATACATTTGAGCGCCATTCGGTATGATCTTCAAGTATCCATTTCTTTAGCCAGGCTTCATGCTTATCGAGGGGCAGGTACCAATGCTTCGTTTCTTTTAAAACCGGAGCATTACCGCTGAGCATTGATCTTGGATTGATCAGATCCATCTGACTCAGTGAAGTCCCGCACTTTTCGCACTGGTCGCCGTACGCTTTTTCATTGCCGCAATGGGGGCAGGTGCCTGTGATATAGCGATCGGCGAGAAATTGCTGATTGGCTTCATCAAAAAACTGTTCCGATGTTTTTTCGACGAACTCACCGGCATCATTAAGTTTCCGGAAAAAATCCGATGCGGTTTGGTGATGAATCGGAGATGAGGTCCGGTGATAAATATCAAAGCCGATCCCGAACCGGGCAAATGCATCTTTATTGATGCTGTGATACCGGTCGACCACATCCTGAGGGGTAATCCCTTCCATCTTGGCTTTCAAGGTGATAGGAACTCCGTGCTCATCCGAGCCACAAATAAACAGTACATCTTTTCCATTCTGGCGGAGATATCGCGTATATATATCTGCCGGAACATATACTCCGGCGAGGTGACCGATATGAACAGGGCCGTTTGCGTATGGCAGGGCGGCTGTGACGAGGAAACGTTTGTAATCAGACATCAGGCTAAATTAAGATTCGCAAAATTAGTAAAGAAAATGGATGAACGGAAGGATTTGGGGAAAGCGGGAGAACAGCTGGCGGTTGATCATCTCCTGGCCAAGGGTTTTGTCATTCTGGAGCGCAACTGGCATTTCAGTCACAAGGAGATCGACATAATTGCCCGCGACCATAATGATATCGTGGTGGTTGAGGTGAAAACCAGGAATGCTCCGGTGCGGGAATTACCGGAACAGGCCATCAACCGGCAGAAGAGGCAGTTCCTGATTTCGGCGGCCAATGCCTACGTGAAGTACAACCGGATTCCATTGGAAGTACGGTTTGATGTGGTTAATGTGGTGTATGAAAGGGGCTTGCCTGAAGTAAGCCACATCAGGAATGCGTTTTTCCCTACTCTTTGGTGAGCCAGCGGGCCAATCCCGAAAAAAACTATTCACTGATGACGTTGATTACACAGATGGCAAAAGCGAAAATCAGTGTTATCCGGGTCATCTGTGGACAGTCATTCTTGAACCTTGCGCCCTGGGCCTTAAACCATCAGATTGCACCCCCTGAGCTCACTATTGTCAAACCGTCCAAGAACCTCAAAACTTCCGTCCAGGTGAAGACGACCAAGGTCCTGTGTCTGGATAAAAGAGCAGGAGAATTGGTTGGCAAGGTCGATGACATCTAAACCCCCGGATTTTCCGTCGGGCATGCGCCGGAAGAGATCGTAGGGATCGCGGATCAATATCTTCATCCACGGCGGGGTGCGGTATATGCCGTTGCCGGTTGACCAGGCCTGGGAGAGGAGTTCGGTCATGCCGTATTCGGAGCAGACCGATTCCAGACGGAATGCTTTTTTTAAAATATCATGCAATTCTTTGCGGGTCAGCTCTTCGCGCCGGCCTTTCATGCCGCCGGTTTCCACAACCATGGTGTTTTTCAAAGGCATCGGAAACTGTTCGGCCAGGTCGAGCAAAGCGAACGTGACCCCGATCAGTATCGTTTTTTGTCCCGATTTTTCCAACGATTCGAGGTTTTTGGCCAGCTCCTCCCGATTATGCAGGTAGAATCCGCTCATCGGATGTCCGCTGAGCTTTATCAGGTGCTCAACCATGAAGACCAATGAAGAATTTTGACGTTCGAGATAAGAAGGCAAAAGGGCAAGAAAGCAGTAATCTGTAGGTTCGCCGAAAAACTTGCGGAACCCGGATTCGAGGCTATCAATATAGATTTCGTCGTTGAGGATATAATGCTTGCTGGTGTTGGCTCCGGTGGTGCCGCTCGATTGGAAGATCCGCGTCTCAGTTCCTGGCCCGGTTACCACCCGGTGGCTTTTAAAAAATTCGATCGGCAGGAAAGGAATATCGGCAATTGCTGCAATATCCGCCGGATCACATCCGAGGAGTTCCAGATATTGGCGGTACACCGGATTTTCCACTGCCTGGAAACGGAAAGTTTCGAGGACCAGCTGTTCTTCAAACTTTTTATCCACAAATTGCTCAAATTATCTCACAAATTGCCACGAATCTCATTACTTACCCCAGACTGTAACTGACAACCGACAACCGTTAACCGACAAAATGGACGCAATTATGCGTCCCTACGATATTTAATACCCCCTGATCGCTTTGATTCCCGGAAGCACCTGTCCCTCAATGTACTCAAGGAGGGCGCCGCCGCCGGTGGAAACATAGGATACCTTGCCGGCCATACCAAACTGGTTAATGGCGGCTACGGAATCACCCCCGCCAACGAGCGTGTAAGCTCCTTTTTCGGTGGCACGAACGATGGACTTTGCAATCTCAACGGTTCCTTTCTGGAAGTTCGGCATTTCAAAAACGCCCATCGGACCGTTCCAGAGGATGGTCTTTGACCCTTCGATCACTTCGGAGAATTTCGCAATGGTTTGATTGGCAATATCCAATCCCATCCAGCCATCAGGCACCTGATCAATCGGGGATACCGAAATTTGGGCATCATTGTCGAATTTATCAGCATTTACTCCATCCACCGGGAGATAAAGGTTTACTCTCTTTTCGCGGGCAAGGTTCATTACTTTCTTTGCCATCTCAACAAAATCTTCCTCAACCAGCGAATTTCCGATCTTACCACCCATGGCTTTGATGAAGGTGTAAGTCATGCCGCCGCCGATGATCAGATTGTCGACCTTACCGAGAAGGTTTTCGATTATGGTGATCTTGGTGGATACTTTGGCGCCGCCAAGGATGGCCGTAAAGGGTTTTTTCGGGTCGCGCATCACTTTATCGATGCTGCTGACTTCGTTTTCCATGATGTATCCGAACATCGACTTGCCGGGGAAGAAATCGACGATAATGGTGGTGGAGGCATGAGCACGGTGAGCGGTGCCGAATGCATCGTTAACATATACATCAGCCAGGCCGGCCAGTTTTTTGGCAAATTCAGGATCACCCTTTTCTTCTTCCTTGTAGAAGCGGAGGTTTTCGAGCAGCAATACTTCACCTGGTTTCAGGGCTGCTGCCATCGTTTTAGCCTCTTCACCGATACAGTCGGGTGCAAATTTCACATCCACTCCGAGTTTGGATTTCAGATCAGGAAGGAGGTGCCTTAATCTGTACTTATCGACCGGGCCCTCTTTCGGGCGGCCCAGATGTGACATCAGGATGACAGAACCGCCATCTTTCAGGATTTTCTGGATGGTTGGGATGGCTGCCCGGATACGGGTATCATCGGTAATTTCAAAACTGCTATTGAGCGGGACGTTGAAGTCGACCCGGATAATCGCCCGTTTGCCGGCGAAGTTGAATGAGTTCATTGTTAGCATAATATATCTTTGATTAGAGGTACCTCAAAAAGCCTGACAAAGTTAAAAAATGTTGGCTATTTTTGGGTCTATGCGCTTCAATGAAATACCAGGTCAGCATGCTATCCGGGCACGCCTGCTGCAGGCGGTGAAAACCAACAGGGTAAGTCACGCCCTGATGCTTTCGGGCAGTCCGGGGTGCGGTCATTATGCACTGGCTCTTGCCCTGGCACAGTACCTCCAATGCACTTCCCCGATCGGAGATGACTCTTGCGGCGTTTGTCCGGCCTGCCATCAGGCGGCCCAATTTGTACACCCCGATATCCACTTTGTGTTTCCGGTTGCCCGAACCGCCAAAATCAAAGATGAACCCTCGAGTGATGATTTCATCACGGAATGGCGGCAGTACCTCACCGGTAACCCTTATCCATCATTGGAAGGCTGGTATCATGCGATGGGTATCGAAAACAAGCAAGCCGGTATTTTCAAAAAAGAGGCTCAGGATATTCTGCGCAAACTCAATTTCAAATCGTTCCAATCGGATTATAAAGTGATCATCTTCTGGATGCCCGAAAAGATGAATACTACCGCGGCCAACAAACTGCTAAAGATTATTGAGGAGCCGGCCGATCATACCGTATTCCTGTTTGTCACCTGCGGCACTGATGAGGTATTGCCTACGATTTTATCTCGTACCCAGCTGATCAAGGTGCCAAAGATCGGAGCCGAACATCTGTATAAAAAACTGGCGGAGGAGTATCCCGGCCAGGAGAAACTAATGCAGCGAGTGGTACAAAGATCTCAGGGCGATTATTTGTTGGCGCGGGAGATGATTGACCAGAGCGATCAGAATACCCTCAACCGCGATTGGTTTATCCGGTGGATGCGGATTTCCTTTGGTTTACAGATCAAAGAAATCACCGATTGGGTTTCCGAAGTATCCGAAATCGGCCGTGAGCGCCAGAAATGGTTCCTGCAATATGCCTTGAGCATGATCCGTAATAATTTTATGGTGAACCAGGGCTTGGCTGACCTGGCCACCCTGGATGAGGAAGAATCGGCCTTTTCATCCAAATTTAATGCATTCATTCATCCGGGTAATATTGAAGGGCTGATGGAGGAGTTCGATCTGGCGATTGCCCAGGTAACCATGAATGCCAATCCGAAAATCCTCCTGACCGATATGAGTCTGCAGATCCACCGGCTGCTCAGGTTGCCTGCTCCCGGTGCAAAGGGCTGATGCACACTGCTGCATCACAATTCACCGGGATTAATTATCTTTACCGCCATGGATAAAATACAAGACGCGATATTATTCAGGGGTTGTCCCCATTTAGATATTGAATCGGAAGGAAAACCCTGCCAAAACCAGGAGGGATGCACCAAATTGAATGTTTTCGACTGGCTGAGAGACATACCCCATGGGATCAGCGAAGAGGATCTGGTGGAAGTGAGATTTAAGAACACCCGAAAGGCCTATTATCGCAATGTTAATTCTTTGAATTTAAAACCTGGTGATATGATTGCCGTGGAGGCTTCTCCGGGCCATGATATCGGGATGGTTTCCTTAACCGGTCCGCTAGTGTTGAATCAACTCCGGAAATACCGGATCAATCCGGACGAGTATGAGTTCCGGAAAGTATACCGGAAAGCCAAGCAGGCTGACATTGAAAAATGGAAGGAAGCGATTGGTCTCGAGTATCATACCATGCTGCGGGCGAGGAAGATCACGCAGATGCTGAAACTGGATATGAAAGTCGGCGACGTTGAATTTCAAGGTGATAAAACAAAAGCTATCTTTTATTATATCGCCGACGACCGGGTGGATTTTCGGGAGCTTATCAAATATATGGCCGAAGAATTCAAAATCCGGGTGGAGATGCGCCAGATCGGTGCCCGTCAGGAGGCTGGCCGTATCGGCGGGATCGGTTCATGCGGACGGGAGCTGTGCTGTTCCACCTGGCTTACGAATTTTGTTACCGTGACTACCACCGTGGCCAGGAACCAGGAGCTGTCGTTTAATCCGCAGAAACTGGCCGGACAATGCGGTAAACTGAAATGCTGTCTGAATTACGAGGTTGATGCATATCTCGATGCCCAGAAAGATTTTCCATCGGCCGAGATTGTCCTCGAAACCAGGGAAGGCAAGGCCTATCATCAGAAAACCGATATTTTCAAAAGGATGATGTGGTACTCCTTCGATTCATCGGCTTCCACAAACCTCATTCCGATTACGGTGGAAAGGGTTATGGAGATCGTCCGGCTGAACAAGCAGGGTATCATTGTGGAAAAACTCACCGATTTTGATTTGTCCAAAGTGGTGGAAGAGGTTGGGTATATGAACGCGGCCGGTCAGGAAAGCCTCACACGGTTCGACGATAAGAAAAGAGCGCAGCGTCGCCCGCAGGCACCCGTCAAGCCGCAGGTTCAGGTTACACCCGAAGACCGTCCGAAAATCAAGGTTATTAAGAAATCATGAACCGGTTTGCAGGATCGGTGATGGCAGTCATGATGGGAATCCTATTTGCTGCCTGTGGCCAAAAAGATTTTTATCTCCGGAATGTTCCCATTGAAAAGGGGGTATGGTCGGCCGACCGGTTTTACCGGTTTGAGGTACCTGTCAAGGATACCGTCAGTTCGTACAATATTTATCTGCAGGTTAGAAACGACGGCCGGTACGAATATTCCAACCTTTGGCTTTTTATCCGCACCAACTCGCCCACCGGGGCCAATCTGCGTGATACCCTGGAATGCCGCCTGGCCGATGAGCAGGGTCGCTGGCAGGGAAGAGGCTCGGGAGGGAGGTTCAGTCTGGAAATACCTCTGCGATACCGGGTTAGGTTTCCGAATCCCGGGATCTATATTTTTGAGATTGACCAGGGAATGCGCAATAAAGAACTTAAGTATATCACGGATCTCGGATTGAGGATCGAAAAAGCCGGGTAATTTTGGGCAGGATTAGCAAAATCAAAAGATTTGATGAAATGCGGGAATTTCCGCATGTTTTTGAACCGGACGGCAACGCTATCCTAACATCGGATTATGAAATGAAAGGCTGTTGGAACCAGCAGTTCTTCCGGAATGAGAAACCCATCATTCTTGAATTGGGCTGCGGCCGGGGAGAATACACCGTTGAGCTGGCCAAAAGATCTCCGGAATTCAATTTCATCGGAGTCGATATTAAGGGTGCCCGGATGTGGAAAGGGGCACAGGAATCGCTCCGGCTGAAACTGGACAATGTCGCTTTTCTGCGTTGCCGGATCGAGTTTCTTTTCCGGATGTTTGCACAGAAAGAGATTACTGAAATCTGGATAACTTTTCCTGATCCGCAAGCCCGGAAGCCTCGTAAAAGGCTTACATCCAGTCGTTTTATCAATATGTATATGGACATGCTGAATCCCGGTGGAAGAATACATCTGAAAACAGATAGCCCGATCCTATATGAATATACCGTTTCGTTATTGAAATGGAACGGACTTGTGTCCGACCGGTGCACGACCGATCTGTATGCTTCCGGCCTGGTTGATGAGGTTCTCTCGATCCGCACCCACTACGAATCGGGATTCCTCCAGGTTGGAAAGCCCATCACCTATTTATCGTTTGTTCCCGTTCATGGCCGTCGCTGGACCGAACCGCGCGAAGAACCCGACCAGCTATGACCGATACAGGATTTTTTAACGGGGTTTACCAGGTAGTGCGGTATATTCCGTATGGCCGGGTTTCCACCTATGGCGCCATTGCCCGTTATCTCGGATCCCCGCAATCAGCCCGTATGGTCGGTTGGGCATTAAATAAATCCTTTGATGGAAAGGGATTTATTCCTGCACACCGGGTGGTAAACCGTTTCGGATTGCTTACCGGTAAACACTATTTCGGCTATTCAGATACCATGAAACAGCTTCTGGAAAGCGAAGGCATCATCGTGGAAAACGACCAGATACTTGATTTCGACTGCATTTTCTGGGATCCCGTAAAAGAAATGCCTGAAGCCGAAGCGGAAATCTGGAAAGATGCTTAATTTTGCCTTTTATTTAAACTAAATAAAAATAGATGGAATTATTAACTGCTTCTTCCGTGCTGGATAGCCTGAAGGAGGTTATTAATCCTGATAACGAGAAAGATATCGTTAGCCTGGATATGGTCAGGGATCTGAAGATTGAGGGGCGGAAGATCAGTTTTTCCCTTGTATTCCCTAAATCGAAAAACCCATTTGCCCAATTGGTCAAAAAATCATGCGAACAGGTCATATACACACGTCTGGGTAAGGATATCGAAACAGATATTAGAATTGATGCTCAGCAGGTTGTTCATAAAGACCGGCCACTGCCCAACGTGAAACATATTGTAGCCATTGCCAGTGGCAAGGGCGGGGTAGGCAAATCGACCATTGCTGTTAACATGGCTGTGGCACTCGCCAAGCTGGGTTATTCGGTGGGTTTGATAGATGCCGACGTATATGGTCCCTCAATTCCAAAAATGTTTGATCTGGAATCGGCTAAGCCGGTACTGAAGCAGATCGATGGGAAAGACCGTATCATCCCGGTGGAAAAATACAACGTTAAAATGCTGTCGATCGGATTCTTTGTTGATGGAAAAGAGGCTCTTGTATGGCGAGGGCCGATGGCTACGAGTGCGCTGAAGCAATTGATTCATGATGGATACTGGGGCGACCTCGATTATCTGCTTATTGATCTTCCTCCAGGAACGGGTGATGTACATCTTACGTTGGTGCAGAGCCTGGCCGTGACGGGAGTGGTGATAGTATCTACTCCCCAGGCAGTGGCATTGGCTGATGCGATCAAGGGGATCAGCATGTTTACGGGCAAATCAATCCGGGTTCCGGTTCTCGGACTGGTGGAGAATATGGCCTGGTTTACCCCGGAGGAACTCCCGGGTAACAAGTATTATATTTTCGGCAAGGATGGATGCAAAAATCTGGCTGTCAAAATGAAAGTTCCTTTGCTCGGTCAGATTCCGCTGGTTCAGAGTATCCGCGAAGGGGGCGATGATGGCAGGCCGGTAGCTTACGATGAAAATTCCATCAGCGGTCAGGCTTTTATGGCTCTTGCCCGCGAAACCGTCCGGCAAGTGGGCATCCGCAATGCCTCGGCCGATCCGACTGAAATTGTACATTTAACCCGATAATCTAAATTCAATTAATATGATAGCTAAAGAGATCGAAGATAAGATCAAAGCTGTTTTGGAACAATTGAGGCCTTACCTGCAGGCAGATGGCGGCGACCTCACTCTGGCCGAAATCACGGATGATATGGTAGTGAAAGTCAAATTGGTAGGTGCATGCGGGTCGTGTCCGATGCGCACCATGACCCTAAAGGCCGGAATTGAGAATACCATGAAGAAGCAAGTACCGGAAGTTAAATCCGTAGAAGCAGTTTAAAGCTCTCCGCCCTTGATCATATTGTAAATCTTGGATTTACCGATATCCAATTTTTTTGCCACCAGGACCACATTGTTGTTGTTTTTTTCGAGGTAGTGCGCGATGATCTTGCTTTCGTATTCCCGCAGGCTCATCTCCTGTGCGAACAGATCGAGACCGGTATTGGTCGGACTGAACATCACATCGTCCTCATCGATAATCATCTGGTTTGACATTACAACCGCCAGTTCCACGATAGCTTTCAGTTCTCTTACGTTGCCCGGGTAGTGATAAGTCAGTAATTTATTGCGGGCCTTTGCTGAGAACTCTTTCTTGGGCAGGTTATTTTCCTTGCAGAATTCCCTTAGAAAGTGACTGGCCAGGATAATTATGTCGTTTTCGCGCTCGGATAGCGGGGGAAGAATGATCGGCAATCCCATCAGACGGTAATAGAGATCTTCGCGGAAATGGCCTTTCTTAACTTCTTCCAGCAGATCTTTATTGGTAGCCGTTATGATCCTGACATCCACCTTGACCACAGAGGTGCCGCCTACGCGGACAATTTCCCTTTCCTGGATCGCCCGGAGGATTTTAACCTGAAGATCGATTTCCATCTCGGCGATTTCATCGAAAAATATGGTTCCGCTGCTGGCCTCTTCAAATTTTCCGATATTCCGGGTGTATGCACCGGTAAAAGCACCTTTCTTGTGCCCGAACAATTCGCTTTCGAGCAGTTCGCGCGGTATGGCACCCATATTCACGGCAACAAAGGGCTTGTCCTTGCGGATCGAATTATAATGAATGGTTCGTGCCACAAGCTCTTTTCCCGTTCCTGTTTCGCCACGGATAGAAACCGTCATGTTTTGCACCTGTATCGCCTTTTCAATCAGCGAATACACTTTTTTCAATGCTTTACTGTCTCCGAGAATAGCCTTGGAAAAGTCGTATTTTTCAGAAATCTGGGTTTTTAACTGGTTTACCTGGTTTCGTAATTTCTGGGCAGTCTGGATATTATAAATGGTATTCAACAGCCTTTCCTTGATATTCTCATCTTTTGTAATGTAATCGTAAGCGCCCTCTTTTAAAAGTTTTACGGCGACGGAGATATTTTCCTGTCCTGAGATCATTACAACATGAATCCCGGGGTCATACTTTTTGACCTTTTGCATCACATCATGGCCATCCATATCGGGCAGGCCAAAATCCAGGGTCACGATGTCAGGGTTCTCTCCCAATTTGTCGAGAAAACTTTTGCCGGTGAAAAATGTTTCAACCTCAAAATCGGGATTAAGTCGCAAGTGATGCTCTATCAGTTTATTGTAGAACTTGTCGTCTTCAACTACGAAAATTTTCATTGTGCTTCCGATTGCAGTTTTATCTGTTTATGGTCTATAGATCTAAAATACTAATTTTTTGGATTGATAGGGTTTTTATCCAAGTATAAAATAATTTTGCATTGTTAAAGTTATTAATAAGAATCAAACTGAAATCAGAATATTGAATAAGGTGTTGCGTTTTGTTATTCCGGTAATCATTTTGATGATTGCCGGTTCCTGTTCGACCAAGAAAAATACGGTCGTTACGCGGAGTTATCATAATCTTACTTCGCATTATAATATTTATTTTAACGCGTATGATTCATATTATCTGGGAATTAAAAAATCAGAATCCAGTTTCAAGGATGATTATAGTAACCAATTGCCGCTCTTTATTTACAGTTCCAAGGAGGCTGCACGGATTATTTTATCCGACATGGATAAAACGGTAAAAAAGTGTTCCAAGGTAATCGGGATGCACTCGATGAAGGCCAAGCCCAAGTTAAAAAAGGGTGCCAGGAGCGATCGTGAGAAGGAATTTTACCGTCAGAATGAGTTTGTAAAGTGGGTGGATGATGCTTTTCTGCTTATGGGCAAGGCCTATTTTTACAAGCGGGATTTTTTCCCTGCAATCGAAACATTCGAATATATTCTCAGCCAGTTCCCGGATGGCGGCCTGACTGATGAAGCCAGCCTGTGGCTCGCCATGACCCAGCTGGAGCTCAAGCGCTATACCGAATCACAGCAGATTCTGAACCGTTTGCAGGGTGATCCCAAATTCAATTCAAAACTGAAACCTCAGCTGGAGGCTGTATATGCCGACTGGTATCTGCGGCAGGGTGATCTTGCAACCGCTATTCCCCTGCTCGAAAAATCCGCTGAGGAATATCCCGAAAAGAGTCAGCGAATACGGATCAGCTATGTTTTAGGCCAGGTTTATGAAAAGTCCAAAGATTCGGTAAATGCATCAAAATGGTATGCCAGGGTTAATGAGATGAACCCTGCTTATGAGATGGCATTTAATGCCAGGATTAATCGTGCCCGGTTGTACCAGGGTGGGGATCAAGGTGCAGCGGTGATCCGGAAAGAGCTAATGAAGATGCTGAAAGATGTTAAGAATATTGATTACCTCGATCAGGTATACTTTGCACTGGCTGAGCTTGAAATGAAGGAGGGCCGCGAATCTGAAGGGGTTGACTTCTATAAAAAATCCATTTGGAACAATACCACAAACGCAACACAGAAGGGAGTTTCCTATCTGGCTCTCGCCAGCTATTATTATTCAAAGGAAGAGTATGTGCCGGCTGGTGCATATTATGACAGCTGCAGCCAGTCGCTGCCAGATACTTACCCGGATTACAAGAAGATTATTGCACTTGCCGAGGATGTAAGGATGTTATCTGAAAACATCAGTATAGCTCAACGGGAGGATAGTCTGCAGAGGATAGCAAAAATGACGGAAGCCGATCGGGAAAAATTGATTGCCGGTCTGATTGGAGAAGCTCAGCGTAAAGAGGAGGCAGCAAAAGCAGTACAGGAGGAAGAACGGTTAAACATGCAATCGGGCCGGATGCATGGAATGAATACTTTGAGCGGGATGAACAACAGGGGGACCTTCGGGAACCAGTTGAGAAATCCAGGCAGCAGCACCCAGCGGGGACAAGGAAACCAGTTGAGCAGTTCAAGCCAGGACTTTAATGCCAGCGATTTTGGAAATGCCAGTCCGGGCGGAAACCCTGACATGTCGGGATCCAGTAGCTGGTACTTTTATAATCCGGCCGCGATCAGTTTCGGCAGCATAGAATTCATTAAATTCTGGGGGCGCCGGAAACTCGAAGACAACTGGAGAAGATCTAACAAAAAAGTTATTTCTGAAGCCGGGGATCTCAGTTCTGAAGGTGAAACAGGGGAGATCTCAACTCCCGCAGTCAATACCAGAGCCAATGCTTTTAAGCCTACCCAAAGAGAATTTTATCTGAATGATTTGCCGATGAATGATACCCTGATGCGGGAATCCAATAAAAGGGTAGCTCAGGCTTTTCTGAACGCTGGCAAGATTTTCAAGGATGAATTGAACCGTCCGAATGAAGCCATTCAGTATTTCGATCGGCTGAACATAAGATTTCCGGAAGATGAAAGGCTACTGTTCTCGTATTATAATATGTATCAGATCTATACGGCCCTCAAGATGGAGAGCGAAGTGAAAAGGTACAAAGATCTGATCCTGTTGAAATTCCCGGATAGCCGTTCTGCAAAGATCATCAGCAACCCCGATTATTTCAAGGAGTTGGACGAGGAACGGGCTATCGTGATAAAGTTTTATGAAAATACTTATCTGGATTATAAAGGAAAATCATTTGCCAGCGTACTGGCTAATTGTGCAAAAGCGGATACAGCCTTTAAAGTTAATCCGATTCGCGATAAGTTTGGCCTGCTGAGAATTATGGCTTTTGCCAAACAGAATCCGGCTGATACGGCTGGTCTGGTGAAATCGATCAATGACCTGGTTTTTAAATATCCCGAAAGCGAAGTGGCTGAACCGGCAAAGAATCTGTTGAATTATATTCAGAAAGGACCGTCCAGCACAATCGGTAAAACCACCCGTAAAATTCGGATTGGCATGGTTGATCCGACCCAGGAACAAGCTGCTGTGGAGTATTTCCCGGATGATGCTGCAACACACTTTTATGTTGTGATAATATCCGGAGCTAATGCTGATGTGGGAAAGCTTAAGTTCCGGATCTCCAATTTCAATGTGGAAAAGTACAACGAAGACTTCTTCGAAGTGGCCTCTTCGGTTTTTGATGAAGAATTGCAGATTGTTACAGTCAAGAACTTCAAAAATAAAAAAGACGGATTGGCTTATTATCAGTCCATTACAGCCGATCCTAACGTGTATGAAGGCATGAAAGATACTGATTACAGGCATTTTATCATTTCAAAAGATAATTACACCCGATTATATAAGAATAAAAATGTGTTCCAGTATTTCCAGTTCTTCCGCGATAATTATCTGAAAGAATAATTCATTCCTATGGCCAAATCCCTTTCCATTCTTTGGGCAGATGACGAGATCGACCTGCTGATGCCCCATATTCTTCTTCTCCAGGGCAAGGGGTTTGAAGTTATTACCGCTAACAACGGCGAAGATGCCATCGAACGGGTAAATGAACGCGAGTTCGATCTTATCTTTCTGGATGAGAATATGCCCGGACTCACCGGTTTGCAGGTTCTAAACCGAATAAAAACGATCAGGCCAAACATTCCGGTGGTCATGATCACCAAGAGTGAAGAAGAAGATATCATGGATGAAGCCATCGGCTCCAAAATTGCCGATTACCTGATCAAGCCGGTCAATCCCAAACAAGTACTGCTAACCATTAAGAAATTTGTGGATACCAAGCGATTGATCAGCGAAAAAACCACCTCAACCTACCAAACCGAGTTTGGAAAGATTGGTATGCAGATCAGTGCGAGCCTTTCATGGGAGAATTGGATTCAGGTATATAAGAAATTGGTTTATTGGGAATTAGAGCTGAAGGGATCTGCTGAAACCCCAATGGATGAGGTATTCCGGATGCAGAAGGCCGAGGCCAATCAGAATTTTATCCGTTTTATCCGGAAAAATTATGTACACTGGTTTTCGCAGGATATCGGCCAACGGCCTTTTCTTTCCCCGGATATTATGAAGCACAAGGTTTTTCCTTTATTATCCAGGAATTTGCCTGTGGTGATGCTGGTTATTGATAATCTCCGGTATGATCAGTGGAAGGTACTGGAGCCGGTTATTTCTGAAACCTATACCGTTGAACAGGATGATATCTACTTCTCAATACTGCCTACAGCAACACAATATGCCAGAAATGCCCTATTTAGCGGACTGATGCCTCTGGCGATCTCTAAAATGTATCCTGACATCTGGATGGAAGATTTCGAGGAGGGCAGTAAGAATATGCATGAAGAAGAGCTTCTCAGGAGCCTCATGCAGCGATTGAAAATCCCCGCCAAATTTGTTTATGACAAGATTAGCACCAATCGCGCCGGAAAAAGATGGGTTGAGCATCCGAATGAGCTGACTAACATGCCTTTATCGGTTCTTGTTTATAATTTCGTGGATATGCTTTCCCATGCCCGCACGGAGACCAATATGATCCGTGAGCTGGCCGATGATGAAGCCTCATATCGCACCCTTACGCATACCTGGTTTATTCATTCCCCATTGCTGGAATTGCTTAGGGAATTGGCTAAGAAGCAGGTTACCATAGTGATTACCACCGACCACGGTACCACCATGGTAGAAGATCCGATTAAGGTGATCGGCGACCGGATGACGACAACCAATCTTCGGTACAAGCAAGGTAAGAATCTGAATTACAATCAAAAAGAGGTTTTTGAAATTACCCGGCCCGAAGATATCCAGTTGCCCAAATCAAATGTAAGCTCGAGTTATATTTTTGCCACAGGGGCGAATTTTTTCGCTTATCCCAACAACTACAATCATTACGTGAAATATTACCGGAACACCTTCCAGCACGGTGGGGTGAGCCTGGAAGAGATGCTGGTTCCTTTTATTGTGCTTCAGCCGAAGTGATCAATGTATGAAAGAATTGGTTTTCCACGCAAAGCGTCTCCACGACCTCGACGGGATAGCTGTCAATATTATCAAGGCGGCAGGTAATGAGCGTATTCTGGCCTTTTACGGCCAGATGGGAGTGGGTAAAACCACCCTGATCCGGACCATTTGCAGGGGCCTCGACGTAATAACAGAAGTAACCAGTCCCACCTTCGCCCTCGTGAATGAATACCCCTCCGATAGCGGTCCGGTTTTCCATTTTGATTTTTATCGGGTAAACCGGATCAGCGAAGCGCTTGATTTCGGGGTTGATGAATATTTCGACAGCGGCCGCTGGTGCCTGATTGAATGGCCCGAAAAGGTAGAAGAACTTTTACCGGAGACAGTGGTCAGGGTGCTTCTCCACGAAAACCCCGATGGCAGCCGGACGATCAGGGTTAAAATTCCCGCATAACAGATTCCAGGGATATTTTGTAAATTGCTCTTCTTTATGGAGGTTGATTATTAAATACTATGGAAGAGACTGGAAAACCCTTGTCATTCTTTCAGCATGGGATGATGCCTAAGGAAGAGACCCTTGATCGCGAGAAAAAGGGAAAGCATTTTGTGATCGGATTACCCAGGGAAACCGATCCCCAGGAAACACGTATCTCACTGACTCCCCAGGCGGTAAACCTTCTGGTTGAAGGAGGGCATAGGGTGCTGATCGAGCGTGGCGCGGGTGATGGGGCCAAATTTTCGGATCATGATTATTCAGAGGCCGGCGGTGAGCTGCTTAATGATAAACCTTCAGTTTTTGAAGCCTCGATGCTTCTTAAAGTTTCACCTCTTACCAAACCGGAAATTGATTTACTCGGACCGGGAAAAACGATCATCACCAGTCTGCATCTGGCTACTCGTGATGAATCCTATTTCCAGGACCTGATCCGTCACAAGGTTACTGCGATTGCCTTTGAACTCATCGAGGATGAAGCACAGGAAGTGCCTGTTCTCCGATCGATGTGTGAGATTGCCGGAACGGTTGCCGTAAACATCGGATCCGGATTACTCAGCAGTGAGAACAATGGGAAAGGTATTCTTCTCGGCGGGATAACGGGTATTACGCCCACCGAAGTGGTTATTCTGGGTGCCGGAACCGCTGCAGAAAATGCAGCCCGCACAGCTCTCGGCATGGGGGCCATAGTTAAAGTGTTCGATCGTTCGATCACCAATCTGAGGTCGCTCAAACATTTTCTGGGCCAGGAGATATTCACCTCTGTGATGCATCCGCCGGTACTGAAAAAAGCGTTTGAAACAGCCGATCTGGTTATCAGTACCTTGCAGAGGCTCCATCAGGATTCGTTTTTTATGATTTCCGAGGATATTATCATGTCGATGAAACCCGGTTCCGTATTGATCGATATTCATGTTGATCAGGGATCGAGCTTCGAAACAGGCATTTATACTTCACGTGAGGAACCTGTTTTTTCCCGGCACGGTGTGGTTCACTATATGGTGCCCAACCTTCCGGCTAAGGTAGCGCGAACAGCATCTATCGCGCTGAGCAATGTGCTGATGCCCATTTTATTGGATAAAGGCAGATACGGGGGGATTCTGCAGCTGATCAAGGACGACTGGGGTGTTAGGCACGGGGTATATCTGTACAATGGGATTCTGACTAACGAGCTGATAGGTAATCAATTTGGGATTACCTCAAAGGATATTGACCTGCTGCTGTCAGCATTTTAAAACACCGCCCGAACCTGGAGCTGCGCGTTATGAACCGCCTTTCCGCCGCGGACAATCCTGCCTTCATAAACCCCTTCGAGAACAAGGTTTTTCCCCAGTTTGTAACGGGCCGATAGTTGAGCCACTCCGTTATGGCCATTGCCGAATCCCCTGAGCATGGCATATCCGGATGGTGAATCAGCCTGGCCATCAAACTTCACGTATACATATTGTACAGAAAGGCTGATCTGTCCCTTTTCCGGAATCTGGGCAGTCAGTATCGTTTCCAACCGGTTCGAAAGCAAACCGCCCCCATTGGTTTTATTCTTTTCCGACCGGAACTCCCAATCTATCCCGATTCTGAAGTTCGAACCCGCCTGGCATTCGATCTGGAGGAGCTGCGACTGGCTCACCAGAATATAATTCCTGGCGGTAAAAAATTCAGATACCGATTCTTTTCTCGACCAATCGGTGTTGGAATTCAATTGCCAGGCCGGGTGGAAGCGATAACGCAGGAGGAGTGAATTCGACCAGGTTACCTTTCCATCCGCACCGTTGAGCAGGGTGGTACGGGTGGATTGTTTCTGGGTGACCAGGTCGGCATTGAATTTCTGGCCTGTCCTGTTGAACGATAAGCTGTGCCGCAATTGTGAATTCAGGTTAATCAACCGCTGATCGTTGGGATCATTGGTGAAGGGATTCACTAAAAAAAGATAATCCCCGCGCGGGGTTTTCTTATCGATCCGGTAAGCCAACTGACTGGTAAACCGCGAGGCAAATCCTTTTTTTGGCTGGATGGTAAACACCTGGTTAAAGCGATTGACCAGTGTAGGAATGAACTCGGTTCCGAGCCTGAAGATCCGGATAAAAGCGGCCTGATCTCTGAAAAAAGCAGTTTCAAATTCATTAAATTCTTTGATTCCGTTGCCGTTATAATCTTTCCAGGTATAATATCCCTGTCCCGCTGCCACCTCCAGGTAAGAATACTCCGGCTTGCGGTCGTAACCCGATCCCATTTCGAAAAAAGTTTGGGACCGGAGAAATCCTTTCCAGGCTTGCCAGCGGTTTTCGATTCTTCCAGTTATTGTTTTCCCGGTTTCGCCTATGGCGAGGCTACCGGAATCGGCATCGAGTGCCCGGAGGTGGAAGCCTGCACGGAAGGGGAGGGCCGGGTTTTTCGAAAGATCGACCCAGCTTTCGGCATCCCATGCGCGGGTGGTTGAAATCAGCCGTCCAGCCCAAGGCAACTGATCGGTACGCCTGCTGATCCTGACCATCCACGGCTGACGATCGCCTTTCTTTTCAGATACTTCAAAGCGAAATTCCTGAAAAGCCTGGCTGTTGGCCAAAAGCGTATCATTTTCCGGTTTTTTCCAACGATTATTTTCGGCATTTTCTGCCACCTCCAAATTTACTTTTCCCAATTGGCGTCGATAACGCACGGTGTGCCTAAAAAAAGAGGTATTGCGATAGGAATCAGCCGATAGCAGGTAGCTGCCCGACCAGGAAGCTACCCATTTTTTGCCGCGCAAACGGCCATTGGTAAACTGCCGGAAACCGTTAAAGTTAGATTGGAGGTTGAGGTATTCCAGCCGGTACGAAGCCTGCAGGCTATCCTTACCCGTCAGTTTGAATCCGGATTCCACAAAATTCTCCTGCTGACTGATCCCTGCGGCCGGGAGATTCCAGTCGCGCTCGAATTCCACCTCCCGAAACCGCTCAACCGGGTCGAACAGCATGCCGGTGAAACGATAGTTCACAAATGTATTGATCAGCAGGCTGCTATCCCGTTTCAGGTAATCCTTCCTCGATAAGTTTGTTTTCAATCCCATTCCCGTATTATTCCCATCGTCCAATGAGGAGAAGGTGTTCCGGTCGTTGCGGGTGACTGACCATTCCATATCTATCCACATTCGCGATCCCAATGATTGGCGGGTTCCGGCCGAGAGTACCTGTTTGCTTTGGGGCATTACCAGTTTGGTAACCGGCTCATATCCTCCTTTGAGTATGCCGTTCTCAGGGGCAAGCCAGCGGAATACCCGTCCGTTGGCGGCCGACTGGAGCGGTTCATAATTTCCATTCCCGGCGCCAACAAAGGAAAATCCGGCTTCATACTTCGCACTATCGGGGTTAAAGCTTTGAATCAGAATGCTATCATAACGGATTCCGTTCACCGTGGTATCGGCTAGTTTATAAAATACCCGGTCGTTCCGGAACAGCGATTCGCGGATGGCACTCACCCTTGCCAGGTTTGAATTGTCGCCGATCGAGGCCAGCAATTGCTTGTTTGCATCCGTGAGATCCTGCAGGAGAGGTTGGTTTTTGGCATCATTTTCCGAAAAAATGCTCAGGTACCAGGAGCCTTTTTTGGTAGACCAGCGATTTTCGTTATAAAACAGGAAACGCGAGTAACTGCGCTCGGTATATTCGAATTCTGCTGCAATTCTTTTATCCTTGGTGATGAGGATTTTCGGGGTAAAACGAATTTCAGCGGTATTATAATCAATGGTATAATCGGCCTCTTCGCCGCGCATCAGGGGTTGCCCATCGATAAAGATCTTTTCGCTTCCGGCGATAATCTGGATATAATTTTCACCAGCCGATCCGGAGAGCATGTAAGGTCCCTGGTTGCCTTCGCTGCCCTGGATATGGTTGCGGGCGTATTTTCCTTTTACCACGGCTGCCCCGGTGCTCGTCCGGAAGCTGGATTTTCCTGATTTCGCAGCGGTTTCGGTGGTGAACCTCGCTCCCTGCACCCGTTTATTCATCTGCAGAAAATAGCCGGTGACGGGCCGGATATCGAAGTCGCCTGCCAGAATCTCATTCCGTGGGCTATAAATGCGAAAAAACATCTTATCGAACTCCTGGATCTGCTGTGTATTGCCTTCCGGCTGGATGGGAATATTGGCATCGGTCAGGGTGGCCTCGATGCGGTAATCCTTATTCAGCCTGCCTTCGAGCTGCAGGTTCAGGTTTGAAGTGAGCGAAGCATCGCGGGTATTCCCCATAGCTACGCCGCGGGAAAGACTGCCACTGCTGCGGAGAGAACCCTCCGACAGACGATCGAAGCTTTCGCGGGCTTCCAATCCCGTCAGAGGCCGGTAAACCGGAGGATTTATCCGGTTGAATTCAGGACTTTTATGCAAATAAACCTTATTCAGATTCAATGGATAAACTTCATACTTCACGAGTATGCTATCGGATTTGGCAAGAATCCCCGGTTTGAATATCAGTAAAGATTTTACCCAGTCGATTGTATAAAGGCTATCAGCCAAACTCTGATTATCAGACTTTAATATCTTCCAGGAGTTGGGGACCAACGATAATGTGTCAATACGTACGGTATCTGATTTAACAGAAAGCACCTTAGTTCGGAGCGACTGCTGGTATAAGGCACAAGGCTCAAGGCTCAAGGCACAAGTAATGATGAAAGTATAAAGGGGCGATATCGTTGAGCGGTCAGCCATAAATCAAAAGTAGGCAAAAAGGCCATCGACTTATAACGTTGGAATCGGGTGTTCGTTGTGTTGGTGTACGCTCCCAGGGACATTCGTGGTTAGCGACGGGGTCCCCGCCTGCGCGGGGATGACACCTCTCCGAGGGAAAGGTGGTGAAGGCTCCCAAGGACGTTCGTGTTTGGCAACGGGGTCCCCGCCTGTGCGGGGATGACAAGTTCCCAGTGTGGAAAGAAATGAGTGTGGTGGGTGTGAATGTGGGTGTGTGTGGGCTACCACTTGGGTATTTCCCTGCCCGGAGTCCACGGATATCCCAGTTTGTCGAATTCTTTTTTGAGTTGGTCGACCGATTGTTTGATCTGCTGAATCTGCGGGAGTATTTTAACCATTTCGCCGGCAACGATATCATATTGTTCCACAGCGCTTTCCGGAACATCCTGATTTGCACTAATATAGCGTGCACCGCCGATACGCTGAGCCAATCCGGGTTCGGCGGCATCCTGCAAACGGCTGATGATCGGGTTGCCGTTGAAACGGATACCCAGATCTTTCAGCTGTGTTTCAATCGATTTCAGTTCCTTCATCAGGTCATCAGGTCCGCCGTAGGTGAATATCAGTTGTTTACCATACTGAACGGCCGTTGAAAGCGTCTCCATTTCTGACATTGTTGCATTCACAGTGTTGCCCAGTTTGCTGGCCTTTTCGATAAAGACGATGACTGAAGCACGATCTTTGGCTGGAAAGGTGAAATTGTTGATCAGCCTGACGGAGAAAGGTTCCGGTCCGGCCAGTTGGGTGACCACACCGCCCACGTTGCGGGCCAGCTCGACGGTATATTTTCCGGGAAGTGCCAAGGCTGGTGCCGGTGCGGTTCCCATCGGATTGGCCTGTGTGCCTTTCAGGCTCGGGATGCCCTGAATTTCCTGATCATAATCCCAGGTAATTCTGGACAAACCGGTCGACTGGCTGTTTTTGATAATTTTAACCACCTTGCCGTTAGCATCTTTAATGGTAAAAAACAGGAACGGGGCCTGCTCTTCTTCTTCAGCACGAAGATCGGCATAGGTTGGATACGGAGGGTTAGTGCCATCTTTGCGGGCTTTTGTCTGGGCTTCCTTGCGGATTTGTTTCAGGGTTTTCATCTGATCCTTAATAAAGTAAGTGAAGGTTACGCCGTAAGCCGGGTTGGGAGCGCTGAAATAGCTGGAGCCCTGACCATATTTTCCACCGGTCTGGCTGAACATAATGCCTTCCTTGATCGGATAGATGTGGGCATCCTTGTCGAGATCTGCAGGGACGAAGTTCCTCAGCGGGGTATAATCATCAAGAATAAAGAAACCCCGTCCAAAGCTGGCTAGAACCAGGTCGTTTTCGCGTTCCTGAATGGCAACATCATAAATAGCGATGGTAGGTAAGCCCGATTTCATCTGGATCCATTTTTCACCGCCGTTGATCGAAACCCAGAAACCAAATTCAGTACCCAGGAAAAGGATCTCCTTTTTAACCGGATCCTGCTGAATCGAATGAACCATACCGTTTTCCGGCAGGTTGGCGGCTATAGATTTCCAGGTTTTGCCGAGGTCGGTACTTTTTAAGAGGTACGGTTTGAAATCGGCCCGTTTAAGGTTATTAAAACTGACATACAGCGTGTTCGGATCGTATTTATCAGCCAGGATGCAGCTTACGTAGGTCATATCAGGAACTCCAGGAACGGATTCAATTTTAGTCCAGTTTTTACCGTCATCGGTTGTAATCTGGATTAATCCGTCATCGGTTCCAACAAAGAGGGTTCCCTGTTTCAGTGGCGATTCGGCCAGTGCCACGGTGTTTCCCCAAACAGATGTTGAATTGTTTTTTGAAACAGCATCGATATTCTGAACAACGCCCATTACAGGAAGTTTGTTCCGGTCCATCTGGCGGGAAAGATCAGGTGAGATTACTGTCCATTTGTTGCCGTAATTGGAAGATTTAAAGAGCTTATTGGCTGCAAAATAGAGTGTTTTATGATCGAATTTTGATATCAGGATCGGTGTGTTCCAATTCCAGCGATAGGCTTCGCCGAGCGGTTCCTGCGGCTGAATCCCGACGGCTTCACCGCTTTTGCGGTCGTAGCGAACGAGTCCGCCGAACTGCGATTCCGAGTAAACGATATCCGGGTTTGTTGGATCAACCTGCTGAAAGAAACCATCGCCGCCACAGGTTACCCACCAATCGTCGTTCACGGCCCCGATATTACGGAACACACGCGACGGTCCGCCAAACGAATTATTATCCTGGGTCCCGCCATACACATTATAGAACGGAAGATCATTGTCGATGGCAACGCGATAGAACTGTGTCACAGGCAGGTTAGGTTTGAACTGCCAGGTTTGGGCGCGGTCGAAGCTTTCATACATCCCGCCATCACAACCGATAATGTAATGTTTCCGGTCGCGGGGATCCATCCAGAAACAGTGGTTATCCACGTGTTTACCATCTTCACCAAGAGCGCTCCAGGTGGTTCCGCCGTCATTGGTTACCTGTGCAACGGTTTCCATGGAGTAAACGCGATCGACATCCCACAGGTCGCAGTAAATGCGGCTGTAATATTGTGCTGAGCCGGATTCATGGTTGCTCATTTTCTGCCAGCTCACTCCGCAATTGGTGGTTCTGAAAATTCCACCTGAACCTTCGGCAGCTTCCACGATTGCATAAACCACATCAGGGTTTACCGGTGAGATAGCCAATCCGATACGGCCGATATCGCCACCCGGCAGACCATCATTGATCTTTTTGAAGGTTTTACCGGCATCGCTGGTTTTGTAAACAGCCGATTCGGGACCTCCGTCGACCAGTGTCCATACATGACGGCGGCGCTGGTAAGCTGAAACATAGATAATATCCGGATTTCCGGGATCCATTTCGATATCGGATACACCGGTGTTTTCGCTGATATCCAGAATTTTATTCCAGGTAAGGCCACCATCCGTGGTTTTAAACAAGCCACGGTCGCCACCCGGCCCCCACAACGGACCCTGGCAGGCAACATAAACTACATCGGAATTTCTCGGATCGATTCGGATACGGCCGATGTGTTCCGATTTGCCGAGGCCCATGTTTTTGAAGGAGCCTCCGCCATCGGTGGATTTATAGACGCCGTCACCATAGCCGATGGCCCGCTGGGAGTTGTATTCGCCGGAGCCAACCCATACCACGTTGGGATTATTGGGATCAATAACAACCGGCCCAACCGACCAGGAACCATATTTTTCGAAAACCGGTTGCCAGGTGGTACCGTTATTGGTGGTTTTCCAAACACCGCCTGCCGCAACTCCGATATAATATTCACTGAAATTTTTGGGATTTACGGCAATATCAGCCACACGGCCCGCGGTAAAGGCCGGTCCTATACTGCGGAATTTCAGTGCACTAAAGGTTGAGGAAGAAACCGAATCTTTCTTGGGCTCTTCCTTTGCGGTTTTCTTGTCAGCAGCCTGAACAAAACCGAACATCAGGCCAAGCATGATCACGGTCATCAGGTCTTTTAACACGGATGATAATTTAATCATATCGTAAACGTTGTTTAGGTTTAAGGATGCAAGGTACAATTCTTCGAAAGATGGTATTGTGCGCGGTGGTTAAAAAATGTTAAACAGCGATTGCGTATATTTATCGGCTGAAATAATATAATCATCATGGCAAAGAAAATCCTTGCCCTTGCTTTTCTGTTCTTTCCACTTCTTCTTCCTGCCCAGAGCATTAAAGATACCACGCTGAATTTGCATATGTTTTCCTTTCATGTGAGCAGCCATTGGCCGACCGGCGATATTGCATCGCGGTATGGATTTAATATGGGCGTGGGTGGCTCCTATTGGTTTAAAACCAGCTCCAATTGGTTGCTGGCGGCAGATTTCACCTTCATTTTCGGAAATAAATTCAAAGAGGACAGCATTCTCAACGGTTTGAGGGACAAGGATGGCTACCTGATTACCAACTATGGTGAGCAAATGTTTCCAACTATCAGTGAAAGAGGGTTTTATGGAGGGCTAAGAGTTGGAAGACTTTTCCCGGTGATCGGACCGAACCCGAATTCCGGTTTGGTGATCACAGCATCGGCCGGATTGCTGCAATACAAAACCTTTTTTCGCCTGGAGGAGAACAGCATTCCGGTTATCATGGATGATTATGTGAAAATGCTGGACTATCTGACTAATGGATTCGCGCTGAATCAGTTTATCGGCTACCTGCATCTGGATAATGAACAACCGGTCAACTTTTATGCCGGATTTGAGTTTCATCAGGCCTGGACGATGGGCCGGCGCGACTGGCTGTATAATCTGCATGGACCCGAAAATAAGCTCCGTCACGATTTTCTTTTCGGGATTCGTTTGGGATGGCTATTCCCGGTTGGTAAAAAAACCACCGGAACCTATACTTATTTTTAGCATAACGTGTTCCTGATTTATCAGATCGGGATCAGGATGTATTACCTGATCATTCTGCTGGCTTCACCCTTCTCCCGGAAAGCCAGTCAATGGCTCTCCGGCCGGAGAGCGAACCAATTACAGATTTCTCAATGGAAAGGGGATAAGAAACGCCGCACCTTGTGGATGCATGTTTCTTCACTGGGCGAGTTTGAGCAGGGAAGACCGATACTAGAGCGCTGGAAAGCCAATTTTCCTGACGACAAACTTCTGTTGAGCTTTTACAGCCCGTCCGGATTTAATATCCGAAAAAATTATCCGCTGGCCGATCTGGTTTTTTACCTTCCCCTGGATACACGGAAAAAGATGAACCTGCTCATCGATCAGCTCCAACCCGATCTTTTCATTCTGGTAAAATATGATTTCTGGCCCAATTTATTACAGGTTTTGTATCGGCGGAATATCCCATCCTACCTGATTTCTGCACGATTCCGCCCGGACCAGTATCTATTTAAAAAATGGGGACGGGTTTTCTGCCGGCAACTTAAGGTTTTCACATGGATTTTTGTACAGGACGAGGCTTCTTCCCTATTACTGAAGAAATTTCATTTTGAACAAGTGGTTGTTGCGGGTGATACACGCGTTGATGCGGTCATGACAGAAGACAAGAAGACTGGAAAACAAGAAGACAAGAAGACGAGAAGACGGGTGATAATTGGAGGGAGTACCTGGCCGGTGGAGGAGAGTATGCTGGCGAAACTTTGGAAATCGCCGGATTTTAAGGAGTTGAAAAAGGAGTGGAGGCTGGTGATAGCACCGCATGATATTGCGGAGGAGCATCTGGTACAGATCGAGGAATTGTTTGAGGGCGAGATTATCCGGTTTAGCCGTATAGAGGGTCCCTGGCAGGAGGCCTTGAATACAATCGGTGTAATTCTTATCGATTCTATCGGTCTCTTATCCTCTCTTTACGCTTATGCCGATCTCGCCTTCGTTGGCGGGGGTTTTGGGAAGGGCATCCACAATATTCTGGAGCCTGCTGCTCACGGCCTACCTGTTATTTTCGGTACAAACTGGACCAAATTCAGGGAAGCAGAGAGCCTGATCGATATCGGGGCGGCATTCCCGGTAAACGACCTTGAAAGTTTCTCATCATTGGTAAAAATACTATGCTCTGATTCGAATTTCCGTTGGGAATCAGGGAATCTGGCAGTCAGTTACATGAAAAGCCAGATGGGGTCTAGTGATCTAATAATTAGATATTTATTGGGAAAATGGTGAACACTCCCTGTTCATAAATGGATATGAACCGGACAAACCATTGGTTATTAGAAGCCTTAAGACACCGGATTCCGAATTGTTAATAAAATTGATTTTTTGGTTTGTTTCCCAGAGTTAAATTTGATAACAGGGCGAAAGTCCTCTATAAATTAAACCCCGTTGGCTAACCCATTGAGTAACATACGTTATCAGTGTTATGTACATAGAAGAAATGTCGGTCAAAACAGATAAAGGCCCCAAGACTTATAGTTTGGAACAGGCGGTTGAGGCATCCCGCCGGTATTTCGGAGGAGACGAACTTGCTGCCACCGTCTGGGTCAATAAATATGCCCTGAAAGACTCTGCTGGCCATATCTATGAATTATCCCCCGATGATATGCACCGGAGGATGGCACGTGAGATTGCCCGGATTGAAAAGCGCTATCCCAGTCCGATGGTGGAGGAGGAACTCTATCAGCTCCTGAAGAATTTTACCTATATCATACCGCAGGGAGGACCGATGACCGGTATCGGTAATCCGTTCCAGAAATCGTCATTATCGAACTGCTTTGTGATCGGCAATGAAGGTTCAGCCGATTCGTACGGCGGTATCATGAAGATTGATCAGGAGCAGGTACAGCTGATGAAACGCAGGGGCGGGGTAGGTCACGATCTGAGCCATATCCGTCCCACGATGAGTCCGGTTATGAACTCGGCGCTGACATCGACCGGGGTGGTTCCGTTTATGGAACGCTATTCCAATTCCACCCGCGAAGTTGCTCAGGATGGCCGCCGCGGGGCTTTGATGCTCAGTATTTCGATCAAACATCCTGATTCCGAAAATTTTATCGATGCAAAAACGGAAAACGGAAAAGTCACCGGGGCCAATATTTCCGTAAAGATTACCGATGAGTTTATGCAAGCTGTTATCAGCAACGGCCAGTTTAAGCAGCAATTTCCGATTAATTCCGACAAACCGACTCACGTTAAGGAGATCGATGCCCGCAAACTGTGGGAAAAGATCATTCACAATGCCTGGAAATCCGCCGAACCAGGGGTTTTGTTCTGGGATACGGTTATTCGTGAATCGATTCCGGATTGCTATGCCGATCTGGGCTTCCAAACGGTTTCAACGAATCCGTGCGGCGAGATTCCGCTCTGTCCGTATGATTCATGCCGGTTACTGGCTATCAACTTATTCTCTTATGTGGATAAACCGTTCACGCCAGACGCCCGGTTTGATTTTGATAAGTTTAAAACGCATGTTCATTATGCACAGCGCATGATGGATGATATTATCGATCTGGAGATCGAGAAGATTGAAGGCATTATCGGGAAAATCAATAACGATCCCGAAGATTATGAATTGAAGCGTGTTGAAATAAAACTCTGGGAGAATATCCGCAAGAAAACCGAACAGGGAAGGCGCACAGGCATTGGAATAACAGCTGAGGGAGATATGTTGGCTGCCTTGAATCTGACCTACGGAAGCGATATCGCTATCGACTTTGCTGTTGAAGTACAGAAATGCCTGGCTGTTGAAGCTTATCGTTCATCGGTTGATATGGCCCGCGAGCGTGGTGCCTTCCCGATGTATGATGCTCAGCGTGAGAAGAATAATCCGTTTATCAACCGGATCAGGGAGGCCGATCCTAAATTATACGAAGAGATGACCGCTGCAGGCCGGCGTAATCTGGCTCTGCTCACCATCGCACCAACCGGCTCCACCAGTCTGATGTCGCAAACCACCAGCGGAATCGAGCCGGTATTCCTTCCGGCATACCGTCGTCGCCGCAAGGTGAATCCCAATGATCCTAAGTGCAAGGTATCGTTTGTAGATGCGATGGGCGATTCATGGGAAGAGTACAATGTGTTCCATCACAAGTTCGTGGACTGGCTGAAGATCAGCGGATACGATACCTCCAACATGAAAGACTACTCCGCGTCGCAGATCGACGAATTGGTTAAAAAATCACCTTATTATAAATCCACCTCGGCAGATATCGACTGGGTAGCCAAAGTGCGCATGCAGGGCGGTGTACAGAAGTGGGTTGATCATTCCATTTCGGTTACGGTTAATTTGCCGAACGACATCGCCGAAAGCACCGTTGCCGACTTGTATCGGACAGCCTGGGAAAGTGGCTGCAAGGGGGTTACCGTTTACCGGGAAGGCTCCCGCGATGGCGTTTTGATCAAGAATAAGGAGAAAAAAGAGGAACAAGTTCAAAAGCACGAGGGACACAAACGTCCACCGGTTCTGGAAGCCGAACTGCTCCGTTTTAAAAATGAGGATGAGGACTGGCTTGCATTTGTTGGTATGCTCAATGGTCAGCCTTACGAGATCTTCACTGGCCGCGCCGAAGAAGATACTCTGGTGATTCCCAAATCAATCACTCATGGTCAGATTATCAAGGTAAAAACTGTCGAAGGCACCGCCCGTTACGATTTCCATTACACTGATAAATACGGCAATCCCTGCACGGTTGGCGGGTTGTCATATATGTTTGACAAAGAATTCTGGAACTATGCCAAACTGATCTCCGGGGTATTACGTCACGGTATGCCGATTCCGTATGTAGTTACGCTGGTTTCCTCGCTCAGTCTGGATAATGAGAACATCAACTCCTGGAAGGCCGGGGTAGCCCGTGCGCTGAAGCAGTTTATTCCCAATGGCACCAAGGCTTCAAAAGGGGAGCATTGCGAGGAGTGCGACTGCGATGAGATGATTTATCAGGAGGGATGTTTGATTTGCACGAAGTGCGGGCACAGCAAGTGCGGGTAACGCGCTTCCCTCGATAGCAGTGTCATCCCCGCGAAGGCGGGGACCCCGTCGCTAACCGCAGCATTCTGCAAGGGCACCTTGAGCCTTACGTTTCCAGAACCACCACCGCATTCGCCCAATCCTTCACGTGTGAAATGGACACGTAGATCTTGGTAATTCCTTTTTGTTCAGCTATTTCTTTGGCTTTGCCGGTCAAACGGATTTCGGGTTTACCCAGCTCGACGTGGTACACTTCGATCTGGTTAAACCCGATTCCGCTGGTAAAGCCTGTACCTAAGGCTTTTACAAAAGCTTCTTTGGCCGAGAATCGTGCTGCATAAAACGGGGCCGGATCCCGGAATGAATCACTGTAGGTAATCTCCTGCTCAGTGAACACCCGCTGCTTGAACGCCTTGCCCTTGGAAATAAACCCGCGGATGCGCTCTACTTCAATTATATCAGTACCGATGCCGTATATCATGAGGCTAATATATAAATAAAGGCTCAAGGCTCAAGGCTCAAGGCTCAAGGCTCAAGGCTCAAGGCTCAAGGCTCAAGGCTCAAGGCTCAAGGCTCAAGGCTCAAGGCTCAAGGCGCAAGTAAGGCTCAAGGCGCAAGTAGGGACGGATAATTATGCGTCTCTGCTAAAAGTCGAACAAATCCCCCAACAGTCCCCTTTTCTTTTTGCGGCCATACTGGTCGTACCCGCCGTGAGAGCCATGCTCATCGTCATGTTTATCATGATGATCAAACGGGCGATTGCCTTCAGAATAAAAATTTCCCTGCTGTGAAGGATAGGGCTGGACGGATCGTTCAATGAGCTTCTCGAGCTCACCACGATCGAGCCAGATACCCCGGCAGGTCGGACAGTAATCGATTTCGATACCTTGTTTATCGGCCATTACGAGTGGCACTTTGCAGATTGGACAATCCATTTCAGTATTTTTTATTTGTTTATAATCGGATCGGCAATTTCAGTCTCGGTCTCCGGTTCAGTATGAATATGCACATGAGCCCGGGTGACATTCTTTTTAATCTCATCGTCAACGTGATGAGAGATTTGGTGCGCTTCGTCGATGCTTAGTCCGGGCTTGACATGAATGCAAACCTCAACAAACGTATCAGCACCCGACGAACGGATTTTAAGATCGTGGTAATGAGTAATTTCGGTTACGTGATTGATTGAGTTTTCAATCTTTTCCTGAATTTCCGGTGATACCCGGTCGAGCAGCATGTCAATCGAACGCTTTCCCAGTTTATAGCATACATAGATCACAATCATGGCCACTACCAGGGCTGCGACAGAATCGGCAAAGAAGAATCCGAAATTGGCGCAGATGAGGCCCAGCAGAACCACACTTGAACTCCAGATATCCGTGGAGAAGTGGAGCGCATCGGCTTCGAGGGCCTGGCTGTTATATTTTTTGGCAACACGGCTCAGCGCCCTGGATCTGGAGAAATCGATAATAATGGAAGAGACGACGACAATGTAGCTCCAGGCGGTCACTTCAATTTCCGTTTTACCCAGGATCAGGCGGTGCATGGCTTCGTAAATGATCCAGAAACAGGTGATGAATAACAACAGGGTTTCGATCAGTGCACTAAGGTTTTCCACTTTCCCGTGTCCGTAATGATGATTCTTGTCGGCTGGCCGGTCTGAAACTTTAACTGCGAAAAGGGTGATCACAGCTGCAACCAGGTCGAGCCCGGAGTGCAGGGCCTCTGAAAGAATTCCCAGACTTCCGGTAACCAGCCCGACGATCAGTTTAAATCCTGTTAAAAATATGGCTGCCAAAACGGAAATAAAAGCAACCCTGTTCTTTTCTTGTACCATAAATGTTAATGCTAATAATTAGATATCAGATACTTACAAAACAAGTATCTGCATTGGGAACTGAAAAATGGTCAGGAGCGGAATTCCGGCGGTTGCCAGCATTGGGAAGGATTGGCTATTACCGGAGCCGGTACGAAAAAGGTGACGGCAACCTTACGGATCAGTTCAGGCGGGCAGTCCATGAACGGCATTTCTGCAATAATATCGTCGCCATGATAGACATCAGGGACTGCATGTGAAGAAAAGCTACCCGCTGAGACCGGATGACCGGTCATCTCCTGATTGGCGAAGACCGAACTTATCATGTTGCTATTATGCTGATTCATAAAGCATAAGGCCAGGATCAGCACAAATAGGATACGTATGGCGGCAGCGAATCTCATCTTGCCGCAAAGATATTAAAAAAGGCACAAGGCTAAAGGCTCAAGGCGTAATAAGGAAAAAGGTTGAAGGGTAGTAGCTCCTCTTAATCCTTTGGGTTTCCTTATTATTTCTTTAAACTTACTTGCGCCTTGAGCCTTGAGCCTTACGCCTTTTATTGACCATACCGGTCAATAATCTCCTGCTTCGTCTTCCCGAGAATATCGTACTTTTTGCCCACTTTCCGGAAGGCCCCGAGGGCTTTATCGAGATGATGAATCTCGTGCCCGGCAGAGATCTGGGTGCGGATGCGGGCCTGGCCGTTGGGAACCACCGGGAAGAAAAATCCGACGGCATAAACCCCTTCGGCGAACAGGTCGCGGGAGACATCCTGGGCCAGTTTGGCGTTGAACAACATCACCGGAACGATGGGGGAATCGCCCTCTTTGAGAACAAACCCGGCTTCGGTGAGGCCTTTCCGCCAATAGGCGGCATTGCGCTCGAGCTTGTCGCGGCGCTCGGTTGATTCATTCAGGATATCCAGCACTTTCAGCACTCCGGCTACCACAACCGGGGCGATCGTATTGGAAAACAGGTAGGGACGTGCTTTCTGACGGCACATGGCAACGATCTCCTTCCGGCCGCTCACGCATCCGCCGGAGGCTCCGCCAAGTGCTTTGCCAAAGGTGGTGGTGATAATATCTACTTTACCCATCATTCCGTAATGTTCATGGGTGCCGCGACCGGTTTTGCCGATGAAGCCGGATGAGTGAGATTCATCGATCAGCAGCATGGCATCGTATTTTTCACATAGGGCGACTAATTCATCAACCTTTGCCATATCGCCGTCCATGGAATAAACCCCGTCGTTGACCACCAGCTTTATCCGCTTGTCGGCATGAAGCTGAAGTTTTTCCTCCAGATGTTCCATGTTGGAGTGCTTGAACGTATCGTGCATGGCCGAGCAGAGCCGGATTCCATCCACGAGTGAGGCATGAACCAGGCGGTCGGAGATAATCACGTCATCCTGAGTCAGAATAGCCTCAAAAACACCGGCATTGGCATCCATGCACGAAGGAAACAGGATGGTATCCTCGGTGCCCAGAAATTTGGTCATCCTGGCCTCCAGTTCCCGGTGGATATCCTGGGTTCCGCAGATAAACCGGACGGAAGACATCCCATAGCCGCGCGAATCGAGACCCTCATGGGCGGCCTTGATCACAGCAGGGTGGCTGGATAATCCGAGATAATTGTTTGCACAGATGTTAATGACTTTTTTCAACTCCGACCCGGCCGGGAATTCCACTTCAATATCGGCTGCCTGGGGTGAATGGATAAACCGCTCCTGCTTATAGAGGCCTGCCTGAGCAATGGCGTCGAGCTGGTCACGGTAGATTTTTTTGGTTTGTTCGCTGTATCCCATTTTAATTGATATTACATCATAGATATTCCAAAACCAGGTTCGCAATCTTTGTGACGTTGTCGAAGGCTTCGGGGGTGGCTCGCTCGTCGGGGATCGAGATTTTGTATTTCACCTCGAGGAACCGTTTGAGGGAAACCATCGAAAAGGAATCAACCAATCCGCCGGAAATCAGCGGGGTATCAAAGGTCACATCGTCGTCTTCCTCAGCGTATTCTTTGATTACATACTGGAGGATGGATTTTTTCATTTCGTTAATGTCTGGCATAATGCAATTATTTTATAATTTTTATTTCTGATGGCTGGGACGGCACTAAGGCCGTCCCGTCCCGTCCCATATTAATCATTTTCCAAGGTTGATATGTCGCCGATCTCTTCGCCCCATTCTTTGGCGTGGAGTACACGGCGCATGATTTTTCCGCTGCGGGTTTTGGGGAGAAGATCCATATATTCGATCTCCTGCGGCATGGCGAGCGGCGAGAGCTTTTTCCGGATAAAGTTCATGATTTCAAGTTCCAGTTCATCGCTGGCAACAAAGCCAGGTTTGAGCGTGACAATGCTTTCACCACCTCCATGTTGACCTCATCGGGCTTGGCAACTACGGCGGATTCGGCTACGGCTTCGTGCTCGAGCAGGGCCGATTCCACTTCAAACGGACTGACCAGATGGCCGCCGGTATTGATTACATCATCATCGCGACCGATGAACCAGAAATAGCCATCTTTATCGATGGTGGAGCGGTCACCTGTGATATACCATCCGTTTTTGAATTTTTTGTCGAATGTTTCCTGATTGTTCCAATAGGTCCTTAACCGTGCCGGCCAGTCGAAGCGGAAGGCAATCAGTCCGGGCTTATTAACTTCTGTGATCGGTTCAAAGGTATCGGCATCAAGAATGGCTGATGTGAGTCCCGGGAAGGCTTTGCCCATCGATCCCGGCCTGATTTTCATCCCGGGGAAATTGGTGATCATGATGGACCCGGTTTCAGTTTGCCAATAGGTATCGTGGAAGGGTTTACCGATCATTTTATCAGACCAGATAACGGCCTCAGCATTAAGTGGTTCTCCAACGCTGGCCAGATGGCGCAGCGACGAAAGGTCGAATTGTCTCACTACCTCATTACCGGCCTTCATCAGGGAACGGATGGCGGTAGGGGCTGAATACCACATCGATATTTTATGTTTTTCGATAAACCGGTACCAGGTTTCGGCAGAGAACCCGGAATCCTTTACGCACTGGGTGATGCCCAGGCTCCATGGTCCTATAATTCCGTAGCTGGTGCCGGTTACCCAGCCCGGATCGGCCGTGCACCAGTAAATATCATCATCCAGGAGATCCAGTACCCATTTAGCGGTAAGGTATTGTGAGATCAAGGAATAGTGAACGTGTTTTACTCCCTTAGGCTGACCGGTAGTGCCTGATGTATAATGCAATAGCGAATGAGATTCAGCCTTGGCCGGGAACACATCAAAATGCTCCACCGGAGTTGCTTTGTCAAGCAAGAAAGCAATTTCTTTTTCTTTCAGGGCCTTTTTGCCTTCGTCATCTATCACGATGATATGCTCCAGCTTGGGGAGTTTATCGAGGATTTTCTGAACTTTTGAGGCATGTTTCCGTGTGGTGATTATCGCTTTTGTGCCTGCATTTTCAAGCCGCACATACAGAGATTCATCTCCAAAGGCTGAGAATAGCGGTTGGGCAACGGCACCGATTTTCAGGATGCCTAGGAACCCGATATAAAGTTCGGGTACTTTGTCCATGAAGAGGCAGACCCGGTCGCCGTCGTGAATGCCCAGGCTCCGGAGGAATGCCCCGAAGGTATTGCTCAGGATGCGCAAATCATTGAAAGAATACTTGCGCATATTATCCTCATCGCGGCCTTCCCAGATGAGGGCTGTTTTATTGGCCTTTCCAAGCTGGCAAATCCGATCGGTACAGTACCAACCGATATTGATAGTATCTCCGGGCTTGTACCCGAGTTCCTTTTCTGCAATCGACCAGCTGAAATTTTTCAGACGGTCGTCATACGATCCGATATTTGACATGAAAGTCAGGTTTAATGGTTACTCTGACTTAAAAATATCGAATTGCGGTATATCAAAATCAATAAAAAAGTTGCTCTTGGACAATGATTTGTAACAATAAAAAGGTTGTACACCTTGATGTATGGCCTGTAACAGTGAGCGTGTTACGCTAATCACACTATATTCAGATCACGACCCACTTTCTCAAAGTCTGCCACCACTTTTTTAAGCTGATCATGGGTATGGGCAGCGGAGAGTTGCACGCGGATACGGGCTTCACCCTTGGGGACAACCGGGAAATAGAATCCGATCACATAAATACCTTTAGCGAGCAGGCGGGTGGCCACTTCCTGGGAAAGTTTGGCATCGCCGAGCATCACGGCACAGATCCCGGATTGGGTTGGCTTGATTTTATATCCGATACGGGTCATCTGCTCAACGAAATAGCTTCGGTTCTCGTGCAGTTTATCGAGCAGTTCGGTGGAGCTGGTCATGATTTTGAAAGCCTCAATTCCGGCAGCGGCAATGGCCGGCGGGATTGAATTAGAGAACAGGTAAGGCCGTGAGCGTTGACGCAGCATTCCGATGATCTCTTTTTTACCGGTTGTGAATCCGCCGATAGCGCCGCCAAAAGCTTTACCCAATGTGCCAGTGATTATTTCCACCTGGCCTCGAAGGTTAAATTGTTCGGTGATACCGCGACCGGTTTTGCCGATTACGCCGGCGGAATGCGATTCATCCACCATGATCATCGCATCGTATTTATCAGTCAGGGCCTTGATTTTATCGAGCGGAGGCACGTTTCCATCCATCGAAAATACCCCGTCGGTAACGATCAGGCGATACCGACAGGGAGCGGCCTGCTGCAGCTGATCTTCAAGATCTTCCATGTCGGCATTCGAATAGCGGAACCGCTGGGCTTTGCACAAACGGACACCATCGATGATCGAAGCATGGTTTAGGGTGTCTGAAATGATGGCGTCCTCATCAGTGAGAAGGGGTTCAAAAACGCCGCCGTTGGCATCAAAAGCCGCGGCATAGAGGATCGTATCTTCGGTTCCGAAGAAATCGGAGATCGATTTTTCCAGTTCTTTATGCAGATTGGTGGTACCGCAAATGAAGCGGACCGACGACATGCCGTATCCGTGAGAATCCAGAGCGGCCTTGGCAGCTGCTATCAATCTGGGATTATTGGAAAATCCGAGGTAATTATTGGCGCAGAAATTCAACACTTCCTGTCCGGCTGAAGTCCTGATCTCCGGACCCTGGGGCGATACCAGAATACGTTCGTTCTTAAATAATCCTGCTGATTCTATCTCGTTTAACTGATGCTGTAAGTGCTTCTGAAACTTCTCGTACATGATATAGAAATTATGATCCGATTGAAGTGCCAAAATTACCAACTTTGCAGTAAATACAAAGGATTCAGGCTTATAAGAATAGGTGATTTTTATCAGTAATAATAAGGCGATTAATTGAGATGTTTGCCTGAAATTGTTACTTTTAGTTTTACAGTCTGATTTCGTAATTATCTGAATATTAGCACTACCTATGAAGAATATCTTGTTAACCGGATGTGGTGGCCAGATCGGCTCTGAACTTACTCTCGAATTGCGAAGGCGCTACGGGAACCACAATGTGATCGGAAGCGACAAGCGCATCATTACAGAGGGTCCGCTGGCTGAGACCGGACCGATGGAGACAATGGATGTGACCAATCCGGCCGAGATTGCTGCCCTGGTTAAAAAATATAATATCGATACCATTTATCACCTGGCGGCTGTTCTTTCGGCCGTGGGGGAGAAGAATCCCGGACTGGCCTGGAATATCGGGGTAAACGGATTATACAACGTGCTTGAGGTTGCACGCGAGAATAAATGTGCTGTTTTCTTTCCCAGTTCGATTGGGGCTTTCGGTCCGTCCACCCCGCTCGATTTTACCCCGCAGGATACCATCCAGCGGCCGGTTACGATGTACGGGGTAACCAAGGTAACCGGTGAATTGCTGTGCGATTATTACCATACCCGTTTTGGTGTGGATACGCGTGGGGTCAGGTTCCCCGGCATCATTTCCAGCGATACCTTGCCCGGTGGCGGCACCACGGATTACGCTGTGGAGATTTACTACGCTGCGGTAAAAACCAAGAAATTTAACTGTCCGCTCCCCGCCGGCACTTTCCTCGATATGATGTATATGCCCGATGCGATCGATGCAGCACTCAATCTGATGGAAGCAGATCCAAAGAAACTGAAGCATCGTAACTCATTCAACATCACGGCCATGAGCTTTGATCCGGAGATTATCGCTGCTGAAATCAAAAAGCATATTCCGGATTTTATCCTGACCTACGATCCCGATCCACTGAAAGTTTGCATTGCCAACTCCTGGCCCAACCAGATGGACGACAGCTGTGCCCGCACCGAGTGGGGCTGGAACCCGAAGTACGATCTGAAGACCATGACAGCGGATATGCTGAAGGTGATCGGGGAGAAGCATAGGAA
>Ga0208566_1000154_pt1 | contig 50932 bp, 46 predicted proteins | sample PL_2010_150m_FD_184159 | JGI IMG/M metagenome (GOLD analysis project Ga0208566, IMG submission 184159) | Freshwater microbial communities from Powell Lake, British Columbia, Canada to study Microbial Dark Matter (Phase II) - PL_2010_150m... | ecosystem: Environmental > Aquatic > Freshwater >...
CCTCTCTTCAATTCCAGCCTGCACAGCCTGCCGTTGCTCAATCGCGGCAAGGTGCGCGACATCTACGAGGTGGACGCCGAACGTCTGCTGATCGTCACCACCGACCGCCTGTCGGCTTTCGACGTGGTGCTGCCGTCGCCGATTCCCGGCAAGGGCGAGGTGCTGACCAGGATTTCCGATTTCTGGTTCGCCAAGCTCGGCCATATCATCCCCAACCAGTTGACCGGGATTGCCCCGGAATCGCTGGTCGCCGCCGATGAAAAAGAACAGGTCGCCGGGCGCGCCATCGTGGTGAAGAAGCTCAAGCCGCTGCCGATCGAAGCCATCGTGCGCGGCTACCTGGTCGGCTCCGGCTGGAAGGAATACCAGGCCAGCGCCAGCGTGTGCGGCATCCCGCTGCCCGCCGGGCTGCGCGAGGCGGACAAGCTGCCCGAACCGCTGTTCACCCCCTCAACCAAGGCGGAAGTCGGCGCGCACGACGAGAACATCAGCTTCGCGCAGGCCGCCCAGCTGATGACCCCGCAACTCGCCGCCCAGGTGCGCGACGCCGCCATCGCGCTGTATCAGGAAGCCGCCGCCTTCGCGCTGACCAAGGGCATCATCATCGCCGACACCAAGTTCGAATTCGGTCTCGATGCCTCCGGCACGCTGCACCTCATCGACGAAGCGCTGACCCCCGATTCGTCGCGCTTCTGGCCGGCCGACCAATACGCGCCCGGCACCAACCCGCCCAGTTTCGACAAGCAATACGTGCGCGACTGGCTGGAAAGCGTGGGCTGGAACAAGAAACCGCCGGCCCCGGAACTGCCCGCCGAGGTGGCCGCCAAGACCGGCGAGAAATACCGCGAGGCATTGGCGCGCTTGACCGGTTGATCGGCCCTAAAAACCATAAGCAATAACTTATCGACACAATCAAAATTATTAACTGTTTTTTATGGTTTCTCGGTTTTATAGTGTCACCCATGCACCACGGAAACGTGGAAAGCGATAACACCCCAACCTAACTTCGGAGAGAGAAACATGGATCAATCATCACGTTACGCCGACCTCAGTCTGAAAGAAGAAGACCTGATCAAGGGCGACAAGCACGTCCTGGTCGCTTATCACATGCAACCGGCCGCTGGCTATGGTTACCTGGCGACTGCGGCGCACATCGCCGCCGAGTCCTCCACCGGAACCAACGTCGAAGTATGCACCACCGATGACTTCACCAAGGGCGTGGATGCGCTGGTGTATTTCATCGACGAAGCCAAGGGCGTGATGAAAGTCGCTTACCCGATCGACCTGTTCGACCGCAACATCATCGACGGCCGCGCCATGCTGGTGTCGTTCCTGACGCTGGCCATCGGCAACAACCAGGGCCAGGGCGACGTCAAATGCCTGAAGATGCACGACTTCTATGTACCCTGGTCCATGCTGCGCTTGTTCGACGGCCCGGCCATGAACATCGCCGACATGTGGGACATTCTGGGCCGTCCGCGCGTCGATGGCGGCTACATCGCCGGCACCATCATCAAGCCCAAGCTGGGTCTGCGTCCCGAGCCGTTCGCCCATGCTGCCTACCAGTTCTGGCTGGGCGGCGACTTCATCAAGAACGATGAACCGCAAGGCAACCAGGTTTTCTGCCCGACCAAAAAAGTCATCCCGCTGGTGTATGACGCGATGAAGCGCGCCATGGACGAAACCGGCCAGGCCAAGCTGTTCTCCGCCAACATTACCGCCGACGACCACTATGAAATGCTCGCCCGCGCCGATTTCATCCTGGAAACCTTCGGCCCGGACGCCAACAAGGTGGCCTTCCTGGTTGACGGCTACGTCGGCGGCCCCGGCATGGTCACCACCTGCCGTCGCCAATACCCCAACCAGTTCCTGCATTACCACCGTGCCGGCCACGGCGCGGTCACCTCGCCTTCCGCATTGCGCGGCTACACCGCCTTCGTGCTCTCCAAGATGTCCCGCCTGCAAGGTGCTTCCGGCATCCACGTCGGCACCATGGGTTACGGCAAGATGGAAGGTGCTGCGGATGACAAGAACATCGCTTACATGATTGAGCGCGATTCTGCGGACGGCCCTTACTACCACCAGGAATGGCATGGCATGAAGGCCACCACCCCGATCATCTCCGGCGGCATGAACGCGTTGCGTCTGCCCGGTTTCTTCGAGAACCTCGGCCACGGCAACGTGATCAACACCTCCGGCGGTGGCTCCTACGGCCACATCGACAGCCCGGCGGCCGGCGCGATCTCCCTGCGCCAGTCCTACGAGTGCTGGAAATCCGGCGCAGATCCGATCGAATTCGCGAAAGAGCACAAGGAATTCGCCCGCGCCTTCGAATCGTTCCCGCAAGATGCCGACAAGATCTTCCCCGGCTGGCGCGACAAGCTGGGCGTGCACAAGTAAGAAACATCTCGGACCGCCGCAAGGCGGCTACTGGATGGAAAAAGGCGCCAACGGCAACGTTGGCGCCTTTTTTATGTGAACGACATGCCGGTGCGCGAAAAACCTTACTCAAGGAACGCTCTGCCGATTCCGCCTGCCTGGAAGGTACAACATCGTTTTGCGGGCCTCATCCAGCAACCACACGCTGGATGCCACCAGCACGGCCTTGAGCCAGTCGACCGGCTGAAGATCGGTGGTGCCGAAGATTAGCTGCGCCGGAGCCCAATGCACCGCAGCGGCCTGCATCGCCAGCACGCCGCCCAACGCCAGCCACAGCTTGGCGTTTTTCAGGAAATTGGTGTTGAAGGCGCTGCCGTATTCGGCACGGGCATTGAACACGTTGAATATCTGGAACAACACGAAAACGGTGAAGGCCAGCGTCAGTGCGTAGGCTTGCCCGTGTGTCGCCAGGCCGTGCTGGAACAGCCACAGCGTGCCGACCATCATGGTGGTGCCATACAGCGCCAGACGGGCGAGCCGCGGCAGAGTGAGGATCTGCGCGGCCTGGGCGCGCGGGCGTTCAAGCATGATGCCGGGGCGTGCCGGCTCGATGCCCAGGGTCATGGCGGGCGGGCCGTCCATGATGATGTTGATCCACAGCAGTTGTATCGCGGTAAACGGTGCGGGCAAGCCCATCAGGGTCGCCGCCAGCACGGTGAGGATCGCGCCGATGTTGGTGGAAAGCTGGAAACGCACGAACTTGACGATGTTGTCGAAGATCACGCGGCCTTCTTCCACCGCGCGCACGATGGTGGCGAAGTTATCGTCGGTGAGCACCATCGTGGCCGCCTCCCGCGTTACCGCCGTGCCGGTGATGCCCATCGCCACGCCGATATCGGCGGCCTTGAGGGCGGGCGCGTCGTTGACGCCGTCGCCGGTCATGGCGACTACATGGCCGTCAACCTTGAGCGCCTTGACGATCTTGACCTTGTGTTCCGGCGCGACGCGGGCGAACACCGTGATCGCGTTGATACGCCGGGCGAGTTCCGCCTCGCTCATGGCGTCCAGTTCCGCGCCGACCACCACTTCGCCGACCAGTCCCAGCTCGCGCCCGATGGCGGTGGCGGTGGCCTTGTGGTCGCCGGTAATCATCTTCACCTGAATGCCGGCGGCGAAGCAACGCGCAATCGCCGCCCTGGCTTCGGGACGCGGCGGGTCCATCAGTCCGGCCAGGCCGAGGAAAGTCCAGTCTGCCGCCCATTTCCAAAGATCGCCCGCCGGGTCGAAATCCCCGGCCGGAATTACCCGCCGCGCCACCGCCAGCACGCGCAACGCCTGGCTGGCGAGGTATTCGTTCTCCGCCTCGACAGTGGCACGGACAGCCGCATCCAGGCTTGCTTCGCCGGCTTCGCCCAGGCAGGTACTCGACCGTGCCAGCAACACATCCGGCGCGCCCTTGATCCACATTTCCACGGTTGCGCCGGCATGGTGGAAAGTCGCCATGAACTTGTGGGCGGAATCGAAGGGAATTTCGGCGATGCGTGGTTGACGCTCCTGCTCTTCCTCGGGAACCAGCCCGCCCTTTTGCGCCAGTACCCACAACGCGCCCTCGGTCGGATCGCCGATCAACTGCCCGGCGCGGACGCGGGAATCGGTGCATAGCGCCATCGGCAGCAGGAACGTGCGCATTGTTCCCTCTCCCGCTGGCGGGAGAGGGCTAGGGAGAGGGTAAATCGCCCCTTCCGCCACATAGCCCTCGCCGCTGACCGTGAAGCGCTGCCCCGCCGACCAGCCGGCGCGCGCCGTCATCTGGTTCATGGTCAGGGTGCCGGTCTTGTCCGAACAGATCACCGTGGTGGAACCCAAGGTTTCGACAGCGGAGAGTTTTTTGAGAATCGCCTGGTTCTGCGCCATGCGCCACATGCCGATGGCCAGCGTCACCGTCACCACTGCCGGCAGTCCCTCGGGGATCGCCGCCACCGCCAGCGCCACGGCGGTCATGGCGGCTTCTGTCCACGGCAGCCCACGCGCGAAATCGAGGGCGAAAATCACCGTCACCACCCCCCCGGCGATAGCGGCCAGACGCTTGCCCAGCGTATCGAGCTGGCATTGCAGCGGGGTTGGCGATTCTTCAGCGCTATTGATCATGCCGGCCAGCTTGCCCATTTCGGTCGTCATGCCGGTGGCGGTCACCAGCATCTCGGCGCGCCCGCGCGTCACCACGGTATTCATGTAGAGCAGGTTGATGCGGTCGCCCAAGGGTAGATCGGCCTGGTCCAAGGGGGCCAGCGATTTCCCCACGGCGTGGGACTCGCCGGTCAGCGCCGCCTCCTCCACCTCCAGATTATGCGCCGCCAGCAGACGGCCATCGGCGGGAATGCGGTCGCCCGCTTCCAGCATGACGATGTCGCCCGGCGCCAGCCGGGTGGCGTCGATATCTGCGACCTGACCGCCGCGCCGTACCCGTGCGCTGGCCGCCAACATGCTCTTCAACGCCGCTAGCGTCTGCTCCGCCCGGTGTTCCTGGTAGAAACCCAGAGCGGCATTGAACAGCACCACCACCAGGATCACCAGCGCATCCTTCAGGTCGCCTATCGCCCAGGCCAACCCGGCGGCGAACAGCAGCACGATCACCAGGAAATTCTTGAACTGATCGAAGAATTTAAGCCAGGCAGGACGCGGTTGGGCTTCGGCGAGTTTGTTTTCGCCAAAACGCGCCAGCCGCGCGCCCGCTTCCTCATCGCTCAGCCCGTGGGATGGCGCAACTTCCAGCGCGGCGGCGGCGGCCTCGATAGTCAGGGTATGCCAGACAGGGGTTTCAGTGACCATGTTGAAAGAGTATCCAGGTGTTGAGAATGTACAGCACGAACAGTCCCAGGCTGATCCAGGTCAGCCCCAGCAGGACGCGCTGATGCGGGCGGAAGATCAGGCCGACGATCACCACGGCGCTCATCATCACGGCGGTGACGGCGGTAATCGCGTGGCTGGAGGAAACCTGCGCCAGCAGGGGGCCGCGCTGATAGGCGAGGTCATCCACCGCCAGGATCAGCACATTGAACAGGTTGCTGCCCAGCAGATTGGCGATCGCCATGTCGATGGCGCCCATGCGTAGCGCCGATAGCGTGACGGCGGCTTCCGGCGCGGAAGTGACCGCCGCCACCAGAATGGTGCCGACGAAACTTTGCCCCCATCCCATCAGCACGGAAATGTCCGCAGCGACGAAGGGCAGCCACGACCCCGCCGCCACCACCGCCAGCGCCGCCATAAGATAGCCGGTCACGGCGCGCCGCAGGGTGATGTCGGGATAGCGCTGCGCTTCCGCCTCGGCGAACGCCGCTACAGTGCGCCGCTCGTACTGGTAAATCACCCGCATGGACATCAGATACATCACCACGATAAGCGGCGTGTATAACCCGACATGACCCAGCGCCGGGCTGGCGCCACTGCGGTCGAGCAGGATGCTGAAGGCGGCGAAAGCCAGCAGCAGCGCCCCCAGCGCCGCCGACAGGATATGCCCCTGCGCGGCGCGGCTGTAAATGCTTTCGCGCCGGTAAAGGGCGTCCAGCACCACCAGAATCGCCAGGTTGAACACCGCGCTGCCCAGCACGTCGCCCACCGCGATGTCGGGGGCGTTGGCCGCCGTCACCGCGGATAGCCCGGTCACCAGTTCCGGCAGCGAGGTTGCGGTTGCCAGCAGGATCAGGCCGACCAGTGATGCCGACATGCCGGTTTTTTCGGCGATGATGTCGCCGTTGCGCGAGAGATGCCAGCCGGCAAAGCCGATGACGGCCAGGCACAACAATAATTCCAGCCACAGGATCATGCGAGGGTTCCTTTCCCTGCTATCCACAAGCAAATGTATCGACGCGAACAACCCACAGGCGTATCGAGTCCATTCTCCGGGTTCAATTTTGTCACGCCCATAAACTGAGAGGCGGGTCATTGATGACCGCGCGCAGGATGTCGCCGCGCGAGATGAAACCGACCATTTCCCCTGTCTCGTTCACCACCGGCACGCCGGTGAAGCCGGTATCCAGCAATACCCGAGCCACGCGACGGATGTCGGCCACCGGGTCGGCGCTCACCACCGGGCTGACCATCACCTCGGCCACGGTGCGTGCCAGGACATCGCGCACCGCGCCCCCTTCCACGTTGAGCACGGTGAGTAGATCGCGCTCGGAGACGATGCCCACCAGACAATGCGCGCTATCCAGCACCGGAGCCTGGCGGATGCGTCCTGTCACGAGGGTGCGCCAGGCGTCCTCGATCCGCGCTGCCGCCCGCACCGCCGTCACTTCCCGGCTCATGATCTGGTAGGCATGATAGAGTGGGCCGCGTTCGGTCTCTTGATGCCGCATCCCCCGATAGGCGCGGGCGGCGGCTTCGTAATTCGCGCCGTCCGCTTCCGTGCGCCTGGCGGGCTGCGGTATCGCCGCGCCCGGCTCTTCGCCATCGTGGGCGAGGCTGCGGGCATGATGGGCGCGTATTACCCCCGGCACCCGGATCAACTGCTCCAGCGGGCCGCGAAAAGTCTGTCCGGTGACGCCATAGATGGAGAACATTTCTCGTGACCTTTCCTTTACAGCCCGGCGGCCTCGCAAGTCCGTGGCCGACCGGCGCGGGTTTCAGTGCTCATGGCGTCTCCCCCGCAGATTCCGGTTCGTCCAGATGCGCCGCCCATTCCCGCCATACCGCCCAGACCACGGCCAGCACGATAGGGCCGACGAACAGTCCCACCAGGCCGAAGGCGAGGATGCCGCCGAGCACGCCGAACAGCACCAGCAGGAAGGGAATGGCGCTGGCGCTGCTGATGAACAGGGGGCGCAGCACATTGTCGATCTGGCTCACCACCGCCGCACCCCAGGCCCACACGCCGATGGCGGCCCCGGTCTCGCCCTGGAACAACAGCCAGGCACCCGCACCGCCCCAGGCCAGCGGCGTGGCGAAGGGGATCAGCGCGAACAGGGCGGTGAGCACCCCCAGCGTCACCGGCGAACTCAAGCCCGCCACCCAGTAACCCAGGCCGGCGAAGATTCCTTGCACCAACGCGGTGAGCAACACCCCGTAGACCACCGCGCGAGTGGTGTCGGCAGCCGCCGTAAAATAACCATGGGCGCGCGCGCCGAGGAAGCGTGCCATGACGTGGCGCAGTTCGAGCACGATGCGCGCACCGTCGCGGTAGAAAAAAAACAGGATCAGCACCACCAGCACCAGCTTGGCCAGGTTCTTGCCCACCCCGCCGGCAAAGGCCGCCGCCTCGCTGGAATGGTCAGCCAACCAAGCCTTGCCGGCTTCGCTCACGCCTTGCGGATCGGCCAGCAGTTGCGCCCGCTGCTCTGCCAGGCTATCGCCCAGCCAGGGCAGGCCGCGCAACCAGTCGGGCAGCGGCGGCGGGGCAGCCACGAAGGACTGTAAAGCCAGGTAAACCCCGCCCACTTCCTGTTGCGCCAGCCAGGCCAGCCACAACAGCGGCGCGAACAGGGAAAGCCCCGCCAGCAGGGTAGTCAGGCTGGCAGCCAGGGTGTCGCGTCCGCCGCATCTTGCACGTATTCGCCCGGCCACCGGCCAGGAGGCATAGGTCAGCACACCCGCCCAGGCCAGCGGCGCGAGAAACGGCAGCATCACCAGAGAAGCCAGCAGCACCAGGCCGGTCAGCGCCAGCCAGGGCGCTACGCGGCGGCTGATGGGCGAAGCTGCGGCCATGCGCGCTTACTCCTTCTCGTTATGCGAAAAGCGGCGCGGCGCATCCCGCGAGGGAATCTGCCACAGCAAAACAGCCAGCACCAGCCCGCCGGCCCCCATCGCCAGCCGCGCACGCGCGTCATCGAGAAAAAAGACAATGGAAACGGTCATGCTCGCCGCCATGAGGGTGATCGCCACGATTTTGGTACGGTACGGCATGGCTCGATGCCGCCGCCATTCCAGAATGACGGGGCCGAGCATGGCGTGATTGAGCAGCCAGTTATAGATGCGGGTCGAGGCGCGGGCGAAACAGGCCGCCGCGAGCAACAGGAAGGGCGTTGCCGGCAGCATGGGCAGAAAAATGCCGGCGACGCCCAGGGCGGTGAAGGCTGCGCCCAAACCCGCGAACAACAGACGCAAGCCGAGCGCGTTGGGCTTCTTGACCTCGTGACTGTAGTCCTGCCGGTGCATGGTCAGAGTTCCATTCGTTCAGGTTTGTGAGCAACTATCGTCTGGGTGGTTTGCATCAGGTCGATTCCTTGCGCGTGGCGATCAAGCTGGCGATGACGCTCGCCCCGATCAAGATGGCGACGATGGCCAGCGACGCCGCCACCGGCACATGAACCCATGGTGCGATCAGCATTTTGGCGCCGATAAAGGTGAGCACCATGGCCAGGCCGTATTTCAGCAGGTGGAAGCGGTCCGCCACGTCCTTGAGCAGGAAATACAGCGCCCGTAAACCCATGATGGCAAATATGTTGGAGGTGAAGACGATGAAGGGGTCGGTGGTGATGGCGAAGATGGCCGGGATGGAATCCACCGCGAACACCAGGTCGGAGACTTCGATCAGGATCAACACCAGGAACAGCGGCGTGAAATACCGCACACCGTCCTTCATCACGCTGAATTTCTCGCCGTGATGGCCATCGCTGATGCGCAGATGCCGGCGCGCGAATTTCAGCACCGGGTTCTTGTTCAGGTCAGGCTCCTTCTCCGCCATGACCAGCATACGCATGCCGGTGATGACCAGAAAGACGCCGAAGATATACAGCACCCAACTGAATTCCCGCACTACCCAAGCCCCGGCCAGGATCATGACGGCGCGCAGGACGATGGCGCCCAGCACGCCGTAGATCAACACCCGGCGCTGGTATTCGGCGGCGACGTGGAAGGACGTGAAGATCAGCAGAAAAATGAATACGTTGTCCACCGACAGCGACTTCTCGATCAGATAGCCGGTGAGGAATTCCAGCGCCTTGCGGTCGGCGATCTCCTGGCCGTGCGTGCCGCTCAAGTACCACCACAGGCCGGCGTTGAACAGCAGCGCCAGACTGACCCAGATCAGCGACCAGAGGGCTGCCTCCTTGACGCTCACCTTGTGCGCCCTGCGGCCGCCGAATACGAACAGGTCCAGCGCCAGCATGACCAGCACGAAGGCGATGAAGGCGGCCCACATCCAGGGTTCGCCGATAGAGATTGGGTTATTCATTTGCGTTTCCAATTAATTTCGCTATCGCCGGTAAAGCGAAGATGTGCGGCGGAAGTCCGACAGGCTGCTAGTGCGCCTTGATCTCCATCAGCCGGTTGGTGTACGCCATGGCAATCGCTGACAGCACGAAGGTCATATGGATGATGACTTGCCACATCATGGTTTGCTGGCTCAAGTTGGGCGCCTCGATAAAGGTCTTCAGCAGGTGGATGGAGGAAATGCCGATCAGCGCCATGGACAGCTTGACCTTCATGGTGCCGGCGTTGACGTGCTCCAGCCACTCCGGCTGATCGGGATTTCCTTCCAGATACAGGCGCGACACAAAGGTTTCGTAGCCGCCGACGATGACCATCAGCAACAGGTTGGCGATCATGACCACATCGATCAGGCCCAGCACGACCAGCATGATTTGGGTTTCCGTAACGGTCTGGGTATGCTGAACCAGGTGCGTCAGCTCGACGCCGAAGTGGTAGACATACACCGCTTGCGCGATGATGAGCCCGAGATAGAGCGGTGCTTGCAGCCAGCGGCTGGCGAACACGACATTCGCCATCACTTTGAGGATGCTGTTTTGATGCTTGGTTTCCATGGATTTCATAGATTTGACCCTGTTGATAATGTTTTTTGGATTAAGTTATTCTTTTGGCTCGTCGCCCGGATACGGATAGCGGACATGCCCAAAACGGATCAGCAGCACCGCCAGCGTCAACATCAGGATCGAGCCGCTGACCGCCAACATGCGCCAGTCGTCCATGGCTTTCATGTCCAGGATCAGGTAGCGCGCCAGCGCCACCATGCCGATATATAGCGGGAAGCGTACCGGCAACTTGCCTGTGCCGTAATACAGCCCGACCATCGCCAGCACTTCCAAATAGAGGAAAAGGAGCAGCAGGTCGGCCAGGGTGACCTGCGCCGCGCGTACCATGACCATCACCTCGCTGACCATGGCGAACACCGTGGCAGCGGCAATCACCAAGAGACCGATGTGCTCCACCAGAGAGAGCATCCACTTGTTGAATTCCTGGATCGGTCTTTTCATCGTTTATCCCCCTCACACCCCTAATCTATGCACACATCTTCGCAAGCCACTGATTCTACCCTCCTCCCCCGCAAGCGGGGGAGGAGTTGGGGGAGAGGGGGGCGAAGCCGGACTTGTGTACATAGATTATGCTTCACACCCTGAATTGCGCCACCGAGCGCGACAGCCCTTCCGCCAAGCCGTCCAGCCGCGCCGCGCCATCGCTGTTGCCGGCTGCGGCGGCGCTGTTTTCCTCGGTCATCTGGGCGATTTTCTCGATGTTGGCGGCGATCTGCTGGACGGCGGCGCTCTGTTCGCGGATGGCACCGGCGATGTCCTTGACGCGGGTGCTCACCTCCCGCGTGCCGCTGCGGATTTTACCCAGCTCCTCGCCCGCCTGCCCGGCCTGGCGAGCGGTGTGGGCCGCCTGGGTATCGGCGGCCTGCATGGCGGAAACGGTTTGGCCGACCTGGGTCTGGATGGTGTCGATCAGCGCGCCGATTTCCTGGGTGGAACGAGTAGTGCGCTCGGCCAGTTTCCTCACTTCGTCGGCCACCACCGCGAAGCCGCGCCCCTGTTCGCCGGCGCGCGCCGCTTCGATGGCAGCGTTTAGCGCCAGCAGGTTGGTTTGATCGGCAATATCCTTGATCACGCTGACGATCTCGCCGATCTGGCTAGAGCTTTCCGCCAGCAGTGCCATACGCTGGCTGGAGTTTTTCACGGAAGCGGCGATGTGGTCGATGTCGCTCATTGCCGTGCGGATGATGACCATGGCATGTTCCGATTGATCCATCGAAGCGGCAGCAATGGCCTCGGACTCGTGGGCGTGCTGCGCCGTTTCGTTGATACTAACGGAAATCTGCTCCACCGCCGCCGCGACGGTCGAGGTGGCCTCCGCTTGGCTACCGGAACCGGCCATCACCTGCTGCGCGGCGCTGGCAAGGTAGCGCGATTCGTCGGCGATGCGTGCGCCGGAAGACTGGGTGGCGCCGATAACCGTGCGAAATTTCTCCATCAGGCCGTTGAAGGCGTAAGCCAGCCGGCTGATTTCGTCATCTTTACCGGAAACCGGCACGGCACGGGTAAAGTCATCGTGGCACACGGAAAACTCGGCGATTTCCGTCACCGCCGAAAGCGGCGTGGTGATCGAGCGCCCGACCAAGACGGCGAAAAATGCGGCCAGCGCCAGCCCCGCCGCACCAGCGACGAGGAGAATGGTACGGTCGGCAGCGAATTCTGCGTGGGCGTGTTCGCTGGTGCGTGCGACGTGCACCAGGGTGATCTTCTCGAAAGCATCGCCATGCTTGCGAGCGTCCAGAAACAGGGGGGCCATCTGTTTGATATAGATTTCATTGGTCTTTCCGAAATCCCCCGCCAGGAGCGCGTCACGCGCAGGTAACAGCCCATCCTTGACGAAAGCGCCGCGCGCCTGAGCGAATTCGTCCAGTAATTTGGCTTCCTCGGCGTTCTTGGGTGTCAGCTTAATCGACTCGACTCGTTCTGAAATTTCGGCGATGTTCTGTTGTATTTTCTCGGTATGTATCGAAAGGGGATGGTCGTGTAGCGTGTGGAAGGGACTGGCGGGGTCATGCTGCAACGATAGCAATAGCTGCACCCGGTTGTCATCCATCAGCACCAGGATGCGAGACATGTCGGCAGCCAGCCGTTGCGCTTCGACAATTTCTCCGGCATCCCGATCGATGGCATTCATGCCGCGCACGCCCAGGCCGATAGCAATCACCAGCGGCACCAACAGCACCGCCACCAGCACGGCAAGGCGCACCTCCACTTTTTGATTTTTCAAGATGACAATTCTCCTGGTAATTATTTCACTTGAAACATGAACGCATGATGCCTCCCGCTACAAGGCAAATTGTATCGTTGGGGTTCAATTCCTTCACTGGCAAGATGGGCAACATCCCGGCTCCACTCGGCTTTTAGCCATGTTTCCAGCAACTCCGCATCCACGTATTGCTTGTTCAGACTACCCTTCAGCACGGCCGCGGCAGGCTGCTCCGGCTCCCCCAGATCAGACAGCACGGCGACCGCGCCGCTGAAATCTTCGCGCGCGGTATAGCCGTTGACTGTGACCAGCGTGCGCAGGCCGGCGCCGAGAGCCGCATTGAACGCGACGCGATGGCCGTCCCGCTCGGTATCGGCGAGGGTGCCGTCCACGTCGAAGATGACGGCTTCAAGAATCGGTGCGGTCATTTATCGCAACGCCTCGGGCAGCGGCGCCAACGACTCGAAGGCTGCGTCAAGCGGGGAATAACCGAGCAGTTCGCCCTGCCCGATGTCGAAATACCAGCCGTGCAGGTGCAGCGTTCCCGCTTCCACGCGCAGCCTGATCCAGGGGAAGGTCAGCAGGTTTTCCAGGGAGATCAGCAAAGCCGCCTGTTCGCAGGCGCGGGCATGAAGCTGCGGCGGCTTGTCCGGCAGTTCGGCGAGCACCTGGCTGCGCGCCCGTTGCGCGATGCCCATCCAGCGGGAAATGAATTCGCTGTCGTCACACCCACGCAACAAGGCCTGGATGCCGCCGCAGCCGGAATGCCCCAGCACGATGATGTGTTCGACCTCCAGGCTTTGCACCGCGAATTCCAATGCCGCCCCCATGCCGGGAAATTGCGCGCCGGCCTCATACGGCGGCACCAGATTGGCCACATTGCGCACCACGAACATATCGCCGGGGTCAGCGCCGGTGAGGATCGCCGGGTCTACCCGCGAATCGCAGCAGGCGATCACCAGTGTCTGCGGTCGCTGGGCGTGCCTGAGTTGATCGAACAACTCCCGGTCAGATCCGAAATATTTTTCCTGGAAGCGTTCGAAACCGGCGATGAATTTTGCGATGTCTTTCATGGTTGCGCTTTGACCTCGCAGCCGGTGGCGAGGCTGTCGTTCAGGGGAATCAACAGCATGGCACCTCCGACTGCTTCGTGGAAAGTTTGGCCAGCGCCTCGTCGGCGCTTTGGTCGTAGCGGGCGCGTTCTTTCTTGGCGGCTTTTTCCAACGCCTTGCCGATTTCCGGGTATTTCAGCGCCAGGATGCGCGCCGCCAGCATGGCGGCATTTTTCGTGCCGTCCACAGCCACAGTGGCGACCGGCACGCCGGGCGGCATTTGCACCGTGGAAAGCAGGGCGTCCAGGCCGGAGACGATGCCCCCGGATAGCGGCAGCCCGATCACCGGCAGACGGGTATGCCCGGCGATCACCCCGGCCAGATGTGCCGCCATGCCGGCGCAGCCGATTAGCACCTGTACGCCTTCCCGGTGGGCGCGTGCTATGTAGGCAATGACCTTGTCGGGGGTGCGGTGTGCCGAAGCCACCACGATTTCGCTGGGAATGCCCAACTCAGTCAAGGTGTCGCGCACCTTGACCACGGTCGGCAGGTCGTTGGGGCTGCCGGTGAGGATGCCGACCAGGATCTGTCCGGCAGCATTATTAACGGTTTTTTTGGAATCAGGCGATTTCTTCATGGGGGGTCTCCAAAGTGTGGGTTTCGGTTGGGCAATACAGGCTGGACGCGCGCCGCAAGCGGTCATGCACCGCTTGCCAATCCGCCGTTTGCGGCGGCGCTTCGACGAGGATGCGGTCGAAGCACGCGCCGTCGATGCTGTGCAGGGCGGCATAAAGCGCACGGGCATACCTTGCTGACCGCTTCGGCATGGGAAAGTAGAACACACGCGATGTGTCCAGCCAGGGCGAAGGCTCTGCGTTCAATTCCAGTATCGCCACTCGTTGCCCCAGCAGCGTAAGTTCGCAGGCACGCCGCTCCAGCGCACTGGCGGACCAGACTTCCAGCGGCGTCGCCGGGGCGTAATGCGAGGGCAGGCTGCCGGGCGTACGCAGGGTCGGCGGGGCGGCATCCGGCTGCGCAACTTTTTGTCCGAGCACCTCTTCCAGCGCCGGCACGGGTATCCCGCCGGGGCGCAGCAGCACCGGCACCTTGCCGGTGAAGCCGACGATGGTGGATTCCACCCCCACCCGGCAGGGGCCGCCATCCAGAATCATGTCCAGCGAATCGCCCAATTCCGCCCGCACATGCGCCGCAGTGGTCGGGCTGATGCGTCCGAAACGGTTGGCGGACGGGGCAGCCAAGCCCTTGTCGGTACCGAGATTGCGCAACAGCGCGAGTGCCAGCGGGTGGTCGGGTACGCGCAGCCCCACCGTATCCTGGCCGCCGGTGACGAGCCGCGATACATGGGCGCGGCGCGGCAGGATCAGGGTGAGCGGCCCCGGCCAGAAACGCGAGGCCAGCCGCCAGGCGCTATCCGGTATTTCGCCGGCCCAGTAATCCAGCAGAGAAGCATGGCCGAAATGGACGATCAGCGGGTGGTCTGCCGGGCGCCCCTTGATACCGTACACCCGGCGCAGCGCCGCCGGGTTGGCGGCATCCGCGCCCAGCCCGTACACCGTTTCGGTGGGAAAGGCGACCACGCCGCCCTGCAGCAGGATGTCCGCCGCAGCCCGGATATTTTTCTGGAGTTCCTTGTTTAGCATGGATGGCATCCCCCCGAATGCCGTGACTGTGTGGTCGATTTGCGCCAGATGGTGCGCCTTTCACAATGGTGCAATTTCATTCCTCCTCGCGGGGCGGCGAATTCCCCTGCCCCGCTGCGCCGCTCTTGCGATACGTTCGGGTACGTTCGATATTGCGCGTCACGGTGCGCGCGGCTCGACCGGCGGCACGGTCAATGGCGACATAGAGGTCGCTTTCGATATCTTCGACAGCAACTTCCGCGAGTTTCTCCATAGCCACCAAAATGTGGCAGCACTTGTCCGTACCGCCGCGCGGCCCGTTGATGTCGGACAGGCGGATGGTGACGCGCCGGATGTGGTCGGCGGCATGGGACAGGGCAAAGCGTAAGCGGCGCACGGCATGTTCGCGTATCGATTCGGTAAGGTCGAAGCCGAGTGATTGAATGTGTATCCGCATTGCATTACCTCTTGTCAATGTCGAAACGAAAGCAGTGTAAGCCCCCCACATCTATCTAAAAAGTCGAATATAATTGAATGAATTTTCGAAACCATCGAACATTTGCGAATTGTGGGCGCCATAAATTACAAACATCTGCACTACTTCTGGGCGGTGGCCAAGGCCGGCGGGGTGACTCGCGCCAGCGAATTGCTGCATCTGACGCCGCAAACCATCAGCGGCCAGTTGAGCCTGTTCGAGAACGTGCTGGGCGAAAAGTTGTTCAACCGTATCGGGCATCATTTCGACCTGACCGAAACAGGGCGGCTGGTGATGAGCTACGCCGACGAGATATTCACCCTCAGCCAGGAACTGGAAGAGGCATTGCATCACAGCCCCACCGGACGCCCGCTACTGTTCCGGGTAGGTGTCACCGATTCAGTGCCGAAGTCGGTCGCCTATCAACTGCTGGAGCCGGCGATGCAGGTTGCCGACCCGCCGCGCATCGTTTGCCGGGAAGGGAAGGTCACCGACCTGCTGGCGGAACTGGCGGTGCACCGGCTCGACATCGTGATTGCCGACGGACCCATGCCGAACACCCTCGATGTGCGCGGCTACAGCCATTTTCTCGGGGAGTGCGGCCTCACCTTCTGCGCCACGGCGGAACTGGCGCGGCGCCACCCTGGCCCGTTTCCGGCAGGCATGGATGGTGCGCCGCTGCTCTTGCCGGGCGAGGAAGTGGCGGTGCGCCCCAAGCTGGCGCACTGGTTCGCCGACCAGCAGATTCGCCCGCGCATCGTCGGCGAATTTGACGACAGCGCCCTGATGAAAGCCTTCGGCCAGGCAGGTGTGGGAATATTCCCCGTTCCCACGGCTATTGCCGAGCAAGTAATGCGGCAGTACGGCGTGGTGAGCATCGGCTCGACCATGGATGTGGTCGAGCAGTTCTACGCCATTTCGGTGGAACGCAAGCTCACCCATCCAGCCGTGGTTGCCATCAGCCGTGCAGCACGGCAAGAACTGTTCGGCAAACGGTAAACGGAAGAGATTCGGCATGAAGGCTCTGTGGCAGCCCGGCCGCTGGCGCGAAAAGCCGGGCGTGCACAAGTAAGCAAACGTCCAGGCAGCAGGTAAAACCCTATGGCCGCACTTTGGCCACCGGGGTGAAGAAGGCACTAACGGTAATGTTGGTGCCTTTTTTCTTGGGGAACCGGGAAAATCCATACGGCTATTGAGCCTGCCGGTGTAGTAACAAAAACCTTGCACCGCCTTATATTTGTCACCAAAATAAGCAGATGCAAATCGACTTCGACCCTGCCAAGGATGCCGCCAATCTCGCCAAGCATGGCGTGTCGTTGACGGAAGCCGGTCGCTTCGATTGGGAAAATACGCTGATTTGGACCGACACTCGCCAACACTATGGCGAACCCAGGCAGGCCGCGCTGGGTCTGATCGATGAGCGAGTCCATTTCGTGGCATTTGTTGAACGCGGCAATCTGCGACGCATCATCAGCTCACGCAAAGCCAACTATCGAGAGGCCAAATACTATGTTGAAACACTCCCGGATTAAACTGCCGACGCCGGTAGAGGACGCAGCGATCACGGCTGCCGCGTTGCAAGACCCCGATGCGCAACCGTTGACCGATGCCGAGTTGGCGCAATTCAAGCGCGCGCCAGGTCGCCCGCGGGGAAGTCACAAGGTTTCCACCACGGTACGCTTCGATGCCGACGTGATCGAAGCTTTCCGCGCCAGCGGGCCGCGCTGGCAGACGCGCATGAACGAGGCATTGCGTGACTGGCTCAAGTCGCATTCTCCGGTGTGAATCAATGACCGTGAAATAGAGGCAAAACGGCCTGCTGGCGCTGTATCAAAACCGGAAATTCCTTTGACTGTCCGCCGCGATCGCGTCATCGCCGACGATAATCGCGCGCGATTCCTGCCGCGGCCCGTTCATTCACCAGGTACGGTGGCACCGGACTAGCGGCCGCCAGGAAACATGCGCCGGTATTTCGCCGCCAAATCCGCGTCCATCGTCGCCAGATGGGTAGCGAACCAGTCCGGCACGGCTTCCGCCAGGTAAGCGCGGACAAAAGGCAAGCGGCCTTTTTCGACCCGAGTGCGCATCTGGCCCAACTCCGCCAGCACCCGCCGGTGCTCCGCCTGGTGTTCGGCGCGCGATCCCAGCGCACATGCATCCATCATCCCGGCCTCATGCTCGAAATGCGCGCGGGTGTGATCGAGCAGCGCATCCAACACAGACAACAATTCGGCCTCCGGCGCGCGTTGGGCGCGGATCAGCAGCGCCACGAACTCGCGATGCGTCGCGTCCATCTCCGGCAGTTCGAGGGAATGCCGTTCGTCGTTCCAGGCAAATTCGGTTTTCATGGCAAAAGGGAAACTCCAGGGAAAAGACCGGGGAAGTAATGGCACATCCCATAACAAGGACAGCCGGACACTAGCGTATTCGTGGCCGAAATTCAAACAGGATCGTGCGCCCGCATTGCACTCTGCGCATTTGAGTGCTACGTTTATAGCGGTTGATCAGGGCAAACCGGCCGAAAGGCGGGGACGCAAAGCTACCGGTCTAATGAGTCTTCGGGCTCGATGACAGCGGGGCTGCCAAGAGCATTCGATTCCGGCCAATAGCCGACCATATGGCAGTTGTATCGCGCACACACAAGCGCGCCCTCGATCTCGGAGCCGTGTCGTATCCTTAGAGGTTGCTGCCATGTCGAATCAAGCCGAAGTCGCCGCTGATTTCGTTTCCGATATCCTCAAAACCATCACCATCCCTCCCTGCCCGGCTATCGTGGCAGCGCTGTTACTGGAATCGCGCCAGCCCGATGTCGATTTTCACAAGATCGTCCGCCTCATCAGCGGCGACCTGAGCCTGGCGGCGTCGATGATGAAGACCGCCAATTCGCCCTTCTTCGCCCTGCGCAACAAGGTTCAGAATGTCCAACATGCCGCCGCGGTGCTCGGCCTCAAAAACATCATCAACATCGTCAATGGCCTGACGCTGCAACGAACCTTGTCGCCCAAGGGCGTGAACATGGCGCGTTTCTGGGATCGTTCGAATTTCCACGCGATGGTTTCAGCCCGCCTGGCGCGGCATGTGCCGGGACTCAACAAGGAGGATGCGTATACCTTCGGGCTCTTTCACGATTGCGGCATTCCCATCCTGATGCAACGATTCCCCGACTACAAGGACACGCTGGCGCTGGCCAACCGTTCCGCGCAACCGATCTGGGAGTTAGAGAACGAACGCCACGGCACCGACCATGTAGCGATCGGTGCGATGCTGGCACACAACTGGCAACTGCCGGAACTCATCGTCCAGGCGATCCGCCTGCATCACAACCTCGAAATCCTGGGCGACACCTCGGCGGACATAGCCGACGAAATACGCGCCCTGACCGCCATCTCGCTGTTGGCAGACCACTTGATCGCGCTCTTTCTGGGTGCTCAGGATGAAACGGAATGGGTGCTTCATGGAACGAGCGCCCTGAACTACCTGGGTTTCAACGAGGAAGAATTCGAAGACCTGCGCGCCGAGATCAACGAGGAACTCAGTACCGTAAATGAAGACCGCGGCTGATAGCCGCCGGCCGCTTTCCCAAATCCCGCCACACTGATAAGCAATTGCTTATCCTTTCGATAAAAACCTATGACTATTATTTATGGGAAACCTGCGTATCATGTGGCGGAGACGCCCCCGGATACGCATTGAGGAAAAGCCATGACGACCAATATCGAGCAGTACAAGATTCAGCAGGAACCCTTTTACCAGGCGCAGGGCAATGAGGTGCAGCTCTATCAGGCCGCCTACAACGCGCGCCTGCCGGTGATGATCAAGGGGCCGACCGGCTGCGGCAAATCGCGCTTCGTCGAATACATGGCGTGGAAGCTCGGCAAGCCGCTGATCACGGTGGCCTGCAACGAAGACATGACCGCGTCCGACCTGGTCGGGCGCTACCTGCTCGACGCCAACGGCACGCGCTGGCTCGATGGGCCGCTGACCGTCGCGGCGCGCATCGGCGCACTCTGCTACCTCGACGAGATCGTCGAAGCACGCCAGGACACCACGGTGGTGATCCATCCGCTCACCGACCATCGCCGCACCCTGCCGCTCGACAAGAAAGGCGAGCTGCTCGCCGCACATCCCGATTTCCAGCTGGTGATTTCCTACAACCCCGGCTACCAGAGCCTGATGAAGGATTTGAAGCAATCCACCAAGCAGCGCTTCACCGCCTTCGATTTCGATTACCCCGAGGCCGGGCTGGAAGCCGGCATCGTCGCCCAGGAAACCGGGCTGGCGCTGGAGAGCGCCGCCAAGCTGGTGAAGATCGCCGCCGCCGCCCGCAACCTCAAGGGCCACGGCCTCGACGAGGGCATTTCCACCCGTTTGCTGGTTTACGCCGCCACGCTGATCAAGGGCGGGGTGGAGCCGCGCGACGCCTGCCGCATGGCGCTGGTACGCCCGATCACCGACGACGCCGACATCCGCGCCACGCTGGATCACGCCATCGACGCCACGTTTGCCTGAGCGCCCCATGGCCGGAATCAGCGTCGATTACCAGCACCCCCAAGCCCGCGACTACTGGCGTAAGCTCGACTGCGGCTTCGTCCAGGTCGCCGAGGTGTTCGAGGAATGCCTCTACGAAGCGCTGGCCCTGCTGAGCAAGCAGGGCGTGGATGCCTATGTGGAAGCCGCGCGGGTGCTGGGCAAAATGGGCCACGGTGCGGAACCGATCCTGATTTTCCTCGAAGAATGGCCTTCGACCGCCGCGGTGGTCGGCGAAGACGCCCTGCCGCCGGTGATGGACGCGGTGCGCAAGATGTGGAAATCGCCCAACGGCAAGGCCATCGCACCCTTCCTGCAAACCCTGGCGGCGGTGGCGCGGCGGTTGCACAGCCGCGAACAGATGGAAGATTACCTGGAGATCGCGCTCGACCTGATGGCGCGCACCACCGGCTCGATCCACGGCTTCCACCAGACCATCCCCAGCCCCGGCCTGCCCGAACTCTATCAGCAGGCACCGTTCCTGCTCGGCCAGCTTGCCCTGGCCGGATTGAAGAAGTGGGTGGAGTACGGCATCCGCAATTACGGCCATCACCCGATCCGCCAGGAGGAATATTTCGCCCTGAAATCGCCGGACAGCCGCGCGGTATTGCAGCGCGAGCGCCACGGCACGCTGTTCGCCGACGTGGAGCGCAAACTGGATCTATACCTGCGCGCGCTGTGGCAGGACAGCGACCATCTGGTGCCGTATTCCACCGCCTTCGACGAATTGCGCAAGCCGGTTCCCTATTACGACAAGCTGGGGATGCGGGTGCCGGATGTCTACGACGACTTCATCCTCCCCGGCAGCCCCCTCTCCAACTCTCCCCCTAATTCCCTCTCTCCAACTCTCTCCCTTCAGGGAGAGAGGGCAAACGTCCCCTCTCCCACAAGTGGGAGAGGGCTAGGGAGAGGGTTGGCGGGAGAACCGCAAGACGCCGACAGCCCTCTCTCCAACTCTCTCCCGCTAGGCGGGCGAGAGGGCAATCGTCTCCCCGTGGGAGAACTGAAAATCTCCGGTTTAGACCGCTACCGCGCGGTGCTCGCCCACATGGTCGGCCACCGCCGCTGGACCGTCGCGCAGATCGCCGACAACTGGAGCCCGTTCCAGCGCATGGCGGTGGAGTTCTTCGAAGACGCCCGCGTCGAAACCCTGCTGATCCGCGAATACCCCGGCCTGCGCCGGATATTCCTGGGCCTCCATCCCCTGCCGACAGAGGACGCCTGCGACCCGCAAACCACTTCCTGCCTGCGCCACCGCCTGGCGATGCTGTCGCGCGCCTTGCTCGACCCGCAGCATCCTTACCAAGACCCGCTGCTGGGCGAATTCGTCCAGCGCTTCCACGAAACCCTCGCCGGGGGAGCGTCGAGCACCGGTGAAATCGCCAGCCTGGCGCTCGCCTACGTCACCCGCACGCGCCGCCAGAGCGACCAGCTCGCCAAGATCCATTTCGCCGATACCGTCATCGATTACCGCGACGACAACCGCCAGATGTGGAAATTCATCGAGGAAGGCGATGAGGAACAAGCCTTCGATACCGAACGCAAGATCGAGCCGGGCGAGGAATTCCACGGTTTGCCGCCGCGCCACTACCCGGAGTGGGATTATGCAAGTCAAACCTACCGCCCCGATTGGGTCAGCGTGTACGAGGCCCTGCACCCGAGCGGCGACGCCGGCGTGATCGACCGGTTGCTGCAAAAGAACGCCGACCTGGCGAAGCGCCTGAAACGCCTGCTCGATCTGCTCAAGCCGCAGGACAAGGTGCGCATCCGCTATCAGGAAGAAGGCAGCGAACTGGATCTGGATGTCGCGATCCGCTCCTTGATCGACTTCAAGAGCGGCGCCAATCCCGACCCGCGCATCAACATGAGCCACAAGACCAATGGCCGCGACATCGCGGTGATGCTGCTGCTGGATTTGTCCGAATCGCTCAACCAGAAGGTCGCCGGCAGCGGCCAGACCATCCTCGAACTCAGCCAGGAAGCGGTGTCCCTGCTGGCCTGGGCGATCGACAAGCTGGGCGACCCGTTCGCCATCGCCGGCTTTCATTCCAATACCCGCCACGACGTGCGTTACCAGCACATCAAGGGCTACAGCGAAAGCTGGAACGACGAGGTGAAAGCGCGCCTGGCGGCGATGGAAGCGGGCTATTCCACCCGCATGGGCGCGGCGATGCGCCACGCCGCCCATTACCTGGAAGCGCGCCAGGCCGACAAGAAGCTGATGCTGATCCTCACCGACGGCCAGCCTTCCGATGTCGACAGCCCGGACCAGCGCCTGCTGATCGAAGACGCACGCCAGGCGGTGAAGGAGCTCGACCAGCAGAACATCTACACCTACTGCATCAACCTCGACCCCAAGGCCGACGAATACGTCAGCGATATTTTCGGCAAGCAATACACCGTGATCGACAACATCCAGCGCCTGCCGGAACGCTTGCCGGAAGTGTTCCTGGCGTTGACTAAATAGAACGGCACGCAACGGCATGAGTCCGCCCACCCTTTTGCCGCAAATCCAGGCGCGCCTCCACGAGCTCGCCAACCCCGAGACGGCGAGAGGCTTGCAGCGGTTTTTCAAAACCGGGCCGGGGCAGTACGGCGCGGGAGATCATTTCCTGGGGATCAAGGTTCCGGTGCTGCGCAAGCTCGCTGCGGAGTTCCGCGCGGCCGATCTCGACGATGCCGGCCAGCTGCTGCGCTCGCCCCATCACGAAGCGCGCCTGCTGGCGCTGCTGTTGCTGGTGCGGGCGTTCGAGCAAGGCAACCCGCGCGAACGGCAGGCGATTTACGATCTTTATCTTGGCGCCACCCGCCATATCAATAACTGGGACCTGGTGGACGCCTCCGCCCCTTATATCGTGGGCGCCCATCTCGCCGAGCGGGAACGAAGCCCGCTCTACTTGCTGGCGCAATCCGATGCGCTGTGGGAAAGGCGGATCGCGATCGTCGCCACCTTCCATTTCATCCGTCGCGGCGAATTCGCCGACACCCTGGGCATCGCCGCACGCTTGCTGGCCGACCGGGAAGACCTGATCTACAAGGCGAGCGGCTGGATGCTGCGCGAAGTCGGCAAGCGCGACCTGGCGGCGCTGGAAACCTTTCTCCAGCGCCATTACCGGGCCATGCCGCGCACCATGCTGCGCTACGCCATCGAGCGCTTCCCCGAGGAACGGCGGCTGGCCTATCTGCGCGGAACGGCCTGATCCGCCAACGCGTTGACCGGGCTCGGCCAATCGCTGATCATGTCGGTTTTCGGCAACTCAAGGGCGCTTCCCGTGACCAAATACATCGGCATTCCCTCTGCCGCCGACCGCCTGCTCGCCACCAGCCTGGGAGACCAGGGCAATCGCACTACATGGTTCCCCCCTTTGAAAAAGGGGGGCGAGGGGGGATTTCTACGGCGTTTGAATATCAACCACCGCTGAAATCCCTCTCAATCCCCCTTTTTAAAGGGGGAGGCGTGCAGTTTTGGCGACTTTTCACCTTGTTGCCAACATAGTGCAATTGCCCTGCCTGGGCAGACTAACAAGTCTGGTCTTTTCCGCCCGACTTGCTAACATGTAAGTGTTTCCCCGATTAACCCCTCCCCCGGAATTTTTCCATGAGCGTTCTCCCGATCCTCCCCGACGGCAGTTCCACGGTGTATCGTAATGCGGCGCTGGCGTTGCTGACCTGGACGCTCGCGGTGGCCGGCTCGCTCGCCTGGAATGTCACGTTGCAGCGCGAAAAGACTTTCGATCTGGCGAAAAACGAGGCGCTCGCCAACATCAACAAGGATTTCGCTTTCCGTCGCTGGGCCACCGGACACGGCGGCGTTTATGTGCCGGTCGACCCCAAGACCAATACCTATCCCAACCCCTACCTGGAAGCGCCCGAGCGCGACATCCAAACCCCCTCGGGACGGCAATTGACGCTGATGAACCCGGCCTACATGGTGCGCCAGATGCAACAGGACCCCAACAACCTGTATGGGGTGAAAGGCCGCATCACCAGCCTGAAGCCGCTGAATCCCAACAACGCGCCGGACGAATGGGAAACCCGGGTGTTGCAGTCGTTCGAGCGGGGCGTTCGGGAAGCCGCCGAACCGGCCACGCTGAACGGCGCCCCTTACCTGCGCGCGATGCGCGCTTTCATGACCGAAAAAGGCTGCCTAAAATGCCATGCTCACCAAGGCTACAAGGTCGGCGACGTGCGCGGCGGGGTGGGCGCTTACGTCCCGATGGAACCTTATCTGGCCAACGAGCGCGCCGGGATCAGGACGCTGGGCATTTCCCACACCGGCATCTGGCTGCTAGGCTTGGCGGGCATCGGCTTCGTAGCGTTCCGCGGCGTGAAACGCGCCAGTGAACGCAAAGCCTATACCGAGGCGTTGCGGCAAAACGAGGAGCGCTATCATCAGATGTTCGAGGTCAACCAGGCCATCAAACTGCTGGTCGATCCCGAGAGCGGCGCCATCATCGACGCCAACCAAGCCGCCAGCCAATTTTATGGCTATCCGCCGGAACAATTGCGGCACATGAAAATCGGCGACATCAATCCGCTCCCCCCCGGCGAAATTGCGGCGGAAATGGCGTTGGCCGTCGAAGAACAACGTACTTACTTCAACTTCAAACACCGTCTCGCTTCCGGCGAAGTGCGCGATGTCGAGGTCTATTCCGGGCCGATCAGCGAAGGCGGGCGCACCTTGCTGTATTCGATCATCCACGACATCACCGAACGCAAACAGGCGCAGCAGGCGCTGGCCAAGAGAACCCAGGATCTGGCGCGCTCCAACGCCGAACTGGAACAATTCGCCTACGTCGCCTCGCACGACTTGCAGGAGCCGTTGCGCATGGTGGCCAGCTACACCCAGTTGCTGGCACGGCGTTATCACGACAAGCTGGACCAGGATGCCAACGATTTCATCGCCTACGCGGTGGACGGCGCCAACCGGATGCAGCGCCTGATCAACGACTTGCTGGCCTTTTCCCGCGTCGGCACGCGCGGCAAACCGTTCGAGCCGACCGATTGCAACACGGTGCTGAAAGATGTGCTGGACAACCTGCAAATGTCCATCGAGGAAACCCAAGCCACCGTCACTTACGATGAATTGCCCACCGTGATGGCGGACGAATCGCAACTGAGCCAGCTGTTCCAAAACCTGATCGTCAACTCGATCAAGTTTCGCAGCGAGCAGGCGCCAGCAATCCACATCAGCACCCAGCGCCTGGAAAACGAATGGCAGTTTTCGGTGCGCGACAACGGCATCGGCATTCCTCCCGAATTTTTCGAACGGATTTTCGTGATTTTCCAGCGCCTGCACGCGCGCGACGACTATCCCGGCACCGGCATCGGACTGGCGGTATGCAAGCGCATCGTCGAGCGCCACGGCGGACGCATCTGGGTGGCATCGACGCCGGGGCAAGGTTCAACTTTCAGCTTCACCTTGCCGGTCGCGCATCAGGAAGCATAGAGGAAACCTCGCTTCCCGTTTTCGCCAAACCCGGAGGATGTTATAGTCGGCACGACAGAAGGCCGCATACAAAAGGGGAAAGCCATGAAATATTCTGCTAACGTCGTCGACATCCTGTTGGTCGAAGATAATCCCGGCGATGTGCGTCTCACCGAGGAAGCGCTCAAGGAAAGCAAGATTGCGGTCAATATGCGTGTCGCCAGCGACGGCATCATGGCGCTGGCGATGCTGCACCGCGAGGGCGAATACGCGGATCAGCCGACGCCCGACCTGATCCTGCTCGACCTCAACATGCCAAGGATGGATGGCCGCGAAGTCCTGCGCCAGATCAAGTCCGACGAGCAGCTCAAACATATCCCGGTAGTGATACTCACCACTTCGGAAGCGGAAAAAGATATTGTTCAGGCCTACGGCCTGCACGCCAACTGCTACATCACCAAACCGGTGGAACTCGACGAATTCATTGAAATCGTCAAGTCGATCGAAGGCTTCTGGCTGACCGTGGTGAAGCTGCCGGACGGCCTGGGAAGATGAGCGACGACTCGATCCAGGCCCTGCTGGTCGAGGACAACCCCGGCGACGCACGCCTGATCAAGGAAGCGCTGGCCGAAGTCAGCCGCCCGCGCTTCCGCCTGGAATGGGCGGAAAATCTCGGCAAGGCTCGGGAAACCCTGACGCAACGCCAATTTGCGGTCATCCTGCTGGATCTGTCGCTACCCGACAGCCAGGGCATGGATACGGTACGGCGCATCGAACAGGCCGCGCCGAATACCCCTGTGGTCATTCTCACCGGCCTCGACGACGAGGCGCTGGCGGTTCAAGCGGTACGTTCCGGCGCCCAGGACTACCTGGTCAAGAGCGATGTCACCCCCCACCTGCTGACGCGCGTCGTGCGCTATGCCATCGAGCGCCATCGCATCAGCGAATCCCTGCGTGCCAGCGAGGCGCGCTTGACGGCGCTGTTCGAGAACATGAGCAGCGGCGTGGCGGTTTATCAGGCCGACCGGGAAGGACAGGAATTTACTTTCAGCGCATTCAACCAGGCTGCGGAACGGCTCGACCAGATCAGCCGCGAGCAGGTAATCGGTAAAAAACTGCTCGATGTGTTTCCCGGTGCAAGGGACTTCGGTTTTCCCGATATTTTGCAGCGCGTCTGGCAAAGCGGCGCAGCGGAACGCTTTCCGACGACTTTCTACAGCGATCAGCGCATCGCCGGCTGGCGCGACAATTACGTCTACAAGCTACCCAGCGGCGAAATCGTGGCGATTTACGACGACGTCAGCGAACGCCGGCGCAGCGAGGAAAGCCTGCGCCTCGCCGCCAAGGTCTTCGAGAGCAGCACCAATGGCATCATCATCACCGATACCGCCGGCCACATCCTGCGCGTCAACGATGCCTTCACCCGGATCACCGGCTATGTCCTGCCGGAAATTCTCGGCGAAACCCCGCGCCTGCTGAAATCCGGGCGGCACGAGAGTTCCTTTTACCGCAAGATGTGGGACTCCCTGCAAGAAAGCGGCCACTGGGAAGGGGAAATCTGGAACAAGCGCAAGAACGGCGAAATCTACCCGGAATGGATGGCCATCGGCAACGTTGTGAACGATCAGGGAGAAACCACCCATTTTGTCGGCACCTTCACCGACATTTCCCAGCGCAAGGCGGCGGACGAGCGGATCAATTACCTCTCCCACCACGACGCCTTGACCGGGCTGCCCAACCGAACCCTGCTGCATGATCGCATCGCGCAAATCCTGGCGGTCTGCCAGCACCTGCATTGCAAGGCGGCGCTGCTGCTGATCGACCTCGACCGTTTCAAAAACATCAACGAATCGCTCAACCACGATTTCGGCGACCACTTGCTGCAATTGGTGGCGGAACGCCTCGGCGAATGTATCCGCCCCTTCGACACGCTGGCGCGCAGCGGCGGCGACGAATTCGTGGTGCTGATGGGCGAGGTGCATAACCTCGGTGAAATTTCAGCGATGGCGAAAAAAATATTGGCCGCCATGAACCAGCCGTTCCAGCTTGAAGGCCAGGAGATCATCATCACCTGCAGCGTCGGCATCAGCGTCTATCCCGACGACGGCGACGACACCCAGGCCCTGCTGAAAAACGCCGACGTCGCCATGTACCGCGCCAAGGAACAGGGACGCAACAACTGCCAGTTCTACACGCAGGACATGAACGTGCGCACCTTCGAAACGCTGGTGCTGGAGAACAGCCTGCGCCACGCGCTCGCGCGCCGGCAATTCCTGCTGCATTACCAGCCGCAACTGGACATCGCCAGCGGCGCCATCATCGGGGTGGAAGCCTTGATCCGCCTGCAACATCCCGAGCTGGGCCTGCTTTCGCCGGCCAATTTCATCCCGATTGCCGAAGAAACCGGGTTGATCGTCCCGATAGGCGAATGGGTGATCCAGGAAGCCTGCCGCCAGGCCAAAGTCTGGCACGATCTGGGGCATACCGGCTTGCGGGTGGCGGTCAACCTGTCGGCGCGCCAGTTCCGCGAGAAGGGGCAGCTGCTTGACGCGGTGGCCCGCGCGCTCGCCGAGAGCGGCCTGAACCCGGACCGGCTGGAACTGGAACTGACCGAAAGCATCCTGATGCAGGATGCCGAGGAGACCCTCGCCGTCCTGAACCAGATCAAGAAAATGGGCGTGCAACTGTCGATCGACGATTTCGGCACCGGCTTTTCCTCGTTGAGCTATCTCAAGCGATTCGACCTGGACAAGCTGAAAATCGACCAGTCTTTTGTCCGCGACATCACCCGCGACCCCAACGACCTGGCCATCGCCAAGGCGGTCATCGCCCTCGGCCACAGCCTCAACCTCAGAGTCATCGCCGAAGGGGTGGAAACCGCGGAGCAATTGGCGCTGCTCAGCGAGAACGGCTGCGACGAAATGCAGGGCTATTACTTCAGCCGCCCCCGGCCAGCTGACGAGATGCCGCTGCTGTTACAGGAAAATCGGGAAGGGCGCTGCTGATGTCATGGGCATGGCAGAAACCCAACTTGCTGCCATGGCGCCTGGTGGCGATATTCCTGCTGCTCGCCGCCGGCATCGGAACTGCCGGCTATGCTTATCTGCAAAACCAGTTGGAACATGCGCTGCAGGAAAAACAAAACGAATTGACCGCGATTGCCGACCTGAAAGCGCGCCAGATCGCCGATTGGCGCGAAGAACGGCAGGCCGAGGCGGAATCCATCCTCACCACTTCCTTTATCGTCAGCCATGCCCGACAGTGGCTGGCAAGCAAGGGAAAAGACGCGACGGAAGAACAGGCATTGCTGGCCTGGATGACCGCACCACGCCATGCACGCCATTACCGCTGCGTTTATCTCTACGATACTGCCGGCGAAATGCGGCTGGCCTCGAACAAGAGGCTTACCCCTTGCAGGCACACCCGCTCTACCGTGCTGGAAGCGATGCATACCCAGCGCGTGGTGTTTCTCGACTTTCACACCACCGTGGCCGAGGAAACCCACCTCAGCCTGTTCGTTCCGCTGCTGGCCGAGGTGAACGGGAAAAAAACCGCTATCGGCGCACTGGCTTTTGAAATCGACCCGCACCACTTTCTCTATCCGCTGGTCCAATCCTGGCCGACCCCCAGCCCCACCGCGGAAACCCTGTTGGTGCGCCGCGACGGCGATGGCGTGCTATACCTGAACGAATTGCGCCACCAGAAAGGCGCCGCCATGTCATTACGCCTTCCGCTCAGCGAAACCGCCCTGCCCGCCGTCAGGGCGGTGCTCGGCGAGGAAGGCACCGTCGCGGGCCGGGATTACCGCGGCGTCGAAGTGCTCGCGGCGTTGCGCAAAATTCCGAATTCGCCCTGGTTCCTGGTGACCAAGGTCGACCGTGCCGAAGTGGAAGCGCCGTTGCGCGAGCGCAGCGTCATGGTTGCCACGGTCAGCGCCCTGCTGATCGGGCTGAGCGCCTTCAGCGTCATCCTGTTGTGGCGGCAGCAGCAGATGCGCTTCAACCTGGCGCGCCATGAATACGAAGAAGAGGTACTGCACAAATCCAATATCGAACTGGAGTTGCGGGTGGCCCAACGCACCCGCGAACTGCAAGCGGAAATCGCCCAGCACCGTCTCACCGAAAGCGCCCTCCAGAAAAGCCTGGAAGAGCTGGCGGATTCCAACGCCAATCTGGAACAATTCGCCTACATCGCCTCGCACGATCTGCAAGAGCCGCTACGCATGGTGGCAAGCTATGTCCAACTGCTGGCGCGGCGCTATCGCGACAAGCTGGATCAGAATGCCAACGATTTCATCGGCTATGCGGTGGAGGGTGTAACCCGGATGCAGCGCCTGATCAACGACCTGCTCGCCTATTCGCTGGTCGGCACCGACGGCGAAAATCTTGAGACGACCGATTGCAACCAAGTGCTGGCCGAAGTATTGATGAATCTGCGCCCGCTGATCGAGGAAAACCAGGCGCTGGTCACGCAAGACCTGCTCCCCGAGATCCCGGCGATCCATTCGCAAATCGGCCAGCTGCTGCAAAACCTGATCAGCAATGCGATCAAGTTTCGCCGCCCAGAGCGGCCGGAAATCCACGTCGGCGCCCGGCATCAAGAAAACGCCTGGATCATTTCGGTGCGTGACAACGGCATTGGAATTGAGCCACAATATTTCGAGCAGATTTTCATGATTTTTAAACGTTTGCACAGCCGCGAAAAATATTCCGGCACCGGCATCGGCCTGGCGATCTGCAAGCGTATCGTCGAGCGCCACCATGGGCGCATCTGGGTCGAATCGGAATACCATAAGGGGACGACGATTTATTTCGCGCTCCCCGATAACATCGAAGGTGAGAAAACATGACACACGATCAAATCGTCCACGCGGTGGACGTCCTGTTAATCGAAGATAACCCCGGCGATGTGCGGCTGACGCGCGAGGCGTTGAAAGAGGCGCGCATCGCGGTAAACCTGCATGTCGCCAACGACGGCCTGGAGGCCATGAAAATGCTGCGCCAGGAGGCCCCCTATGGCGGACAGCCGATGCCCGACCTGGTGCTGCTCGACCTCAACATGCCCAAGATGGACGGACGCGAGGTACTGCGCCTGATCAAGACCGACGAAAAACTCAAGCATATCCCGGTGGTGGTTCTCACCACCTCCGGGGCGGAAAAGGACATTGCGCAAGCCTATGGTATGCACGCCAATTGCTACATCACCAAGCCGGTGGAACTCGATCAATTCATGGAAATCGTCAAGTCGATCGAGGGCTTCTGGCTGACCGTGGTCAAACTACCGAAAAATCCCACCCAGTGATCCTGAATTCCTCAGTTGACCGCTCATTTGATGACTTAACGTGATGCTCCTAATCAACTTATGTAGTTTCATCGCCATCGCCATTCGGATAATCACGCTACGGGGCAGATTGCACGGTTATGGCGGTGCATGGCAGCGTTGCAACTCCTTGGAATGGAACAATCATTCCGCGTCAGCCCTCCCCTCAATCCCCTCCCGTAAACGGGAGGGGAGGCAATCGCCCCTTCCCCCGCTCGCGGGGGAAGGTTGGGATGGGGGGTGGCGCCTCTTGCGCCCCCATAACCGCACACTCCACCCCGTCCAACTAAGGAATCCAGGATGACCGATGGCGAACCGATCCGCGTCCTGCTGGTAGAGGATAACCCCGGCGACCGGCGCCTGATCCTCGAAGCGCTGGCCGAGGTGAGCTATTCCCGCATCCAGCTGGAGTATGTGGACTGCCTGCAAGCGGCGCAGGACACCCTGGCCAGCGAGGAATTCGACCTGATCCTGCTGGATCTGTCGCTACCGGACAGTCATGGCCTGGAAACGGTGGAAAAAACCGAAAATGCGGCGCCGGATACGCCGATCGTCATCCTCACCGGGCTGGACGATGTCAACACCGGCATCCAGGCGGTGCGTAGCGGCGCCCAGGATTACCTGGTCAAGGGCGAGGTCACCGGCCACCTGCTGGTGCGCGCCATCCGCTATGCCATCGAACGCCACCGCATGAAGGCTGCGCTGCGCATCCTGTCGTTGATCGACGAGCTGACCGGCCTCTACAACCGGCGCGGCTTCATGACGCTGGCGGAACACCAGTTGCGGGTATCGCGCCGCAAACAAAGCACTTTCTACCTGATTTTCGCCGACCTCGACGGCATGAAAACCATCAACGACACTTACGGCCACAAGGAAGGCGATCTAGCGTTGATGCAAACCGCCCGGCTGCTCAAGGAGACCTTTCGCGGTTCGGACATCATCGCCCGCATGGGCGGCGACGAATTCGCCATCGTCGCCATCGAGCCTGCCATCAGCAGCGCCGAACAGATCGCCCAACGTTTTCAGGACAATATCGCGCAATACAATGCCAAACACCTCAAGCCGTATGAACTGTCCATCAGCATCGGCGTCGTGGAATGCGCTCCCAGCGCGACGTGCCCAATCGAGGAAATGCTGGAACGCGCCGACACGCTGATGTATGCGCAAAAAGCGGAACGGAAAAGGGGCAGAGGCTAGAGGCTAGAATTGTAGGCATTTACCCCAAGCCGACCAGCATCCGCGTCCCCAGCACCAGCAGCAACGCAGCAAAAATCTTCTTCAACTTCGCCACCGGCAGGCGATGCGCCAGCCGTGCGCCGAACGGCGCGGTCAGGACGCTGGCGAAGACCAATCCGGCGAGTGCCGGCAAATAAATAAACCCCCAGCTATATTGCGGCAGTCCCGATGCCGCCAGGCCGTTGAGCAGGAACCCCACGGCCCCGGCGGCGGCGATCGGAAATCCGATGGCGGCGGAAGTGCCGATAGCCTGGTGCATTTTGAGGTTGCACCAGGTCATGAACGGCACCGATAGCGTGCCGCCGCCGATCCCCACCAGGCTGGATACCCCGCCGATCACCCCGCCCGCCGCGAACAGCCCCGCCGCGCCGGGCAGTTGGCGCGACGGCTTGGGCTTGATATTGAGCAACATCTGGGCGGCAACGTAGTAGAGGAAGACGATGAAAAACACCTTGAGGAAATAGGTCGAGAGTTGCGCCGCCAGCAGCGATCCCAGCAACGTCCCGGCGACGATGCCCGGCGAAATGCCGCGCACCACCCGCCACACCACTGCGCCGTGCGCATGGTGGGCGCGCAGACTGGAGACCGAAGTGAACAGGATGCTGGCGAGCGAGGTGCCCAGCGCGATATGCATGAGGTGTTCGGCGGGAAACGACTGGGCGGCGAAAATAAACACCAGCGCGGGAACGATCACCAGCCCGCCGCCGACGCCCAGCAGTCCGGCGAGAAAACCGGCGAACAGGCCGGTGGCCAGGTAGAGCGCGAAGGAAACCATCGTCTAGTCCGCGCTGGCGAGTTCCTGCAGCGGAAGCGTAAGCGTAAATTCCGCACCGTCCGGGATATTCCGGGCGTGCAGCTGTCCGCCCATATTCTGCTCGATAATCATTTTCGACATGTAAAGGCCGATGCCGGTACCCAATGGCTTGGTGGAAAAATAGGGGTCGAAGATACGCTCCATGGCCTCCGCAGCGATGCCGCCGCCGTTGTCGCTGACCGTTACCCTCGCCTCGCCGCCGCTACGCGCCAGCCGGATTGAAATGCGCCCGTTCGCGATGTGCCGCGCCGCGATGGCTTCCTTGGCATTGTTGAGAATATTGAGCAATACCTGGATATACTCGTTTTCAAAACCCAACACCTCCATTTCCTCTTCCCCCTCCACCTCGACGCTGTGGCTCTGGAAGGCGGCCCCCGCCAACGCCAGCGCATTGTCTAGCGCCTTGCGTATCTGGAACGGCTTTTTCTCCTTGTCGGGCCGGAAGAAATTACGGAAATCGTCGATGGTCTGGGACATGCCCTGGATAACCCGGTTGCCCAATTCCACCGACCGGCCCAGGGTTTCGCCGTTCAATTCGCCGTGCCGGTAATCGTCCTTGATGTTTTGCAGAATCAGGTTCACGGTATTGAGGGGTTGCCGCCACTGGTGGGCGATGTTGCCGATCATTTCGCCCATCGCGGCCAGGCGCGACTGCTGGATGAGCAGGTGATCCTTCTCCCGGTTTTTTTCCACTTCCGCCGACACCCGCTGCTCCAGAGTCTCGTTGAGCAATCTCAAGCTCTCCTTCTCCTGCGCCAGTTCGTCCAAAGCCTGCTGCAACGCGCGGCGCGGCACCAGCCGTAGCGGGAAGAATACCACCAGCCCCACGGCCAAGCCGGCCAGCGCGACCAGGGCGGTGTCGAGGAACAGAGGGCGCAGCGAACTCGCCACTTCCAGGGTGGCGACCGGCGCGCCGGCATCGTAGAGCGTGGCGCCCAACTTGAGAAGCGGGGCGGGGGGCGTTGCGGAAACGCGGGCCACCAGCTGGCCGCCGCGGTCGAGCACCTGGCTGTATCCCTCTTCTTCCTCCCCGCGCAACAGCGTCGTCAGGCGGAGTTCCTCGAAGCGCCACAGTTCCGGCTGGGTATTGATGTGCTGGTTGACCCGTTGCGCCTTGCTGTGCAGTTCGACATTCAGCCGCCCCTCCAGGTGCTGGTAGGAAAGGGCGTAATATCCCGCCGGCAACAAGAGCGTGATGGCCAGCGCGACGGAGGTGGCGACCCAATCGATGAAGCGGAAGATGCCTTGTTTGCCGGCCATGACGGCTAGGGGGCTTCCGGCGTCCAATAACCGTTGCGCCGCAAGATCGCCCGCCCGGCGGGGGAGCGCAGAAACTCGGCGAATCGGCGCGTCTCGCCGGAGGGGTGTGCGCCCATGACGAGATAAAGGGCTTTGGCATAGGGATAACGCCCGTCGGCAAAAGCCTGCAGGGTCGGCTCAACGCCGTTGAGCGGCAATGGGCGCAGCGCGCGTTTTTCCGCTACGATCAGCGCCAGCGAGGAAGTGCCGATGGCGCCGGGGATTTTTTCGAGGAGCTCGGCGCTTTCCTGGTCCGTCATCGCCGTCACCATACCCTTGCGCGCCAGCGCCGCCGCGACGGCTGCATCCAGTTCCGGCGAGATCGCCCGCAACAGCAGGGTGTCGGCATCGCTCGGCTGGCGCAGGATCAGCCGCACGGGGCTGCCGTCGCGCCAGACAGCAGTGCGCCCGGCGTAGATGTCGGCCAGTTCGGCCAGGGTCAGCCCGGTAATGCGCTGATTGTTCTTCGCCACCGCGATCACCAGCGGCGCCTTGGCATATTCCTGCGCCACCAGCCCGAGAGCCCGTTCCTCCTCCTTCAAGGGCCGGGCGGAGATGGCCAAATCCAGCGCGCCGGCTTGCAGCGCCTTGAGGCTGCCGCCGCCGCCCAGAGCGGGCCGCAGAATGCTGACCTGGCTGCCGGGGTAGGCCTTCGCATAGGCCTCGGCCACCGCTTCGAGCCCGCCCAGCGCCGCCCCGGTGCCATTGATGCGGACGGTGTCGGCCGCCGCCGGGGCGCTCCCCAGCGCCAGCGCACCGGCGAGCAGGCTGGCGGACACCGCCCTGGCGAAGAACGCCCAGCTTTTCCGCCATAACCGCCTGATGATCGTTGATGTCATGCCGTTCTCCCGCATAGCTTGCCGACATGAGCCGCGCCAGCATTCAGTTCCGGCCGGATTTAGCATCCGCCCAAGGGGAAAGATTCTTGCATATCCGGGCGCAAACATGAAGAAAATAATGGGCCGCGATTCAGGCTGCGCCACCCAGCAGCCCGATAATGAACGCCCATTCGCGCGGATCGAGCGGAGTGATCGACAGGCGATTGCCCTTTTGCAGGATGCGCATCCGTTCGAGTTCGGGGTAAGTGCGCAGTTCCTTGATGCTGACCAGCCGGGTTTTGCGCACCAGCTTCACCTCGACGTTGAACCAGCGCGGCACCTCCGGTGTGGCCTTGGGATCGAAATACTTGTGGTGGGGATCGAACTGGGTCTGGTCGGGATAAGCCAGCTTGCTCACCTCAGCGAAGCCGACGATGCCCGGCTCGGCGCAATTGGAATGGTAGAAGAATACCTTGTCGCCGACCTTCATCTGGTCGCGCATGAAATTGCGCGCCTGGTAGTTGCGCACCCCGTACCAGGCGACCGATTGTCCGGGCATGGCGGCGAGATCGTCGATGCTGCAATCGGAGGGTTCGGATTTCATCAGCCAGTAACGCATATAACTTCCTTGTTGTTCCCATTACAGCCTGAAACCAACTGTGTAATAGGCATTGTTGCTGTCAATCATCTCCGAATTTTGCGAGTCTAGCGCGTGCGCGAGGAAACCTTGGTGGGTTGACTGCCGCGCAGAGAGGGCAAGGACGTGCTGGGAGAATCTGGCCCGTTTTCTTTTGGGAGGGTGGCAGCGTTGGGTAGGAACGCGATCAGCCAGCCAATGCAGCCTGCCTGATGGCTTCAGTAGCCCATTGATTTAGGCTCTGACCATGCACCTGTGCCGCCACCAGCGCGGCGCCATGCACTTCTGGCGGCACTCGCAACATCAGCCGCCCGCTGGCGGGTTTGTGCGCCGCCCTGCCCAATTTGGCGCAGGTTGCCAGGTAATCCTCTACCGCTTCCTCAAATGCGGCGCGCAGTTCATTCACATTGTCGGCATGGAATCCGACCACATCGGTAATCCCGGCAATATGCCCGATGAAGCAGGCATCTTCATCGCTGTATTCAATACGGGCTGCATAGCCCTTGTAATTCATCGTGCTCATGGTTTAACCCCCGCTTCTGCCAAAAACAACTTGGCATCTCTCACTTGATATGGCTTGGCTTCTTTCGCCGGGTGCGGACGATGAAACGTGCCTACTATTCCGCCCAGTTCAAAGCGCACCCGCGAGCCATTGCCCTCGATCACGGCGCAGCCCAGCGCAACGAATAGCGATTCAATCCGCGACCAATCCATGTTCTTTGGCGTTGGCGTGGAAAATATCGCTTCCAGTGTTTTACTTTGCGCGCTGTTCATGCTTGCAATTATTGCAAGCGTTTGCGGTAAATGCAAGCAGTCAAACGCACATCAAAACGTGGGAATTCAACTTCGAACTGCGCCATCAGCCCCCCAAGCCGCCGCTGAACACTCCGTCGCGTTCCACATGTTCGTTGTGGGCGTCCAGCGCGGCGCTGTTTGACCAGTGCTTCCAGATGGGTTTCGAATTCCCGCGACAAATTGATTACGAATATCAGCACCTATACCAGGATTTTTCGGTGACCACCGCATCGAGTCGGATGTCCCACGGCTCGCGCGGCACCCGCGCCACTTTCTGGCATTCGTAGCCGACTCCTACCAGCAGGGGTTTGCGCCAGGTTTTGCGGTGACTCAAATAGTCCAGGCTGGCATCGTAAAATCCGCCGCCCATGCCGAGCCGGTAGCCTTCTGCGTCGAAACCGACCAGCGGCACAAACAGCAAATCGAGCTGCCAGGCGCGCACCGGGCGCGGCGACCAATGCTCGTCGATACCGAAGCGGTTGGCATACCAGCGCGGCAGCGCGGTCAGGCGGCTGAACCCCAGGCGCCGCTGGAAACGCGGCGGCACCACCGGAACGTAACAGTGCTTGCCCAGCCACGCCGCCTGGTTGAGCAGCGGCAGCAAATTCATTTCCTCAGGGGTCGCCAAATAGAAACCGATGCGGCGATGGCGCAGCAATACCCCGCTGCGCACCACCTGCCGGCGCAGGTTTTCCGCAGCGCGCTGCCGCTGGAGTGGCGAAATGGCGCGGCGCGTCTTGCGCAAGGCGCCGCGTAGCTCGCGCTTGTTCATGGGAAGAGTCGAAAAAGAAAGAGGGCCAAAAAATAAGGCCCCCGCAAATGCCGTCAGGCCAGCATCTTGAACCTAAGGTTCAAGTTGGCCACAACCTACAAGCGCATCAGGCTCATCCGCGAAGGACATGCACAACAACTCCTGTATTGGCCGCAGCCAGTTAGCATATATTGGTTCAAAGAATATATGGCCTAAACGAACACCGCAGGGGACAACTCTGGAACACCTGCCGGAAATTTCCCGGCACTGGTATCGGGACTTTCCGGACTAAAACAGTTTGTCCTGATCGGACATTGCCTGCTCAATTTGAGCCTGCATGGAACCCATTCTACGCTTAAACTCCCCGATGTCAAAACCGCCGGGAAGCCTTGCAGACAGGAGTTCGTGGGAGATATTCAGGGCCGCCATGATGGCGATTTTGTCGACGCCGACGATTTTTCCGCCTTCGCGGATCTCGTTCATTTTCCGGTCGAGGTAGGCGACCGCGTCGAGCAGCGCCTGCTCTTCGCCTTCTGGACAGGCAACGCGGAACTCGCGCCCCATGATGCTGACATCCAGGCTCCGACTCATTGGTCTTCCTCGGGAATTTGTTCGAGCAGATTTTCGAGACGGCTTTTCGCCGAGCCGATCTTTTCGACAAGCTGATGGTTGTCGTTCTGCACACCAGCCATCTCCTGGCGCAATTGGAGATTCTCCGCACGCAGGCGCTGGCACAATTGGACAAGTTGGGAAACCCTCTCTTCGAGGGCTTTCAGTTCGGCTTCCATGGCGGCACTATAATTGTAAAAACCTTGTTAAGTCAAGATGTAAGAAAATATTTTGAAAGTTCTTTAGGGGTTAGATAAAAATACCCGAAAAAGTGCTAGTTTTAAAATATTGGTGCGGAGAGACATAGCGAAGGGGAATAACATGCATACGACGCGATACCGGTGGTTCGGGATTTTTCTACTGGCGGCCGGGTTGTCCGGGTGCGGCTCGATGCGCAGCTATGACAGCGAGTTGCAGCAAACCGTGGCCAAGGCGGCGAGCGGCAATCTCGACCATTCGCTCGCCGAACTGGAAAAGAACAATCCCAAGGACAAGGATCTGCTGTATTACCTTGAAAAAGGCGAGTTGCTGCGCCTCAAGGGCGACTATCCGCGCAGCCAGTCGGCTTGGGGCGACGCCGACGGTTTCGTGCGCCAGTGGGAAGAAGAGGCGAAATACAACGCCGAAAAACTGCTCGCCGGTCTCGGCAGCGTGCTGATCAACGACAAGATGACGCGCTACGATGGCCTGGATTACGAAAAAGTCATGTTGTCCACCCGCGCCGCGCTGAACCACGTCGCCAGCGGCGATTGGCAGGCGGCGCGGGTCGAGATCAAGAAAACCCACGAACGCGAAGCGATCATCGCCGAACTGCGCGCCAAGGAAATCGCCCGGATCGAAAAGGACGCCAAGCAACGCGAAGTCAAAACCGAGTTCAAGGATTTGAAGGGCTACCCGGTCGAGACGCTCAACGATCCCGCCGTCACCGCGTTGAAAAACAGCTACCAAAGCGCCTTCAGCCATTATCTGGCGGGTTTCGTCTACGAAGCGCTGGACGAACCCAGCCTGGCCGCGCCGGGCTATCGCAGCGCGATCGAATTGAACCCCGGCATCGCATTGCTGGAAGACGGCCTGAAATCGCTGGAAAGCCGCCCGCAAGCGCGCAACCCCACGCTGACCGACACCCTGATCGTGGTCGAAAGCGGCATGGTGCCAGCGCGCCAGTCGGAAAGCATCACGCTGCCGGTGCCGCTGGGCAGCGGGCAGTTCGGCATCATCCCGATCTCCTTCCCGGTGATCCGCCCCGACAAGAGCGCGGCGGCGCCGCACAGCCTGGTACTGGACGGCACACGCAGCGTTGCGCTGGCGACGGTCACCGATCTCGATTTGATGGCGCGGCGCGCGCTAAAGGACGAAATGCCGGGCATCATGCTGCGCGGCTCAATCCGCGCCATCGCCAAGGGCATTGCCCAGAAGAAAGCGCAGGATTCGGGACAGGGTGCCGGCAAACTGATCGGCTCGCTGTACAGCCTGGCCTCGCTGGTCACCGAAAGCGCCGACGAACGCGGCTGGCGCACGCTGCCCCGACGCATCATGGCCGCCCGCCTGACGCTGCCGTCCGGCCCGCATAGCGCAGAGATCGCCACCCCCGCCGGGGTCAAGCGCATCACCTTCGAGGTATCCGGCAAGCAGGCGATCATTCCGTTGCGCCTGATGGGCAACGAAGTGTTCGCGATGCGCCCGCTGGCTTCGCTGCCCGCGGCCGTCGCCGCCGCGCCGGTTCAACCAGTGCTTACCCCACCAGCGACAACCCAGCCGGCGCCGGCCGACGACGAGGCCGAACTGAGCCTGTGGGAGCACGCCCGAAGCGGCGGCACGGCGGCGGATTTCACCGCCTACCTGGAAAAACATCCCGACGGCCACTACGCGGCGCAGGCCAAAACGGCATTGGCAAGCATGGCACCCCCTGAGCCGAGCGTAACCGAAGCCGCAACGGCAACGCCGGAAGCCCAGGCAGAACCCGCACCGGCTACCCGCGCGCTCGCCGTACCCGTTGCCAGCGCGACCGAACCAATCGCCCCACCCCAGCAAGCCAGCGCCGCAGAACGTGCCGAAGCACAATACCAAAACGCCGAAGCGCTGGCCCGGCAAGGCCAAGCCGCCGAGGCGGAAGCCGCTTACCGCCAGGCCCTGGCCTTGTACCGCGAGGCCGGCGAGCAAAAGGATGCCTACGCCCAAGGGATGGTGGGCTATCTGTATCGCGTCGGCAAAGGCACCGCCAAGAACCCCGCTGAAGCGACCAAATGGTTCCGCCTCGCCGCCGAGCAAGGCAGCGCAACCGCGCAGGTCAACCTGGCGTTCATGCTCGAACGCGGCTTGGGGATGGAGAAGAACTTGGGCGAGGCCGTGGCCTGGTACCGCAAGGCCGCCGCCCAAGGCGATGGCGACGCCCAGAAGGAATTGCAGCGGCTCGGTGTACCTCAGCCATAAAACAGCGTTCACCGCAGAGGACGCAAAGGACGCGGGATTTCAAAAGCCTGACGTCCTCTGTTTTTCCTCTGCGCCCTCCGCGTCCTCTGCGGTTCAGTATTTTTTGAAACCAAGCCGAGAGCGCCGCCGGGTCGCCTTTTGCGCCATTCTTTGCTATCGTTCGCGCCATGCTGCCCGATGCCATCGACTTATCCACCCTGCGCCGCGTGCTGGTCGTCAAGCTGCGCCACCACGGCGATGTGCTGCTCGCTTCGCCGCTGTTCAGCGTCCTCAAGCATCGCGCCGCGCACCTGGAAATCGACGCGCTGGTGTACCGCGATACCGCGGAAATGCTCACGCTGCACCCGGCCATCGCGCAAGTCCACAGCATCGACCGCAACTGGAAACGCGCCGGGCTATTCGGCCAACTCAAAGGCGAGTGGCAGCTATTGTCCGCGCTGCGCGCACGCGACTACGACCTGGTCATCCACCTCACCGAACACAACCGCGGCGCCTGGCTCACCCGGCTGCTCGGCGCGCGCTACGGCGTGGCCGAAAGGCTTGGCGGCAAAGGCCGCTTCTGGCGCGGCAGTTTCACCCATTTCTATCGCCGCGTGGCACGCGGCAATGCCCGCCACACGGTCGAAAGCCACCTCGACGCGCTGCGCCGCATCGGCGTCCAGCCGGAGCAAGACGAACGGCGCCTGACCTTGGTGGCCGGCGCAGAAGCTGAGGCTTACGTCGAACAGCAACTGGAACGCCACGGCCTGCGCGGCCAGCCGTTCATCCACTTGCACCCGACTTCACGCTGGCTGTTCAAGTGCTGGCCGGAACAGCACGTCAGCGCGCTGATAGCCGCGCTGCAAGCCGCCGGGCGGCGCGTGGTGCTGAGCGCCGCGCCTGACCCCGACGAAATGGCGATGCTGCAACGCATCGTCGCGCCGCTGGCCGCCCCGGTGGTCGATCTGTCCGGCCAGCTGTCCCTCAAGCAACTGGCCGCGCTGGCCGCCCGAGCCCAAGTGTTCATCGGCGTGGATTCCGCGCCGATGCATATCGCCGCCGCGATGCAAACCCCGGTGGTGGCGCTGTTCGGCCCCAGCGGCGAACAGGAATGGGGGCCGTGGATGACCCCGCAGCGCCTCGTCGCCTCGAACCATAGTTGCCGCCCCTGCGGCCTCGACGGCTGCGGCGGCGGCAAGGTCAGCGACTGCCTGAGCGCGATTTCCGTGGCGCAGGTGCTGGACGCCATTGCAGAGGTAATGGGTAATGAGTAATGGGGAATGGGGAAAACCCATCGCTCATCACCCATCACCCATTACTCATCACCCATCACCAGGTTCATCACCCATCACCCATCACCAGCCCTTACGCATCGCCCTGGTGCGCCAGCGCTACACCGCTTTCGGCGGCGCCGAGCGCTTCGTCGAACGCGCGATGCAGGCATTGAGCGCACAGGGCGCGCAAATGACCATCGTCACCCGCAACTGGCCGGGCAACGGCAGCAACCGGGCGCTGATCTGCAATCCCTTCCACCTCGGCAACCTGTGGCGCGACTGGAGCTTTGCCCGCTGCGTGTGCCAAACCCTGCAAGCGCATGATTTCGACCTGGTGCAATCCCACGAGCGCATCGCCTGCTGCGACGTATACCGCGCCGGCGACGGCGTCCACCGCGAATGGCTGAAACAGCGCCAACGCACGCTGGGCGCCGTCGGCAAGCTGGGCATCGCGCTCAATCCCTACCACCGTTACGTGCTGGCGGCGGAACGGAAACTGTTCGCCAGCCCGCGCTTGCAAGCGGTGATCTGCAATTCGCGGATGGTCAAGCAGGAGATCCGGGATTATTTCGGCGTGGCGGAAGAAAAACTCCACGTGATTTACAGCGGCGTGGATACCGCGGCCTTCCATCCCGGCCTGAAAGCACTGCACCGCGAACCACTGCGCGCGCAATACGCCATCCCCCACGATGCGCCGCTGTTCCTCTACGTCGGCTCGGGCTTCGCGCGCAAGGGGCTGGCCGCCCTGTTGCAAGCGCTCGCCGAACTGCCGCCGGAAGCGCATCTGCTGGTGGTGGGCAAGGATCGCAAGGCGGCGGCGTTCGAAGCGATGGCCGCGCGCCTCGGCATTGCCCAGCGCGTCCATTTCGCCGGCGCCCAGCAGGACGTCAAGCCGTTCTACGGCGCGGCCGATGCGTTCGTGCTGCCGACGCTCTACGACCCATTTCCCAATGTCGCGCTGGAAGCCTCGGCCTGCGGCCTGCCGGTGATCACCAGCAACAAGAGCGGCGCGGCGGAACTGGTCGAAAACGGCAAGAACGGCTTCGTCTGCGATGCGCTGGACATCGGCGGACTGGCAGCGGCGATGACCCACCTGCTGAACCCGGACAGCGCCACGGCGATGGGCGCAGCGGCGCGCGACGCGGTGGCGCCGTACCATCTGGAAGCCATGGGAGAAAATCTGCTGGCGCTGTATCGCCGGCTGCTCGCAACGACAGGATAGGGAACAGCCAATTATCCTTACCCCATCGGCTATAATCTCGCCTTTTCCACCCTTCCGGCGACCATGGCCCAACCGCGCATCCTGATCAGCTATTTTTTCGGCGACGACATGATCCCGCTCGGCTATTCGTGCGCCGAGGCATTGCGCGCGATGGGACATGCGGTGTATTGCTTCAACAGCCAAGTGGAAAGCCGGATTGCGGGGATGACGCTGAAACCGGCGAACCGCCTGGCACGCGCCCTGGGTTTCAAAAACCGCGAGATCGGCGCGCAGCTGCCGATAGCCCGCGAAAATTTCAAAAAAACCATGCTGAAAAAGGCGGTGGCCGAGTTTCGCCCGGACTGGATACTGGTGATCCGCGCGCACCGTTTCGTCGATGCGGAACTGGTGGCGGAACTCAAGCAGGATTTCGGGGTGCAAAAAGTGATCGGCTGGCGCGTCGACGGCCCGCTGGATTCGCCCGACCTGGAGGAAGACGCAGCGTTATACGATGACTATTTCTGCATCCACCGCCACGGCTACGACCCGGCCAGCAGCGGCATCCGTTTCCTGCCGGTCTACGGCATGGATTTTTCGCGCTACCGCAATCTTTATCCTGCCGGGCCGCGCCCCTACCGCCACGACATCGCCTTCGTCGCCGGCCACAACCGGCGACGCATGGAATACCTGGAAAAACTGCTGCATCTGCCGCTGGAAATCTACGGCAAATGGGGCAAGGCGAGCCGCTTCCAGCCGGCTTTGCGCCGGCATGTCAAAGCCAAGGGGGTATGGGGCGAAGAGCTGGTAACGCTCTACAACACGACGAAAATCGTGCTCAATATTTCCGGCTGGGACCCCGCGCTGTACGGCGCTCTCAACATGCGGACATTCGACACCCCGGCTACCGGCGCGTTCCTGCTCACCGACTATTCGCCCGAACTCGAGGAATATTACGAAATCGGCAGGGAAATCGAGTGTTTCCGCGAGGCCGGGGAACTGGCGGATAAATTGGTGTATTATTTGAACAATGAGGCCGAGCGCGAAAAAATCGCCCGCCGCGGTTATGAAAAAGCCCTGACCCTGCCGACCATCGGCGACCGCATGAAATCCATGATTAACCTCGTCGCCAGCGACGGCGCCTGACCCCGATTCCTACACCGTGTCCCACTCCACCCACAGCACCACCATTTTCCGCCGCCTGCTCGGCTACCTGACCCAATACTGGCGCATGTTGGCGATCGCGCTGGGCGCGATGGCGACCATGGCGATCACCGAGCCGGTGTTCGCGCGGCTGGTGAAACTGCTGGTCGATAGCGGTTTCGTCACGCGCGACGATGGCGTGATGGCGATGATGCCGTTTTACATCGTGGGCATCTTCCTGGTGCGCGGCACCGCCAATTTCGCCAACGAATACGCGACCGCCTGGCTTTCCGGGCAACTGGTGCGCCAGTTGCGCGACGAGATGTTCGCCAAGCTGATGCGCCTGCCGGTGCAGTTTTACGACGACCAGCCGGCGGGACGCTTGATGTCGCGCGTCACCTTCGACGTCGGGCAAGTCACCGAAGCCGGCTTCAACGTCGTCACGGTCGTGGTCAAGGACGGGCTGACCATTATCGGCCTGCTCGGCCTGCTGCTTTACACCGACTGGCGGCTCACGCTGGTGTGCTTCACGGTGATCCCGGCCGTGGCGACCAGCATCCGCGTCGTCGCCAAGCGGCTGCGCAAGCTGTCGCGCGACAGCCAGCAGGAGATGGGCCATCTCACCCAGATCCTCGGCGAAACCGTGCACGGCCAGCGCATCGTCAAGGTCTACGGCGGCCAGGACAGCGAAACCGCGCGTTTCACCCGCACCACCGAAGCCTTGCGCCGCAACACCATCAAGCAGAGTTCGGCTTCCTCGATCAGCACCAGCACCACCCAATTCATGATCGCCTGCGCGCTCGCGGTGATCGTCCATTTCGCCAGCAGCCGCGCCGCCAACGGCACTTTCACCGCCGGCGATTTCATGTCCTTCATGACCGGCATGTTGATGCTGTTCGGGCCGTTGAAGCGCATCACCGGCGTCAACCAGTCGCTGCAGCGCGGCTTGGCGGCAGCGGAAAGCGTGTTCGCCTTCCTCGACGAACCCGCCGAAGCCGACCACGGCACCCTGGAACCGGCCACCGCGCACGGCGAAATCGTCTTCGACAACGTCGGACTGCGCTACCCCAAGGCGCAACGCGACGCGCTGACCGGCATTTCGCTCGCCGTCCGCGCCGGCGAAACCGTGGCGCTGGTAGGCAGTTCGGGCAGCGGCAAGACCTCGCTGGTCAACCTGATCCCGCGTTTTTACGAACCGAGCGGCGGACGCATCCTGCTCGACGGCGTAGCGCTGCCCGACATCCGAATCGCCGCGTTGCGCCGCCACATCGCCCTGGTCAGCCAGGACGTGGTGCTGTTCAACGACACGGTCGGCAACAACATCGCCTACGGTATGAAGGCCGATGCGGCGGCGTTGGCGGACGCCGCGCGCGCCGCCAACGCCCTGGATTTCATCGTAGCCATGCCGCAAGGCTTCGACACCTTGATCGGCGAAAACGGCGTGCGCCTGTCCGGCGGACAGCGCCAGCGCCTGGCGATCGCCCGCGCCTTGCTCAAGAACGCGCCGATCCTGATCCTCGACGAAGCCACCAGTGCGCTCGATACCCAGTCCGAACGGCTGGTGCAGGCCGCGCTGGAAAACCTGATGAAAAACCGTACCACCCTGGTCATCGCCCACCGCCTGTCCACCATCGAAAACGCCGACCGCATCGTGGTGATGGAGCACGGGCGCATCGTCGAAATCGGCAGCCACGCCGAACTGCTGGACCAGGGCGGCGCATATGCGCATTTCCACCAGCTCCAGTTCAAGGCGGAACAAGCCGCCCATCATGTGCGGGATTAGCGGTTACTGGAGCCGGCGCGAATTTGCCGCCGGCACCCTGGCGGCGATGACGCGCCTGTTGGCCCATCGCGGCCCCGACGCGGAAGGCTTTTTCGAGCGCGGCCCGGCGCATTTCGGCCATCGGCGGCTCTCGGTGATCGACCTCGAAGGCAGCCGTCAGCCGCTGGTTTCCGCCGACGGCAAGGTGGCGCTGGTGTTCAACGGCGAAATCTACAATTTCCGCGAACTGCGCAGCGAACTGGAAAAGCTCGGCTGCGTTTTCGCCACCCACGGCGACAGCGAAGTGCTGCTCCATGCTTGGTGCATCTACGGCACCGCGATGCTGGAAAAACTCCAGGGCATGTTCGCCTTCGCCATTTGGGACGAAAACCGCCAAAGCCTGTTCCTCGCCCGCGACCACCTCGGCGTGAAGCCGCTGCATTACGCCTGGGACGGCCAGACCCTGGTGTTCGCCTCGGAAATCAAGGCGCTGCGGGCGCACCCGGCAGTGTCGCGCGAGATCGACCTGAATGCGCTGGGGCTGTACCTGGAATGTCAGTACATTCCCGCGCCGCGCACCATCTACCGTGCCATCCGCAAGCTCGAGCCGGCGCACGCGCTGCTGCTGGAAAACGGCGAAATCAAGAGCTGGAAATACTGGGAGCCGGATTACCGCGACAAGCTGGTGCTCGATGAAGAACAAGCCCTGGCGGCGCTGGACCGGGAGTTGCGCGCGTCGGTCCAGGCAATGCTGGTGGCCGATGTGCCGCTGGGCGCGTTCGTTTCCGGCGGCGTCGATTCCTCGCTGATCGCCGCGCTGATGACGGATCTGCGCCAGAAACCGGTGGACACCTTCAACCTGGGCTTCCTCGGCAACGTCGCGGGCAGCGAACATCGCGAAGCGGAACAGGTGGCGCGGCACATCGGCGCCACCCATCATTCCTTGATGATCGCCCCGGAGGACGTGCTGTCCGCCTACGACGACTGGATCGAGATTTTCGACGAACCGTTCGGCGACCAGGCCGCGCTGCCGACCATGCTGCTCTCCAAACTGACGCGCCAGCACGTCACCGTGGCGCTCACCGGCGAAGGCGCCGACGAAGTGTTCGGCGGCTACGGCAACTACTGGAAACGCGCGCGCGACGAACGCCTCACCGGCATCCTCGGCCATCCCATGTCGCCCCTGCCGTGGCTGGCGCGCGGGCTGCCGGCGCAACTGCGCAAGGATAGGCTGATCAAGGCCGTGGCGCTACCGCAGAACCGCCGCTACCGCACCATCCCCAACGTGTTCGACAGCCTGTTGCGCCCGGAACTGTTCAGCCCGGCCTTCCTCGGGCGCCTCACCGAAGACCTCGGCGATTACGCCGCGCGCCATTTCGACGCCTGCAACTCGGCGCACTATCTCGATAAATTGATGTACGTCGATACCGCGCTGTGGCTGCCGGACGACCTGCTGACCAAGGTCGATCGCGCCACCATGCGCTATTCGCTGGAAGCGCGGGTGCCGTTCCTCGACCATCGCTTCTTCGAATTCTGCGCCCGCCTCGACCCCGCGCTGAAAGTGCGCGGCAAGACCGGCAAGTGGCTGCTCAAGCGCCTGGCGGAAAAATACCTGCCGCACGACATCGTCCACCGCAACAAGCAGGGCTTCGTGATGCCCTTGTCCGAATGGCTGGTCGGCACGCTGAAAGGGGAAGTGGAACGCACCTTGGCCAGCGACGCCTTCGGCAGCCGCGGCTTGTTCCGCCCCGAAGCCTTGCAGCGCCTGCTCGCCGACCACCACAGCGGGCGCAAAAACCACGCCGGCCGGCTATGGGCGCTGATGGCGCTGGAACGCTGGTTCGCCCGGCATGAACCGGATTTTCAGCTTGGGTGAATAAGTGAAAATTTCGTAGGCTGGGGTGAGCTTGCGAACCTCAGCATTATTGAGATGTTACAAATGCTGGGGTTCGTGCCTCACCACCAGCCTACGCGAGCTATCATGACTAAAATTTAGACTGGTTCATTAAGGAAATAGCCGTGCAAATAATCAACATCCACGAAGCTAAAATCCATCTTTCCCGCTTGGTGGAAGATGTGGCCGCCGGAGAAGAGGTCGTTATCGTCAAGGCCGGTAAACCGATGGCGCGCTTGGTGGCGCTGGCGAAACCTGCTGGACGGCGCAAACTCGGTATCCTGGCGGGGAAAATGGTCGTTCCCGATGATTTCGACACGCCTTTGCCTTTCGAACTACTGTCGTCGTTTGAAACCGCGTAGCGCAATCCGGAAAATATCCGACACCACACCATGAACCCCTTATCCATCCTCCACACAGAATCCTCGATCGGCTGGGGCGGCCAGGAAATCCGCATCCTGACCGAGATGGCCGGCTTCGTGCGGCGCGGCCATCGCGTCCATTTGCTCACCCCGGAATGCGCCGAGATATTCCCGGCGGCGCGCGAGCGCGGCATTCCCGTCAGCGCCATCCCGATGGTCAAGAAAACCCTGCCCGCGCTGTGGGCGATGCGCCGTTGGCTGGCGCAACACGGCAGGGAATTCGACATCGTCAACACCCACAGTTCGACCGACAGCTGGCTGGTGGCGCTGGCGCGCGCCAGCTTGACGACGGCGCCGCCGCTGGTGCGCACCCGCCACGTCTCCACCGCCATCAACCGCCATGCCAGCACGCGCTGGCTTTACCAAAATGCCACCGCCCATATCGTCACCACCGGCGAGGCGCTGAAAAGCCAACTGGCGCGCGACAACGGCTACGATCCGGCGCGCATGACCTCGGTGCGCACCGGCATAGCCCTGGAATACTACCGCCCGCTCGATCAAACGGAATGCCGCGGCAAACTCGGCGTGGCAAACCGCCCCACCCTCGGCATCCTCGCCACGCTGCGCGACTGGAAGGGCCACGACATCCTGCTGGATAGCTGGCTTGCGCTGCAACAAGACTTTCCCGACTGGCAACTGATCGTCATCGGCGACGGGCCGCGCCGCGCCCACCTGGAAGGGCGCGTGGCCGACATGGGGCTGGGCGGCGCGGTGCGCTTCGTCGGCAACCAGGACAACGTCCCCGAATGGCTGGGCTGCCTGGACTTGTTCACGCTGCCTTCGTGGGGCGACGAAGGCGTACCGCAGGGGGTGATGCAGGCCATGGCCGGCGGCTTGGCGGTGGTGTCCACCCCGGTCGGGGCGATCCGCGAAGCGGTGGTGGAAAACGTCACCGGCTTGCTCGCCGCGCCGCGCGATGCGGACTCGCTGACCGCGATGCTGGGCCGGCTGATGGGCGATGCCGGACTGCGCCAGCAAATGGGCGGTGCCGGGCTGGCCTACGCCCGCGAGAATTTCGGCAGCGACGTGATGCTCGACAAGATGGAAGGCGTGTTCCGCCAGGTTTTGGAGGCGCGCGCCTGATGTGCGGCATCGCCGGTTTTTTCGGCAGCGCGCCGCGCCCGGCCGCGACCATCGCGGCGATGCTGGCGGCGCTGAAGAATCGCGGCCCGGATGCGCAGCACGCGGTTACCTGGAATGCCGATTTCCAGCGTAGCGGCGACGCGCCTCACCACGCCCTGCTGCATACCCGCCTGTCGATCATCGACCCGCGCCCCGAAGCCGACCAGCCGATGGGCAACGACGACGGCACGCTGTGGCTGTGCTACAACGGCGAAGTTTACGGCTGGGCCGACGACGCGGCGGCCTTGCGCCAGGCAGGGGCGGTTTTCCGCACCCGTTCCGACACCGAATTCATCCTGCGCGGCTATGAAGCTTGGGGTATGGACGGACTGCTGCCCAGGCTGCGCGGCATGTTCGCCTTCGCCCTGCTCGATCTGCGGCGCCGCAAGCTATGGCTGGTGCGCGACCGGATGGGGCTGAAGCCGCTGGTCTACTCTCACGGCGAACACGGCCTCTCGTTCGGCTCGCTGGTACGGGCGGTGCTGCCCAGCCTGCCGCCGAGCCAACGCGGGTTCGACCCCGATGCGCTGGACGCCTACCTCGCCCATCGCTACATTCCCGCGCCGATGACCGTGTTCAGCCAGATCCGCCGCCTCGAAAACGGCCATTTGCTGGAATACGACCTCGACCGCCGCACCCTGGACAAACGTTGCTACTGGTCGCCGCAACCGCTGGCGGGCGACTGGCGCGCGGTGCTGGATCAAGCGATCGAACTGCGCACGGTGGCCGACCGACCGCTCGGGGTATTCCTGTCGGGCGGGATGGATTCCAGCCTGATCGCCTGCCGCCTCGCCGCGCAGGGCCATGCCGGCTTGCAAACCTTCAGCGCCGCCTTTCCCGGTTCGTCCATGGACGAAAGCGCGGATGCCGCCGCCTTTGCCGCGGCCCAAGGCTTCCCCAACCGGGCGGTAGCGATCCCGGCGCGGATCGCCGACGACTTCGCGCGCATCGTCGCCGACCTGGACGAGCCGTTTGCCGACCCGTCGAGCTTTCCCACCTGGTATCTGGCGCGCGAAACCAGCGCCACGGTCAAGGTGGCGCTCGGCGGCGACGGCGGCGACGAACTGTTCGCCGGCTACAAGCGCCTGTCCAAGCACCTCAAGACCGCCTGGCGCAACGGCCTGCGCCTGCCCTTACCGCTCGCGCCGTCCGTATCCGGCAAGGGCGTCGGCAAATGGCTGGCCGAATTGTCGCTGGACTGGGAAAGCGCCTACGCGCTGCGCTTTTCCGGCTGTACGCCGGGGCAGCGCGCCTTCCTGCAACCGGCACGCCGGTTGCGCCGTAACGTGTGGTGGCGCAGGCCGGACGGGGAAAACGCCACGCCGCTGAAAAAACTGCTGGCCTGGGATTACGCCAATTACCTGCCGGAATACATCCTGCGCAAGGCCGACCTGATGACCCTGTGCCACGGCCTGGAACTGCGCGCGCCGCTGCTCGATCACCGCTTCGTCGAAACGGTGCTGGCGTTGCCTGACGCCGAACGCTTCAGCCAACCGGCCAAAAAACTGCTGGCGCAAGCCTGCCCGGCGCTGGAAACGATAATGCAACGCAAGAAGCGCGGGTTCAACCCGCCGCTGCGCGGCTGGCTGCGCGACGATCTGGCGCCACGCCTGCTCGGGTTGGGCCAGCGCCTGCAAACGCTGAGCGGCGGACAATTCGATGCGCAGGCGGTCGAAACGCTGGTTGCCCGCTACGCCCAAGAAGAATCGCTGGCCGAACAGGTATTGCAACTGCTGATCCTGGATGAAAGTCTGGGGCAATTGCGTGCGCTGGCGCAGGAGGGATGCCCGTGAAGCACCATGCCATGGCGCAGTTACTCCCCCCTTTATCAAAGGCTATGTCGCATTTTGTTGTTGAAAGTGAACATGCTGACCGAGAGCCAAGGCAAGATAAGCGAGGGGAAGATTGTCGGCGTGCAGGCATTCGAGCATGCGGCGCCAGCCAAGGTAGTTGTCCA
>Ga0208566_1000157_pt1 | contig 50520 bp, 49 predicted proteins | sample PL_2010_150m_FD_184159 | JGI IMG/M metagenome (GOLD analysis project Ga0208566, IMG submission 184159) | Freshwater microbial communities from Powell Lake, British Columbia, Canada to study Microbial Dark Matter (Phase II) - PL_2010_150m... | ecosystem: Environmental > Aquatic > Freshwater >...
AGCGAAAGCGGCCCCCTCCCGTAGCGAAAGGCAAGCTGGTTGTCCAGATGCTGCATCACGGTCAGCACGCTGATCCGCTTGTTCCAGTTTCCGGCGCGCCAAGACAGTGTCGAGCGCAGCGGATGCAGCAGGAAGGCAAAGAGCGTTTTCAATGCCCGCATCCCCGGCCGAAGGTCGTCCACCAGCGGGCCGGCTTGCCACTTCATGAAGGTGTAACCGGCAGGAAAGCGATTCTGGGTGATGTGGGTGTGGGCATCGGCGTAAAAGTCCGAAGAGATGGCCGTCCCCTTGGTCAGATCGGTGGCCGGATCGCGCGACAGGATGGCGACGATCGCTTCGCTGTTTGTTCGCACCACCCGTCCCAGTTGCGGCGAGATCTCCGGAAGCGTTCCGAATTCGTCCCGGCAGCGAAAGAGCAGCGTCAGGGTGCCCAGGACGCCTGCGGCAAGGATCACCTTGTCTGCGGTAAGGGGCGCATACTCCTGCCCGTTGAGCGGGTTGACCATCTCCACCCGATAGCCGCCTGCCGAGAGAGGCTTGACGAGAGTGACCTGGTGTTCCGGCATGATTTCGGCGCCGAGACGTTCCGCCAGATGGAGGTAATTCAAATCCAGGCTGTTTTTTGATCCGTGGGGGCAGCCGGTAAGGCACTCGCCGCACAGATTGCAGCCGGTCCGTTCCGGCCCCCGGCCGCTGAAGAACGGATCAGGCCGGGTCACTTCCGGCTCGCCGAAATAGACGCCCAGCGGCACCGGACCGAAGGTGTCTCCCGCGTTCATGGTCTCTGCCGTTCGTTTCAGCCAGTCATCCATCTGGCCGAGGCAGGGATTGACGGTGCAGCCCAGCATTCGCTTGACCGTCTCATAGTGGGGTTTCAGTTCCGCTCCCCAATCGACGCCCAGCCCGCTCCAGACCGGATCGGCAAAGAAGGCCGATTTGGGTTCAACGAGCACCGCCGCGTAGACCAGACTGCCTCCTCCGACGCCGATGCCGGCTACGATGCCCACATGCCGGAAGATGGTTTGCGAGAAAAACCCTTGCCATCCAAGGGGGGGGAGCCAAAAGAGCTGTCTGATGTTTTTGGCAGCCCCTTCCATGTCGGCGCGGCTTACACGACGACCCTGTTCCAGCACGGCAATCCGGTATCCCTTCTCCGCCAATCGCAGCGCGGATACGGCGCCGCCGAAGCCGCTGCCCACGATGAGATAGTCATAGTCCATGGATATTCTCCCGGTAGTGCAAGAGAAACGGAAACGCGATTTTGGGCGCCCAGTCGAGGGTGGCCAGCGTCATGCCGAGCAATGTCGTCGGGTCCAACCGGCGCACCTCATCAACGATCCACGGCCAGGGAAAAGGCGAGCCGGCGGGGTAGGATATGGTGATCCCCTCTTTCCCGTCCAAGTGTGACGGAGCGGAACGGACGACCATCGGCAGCACGCGCATGAAAGATCCGCTGCGCCGGAGGATGTTATCGCCATGGCCCTGTCCATCGAACGCCTTGCCCCACCAGCCGGATAGACCGCCGAGCGCGAGGCTGAGCGGTGCGCTCTTGCGCAGCCATGCCGGCCCGACGAATTCCGCCTGGTAAATGCCCGCAAGTGCGGCAGGCTCAGGTGGGATGAGCGTCTTAAAGAGCGACTGGAATGAACCAAGCGTTTGCCGATTGAGTTGCTGGGGTTGAATATTCTCGCTCATCGGATTCCTCCTCTCTTGTTTTGATGGTCAAGCAGCGACAACGTAGGGGTGTCCCCTACCCAGCCGAAATCATCTTGCGGAGCTCCCGTTTCAACACCTTTCCGATCGGGCTGAGCGGCAGTTGATCCATGAACTCGATCACCCTGGGAACTTTGTAAGAGGCCACTTTTTCCTTCATGTAGGCGATGATCTGCTGCTTCATCGCTTCGTTTTTCTCCCGTCCCGCCTTGAGGACGATGGCGCTGGCCACAATCTCGGAACCGGGGCGGTTGGGATCCGGCAGGCCGACGGTGGCGGCGCTGTCCACATCCGGATGCCGGACCAGAACCTCGTCAACCACCCGGGTGAAGACCTTGAAACCGGAAACGTTCACCATATCCTTGACGCGATCGACGATGGTGAAGTATCCGTCCTGGTCCATTTCGGCGATATCGCCCGTATAAAGCCACCCGTCCCGGACGGTGTGGGCCGTCTCTTCAGGTTGGTTGTGGTATCCTTGGAATACCTGTGGACCCCTGGCCACAATTTCTCCGGCTTCTCCCTGAGGAACCACCTGCCCCGACTCCGGATCCACAAGCTTTACCTCGGTATCGCTCAGCGGAATCCCAACGGACCCCACCTTCTTCAGGCCGCGATGGGGAAGCGACGTGATCAGCGTCGTCGCCTCGGTCAGCCCATAGCCTTCGATGAGTTTGTTGCCGACCAGTGCTTCAAAGTCGTTGATGTTTTCAGCGGGGAACGGGGCTGATCCGCTGATGAAGTATTCTATCCCCGAAAAATCGAGGGCGCGGAATTCGGCCATCTTCATCAATTCGAGGTAGATGGTAGGGACGGCCAGTATGGATGTAGGCTTGTATTTCCGGATGGCCGATATCAGAGACTTGAGGTCTCGCGGGTTGAGCACCGGGATCAGGGAATTTCCCAGTGCGATGCAGCCCATCGCGATAAAACACCCGGCCACGTGGAACATCGGATAAGGACAAAGCGTCGTGTGCGCCCCAATGGTCAATCCCAGCCAGGTGTTGTTCTGCACCATGTGGCAAACCACATTCCGATGGGTCAGAACGGCCCCTTTGGGGCGCCCGGTCGTCCCCCCGGTGTACATCATGAAGCAGGGGGCTTCGGGATTCACCTTTGCTGCCGGCAGATGGCGCGGCATGGTCTCGAGCGCCTGCGAGAAACGGATCACCTTGATCCCCGGCAGGGAACCGACCCTTCCGGTCGGGATCTTCTTGAGCAACTTCCCCAGAACCTTCTTGAGAGGGGGGAGAAAGTCGGCTATGGATGAGACCACGACGGACTTAACCCCCGTCCTCTCGACGATCTTCCCCACCTTCTCGAAGAGGGCGTCGAGGGTCAGGAGGATCTTGACCCCGGCGTCATTGATCTGTTGCTCAAGCTCGTCGGGGCTCAGCAGCACGTTTACGCCGGTATAGACGCAGCCTGCCTTCAGGATGCCGAGACAGGCGATGTAACAGGCGGGGATGTTGGGCAGATGGACGCCCACGGTATCTCCGGGCCGACAACCGTTCTCTGTTAGAAAGTGGGCAAACTGGCTGGAAAGCGTGTCCAGGTCGCGGTAATTGATACGGCTCCCCATGTAGTAGAGCGCGACCCTGTCCGGCGCCTTCTCAAAGGCTTCCCGGATGAATTCCGGGTAGGAAACGGCGGGATATTCCAGTGTCGGCGGTACCCCTTGGTCATAAAACTTCAGCCAAGGCTTCTGATCATAGACCTCTTTCACAGCAACCCTCCCTGATCCCTGAATAACAGTGTGAGTGGAAGCTTGACGTCTTTTACGAGAGAAATGTGCGGCGCAACCGCCGCTCGATTCCTTTTATTAGGTGTTCTGATAAGTTTACGATAAGTATTCGCTTTTATGTGGGCTGAGGATAAGAAAAGCGGTCTTGTTTGTCAAGGAAAATTTATCACAACCTGTTGTGTCGGAATGGGATTTGATTCCGGTCGCACGGACATGGCAGCGCAAATAACCTAAAAATCTTTTATCCGTCCCCCAAAAACAACGCTGAAAAACGGGGAGACAAGTCCGTTCAAAATTAGGTGGTGGATTACGGTTGGGGGTTTGTCAAAATATTCCTTGACAACTAACAGCAGCCCCCCCTATACTCCGACTTCCTGAAGGTAATCTCATAGTGCGCCAGGCAAAGCTTGGCGAATCCAGTGGGTTGAGAAACCAGCCTGAAAAAGTTAGCCGACCGACAGAACCGAGTTTTGCATTTATGCGCGTAATCGCATGCGTGAAGCGTAAACAGGGTGAGAGCCGAACCACAAATGAACGAATTTTTACGAGTTCATCAGGTTGGGCAGACGTATTGCGGGTTCATTCAGATCGTAATCGGAAGTAACGTGAGAAAGGAGGAGACGTAAGATTATGAAAAAGGGGATCATTCTGGCATGTATCTTCATGTTTTTGGGCGCGGGCATCGCGCTTGCGGCGGCGCCGAAACCAGCTTCCGGCGACCCCATCAAGTTCGGCGCGGTGCTCCCGCTGGCCGATATCACCGGAAAGCAGGCTTCCAAGGCCATGCAGCTCGCCGTTAAGGAAATCAACGCAGCCGGAGGCGTGCTGGGACGCCCGCTGGTGGTCGTCATTGCCGACGATGAAATGAAGGGCGAGAAAGGCGCGGCCGCCATCGACAAACTTGCCACCGTGGACAACGTCTATGCCTTTATTGGCGGTATGTCCTCCGGCGTCCACATGGCGCAATTGCCCGTGCTGAAGAAGTACGCCAAGCCGACGGTCTGGATCGGCGCGGCCGCCTCGGCCGTCATCGAAGCACCCATGGCGGAGCAGGCCTGGTATTTCCACCTGCACCCCTGGGATTACCAGCAGACCGGCGGTTATATTACCGGTTTTAAAGAATTGGCTGCCAAGAACCCACAGATCAGACTGCAGAAATGGTTCATCGGCTACGAGGAAGGTGCTTTTGGCACCGCCGGTTTCAAGGGTTTCCAGACCCTCTGGCCCCAGCAGGGCTGGGAGGTCAGCGGCGCATCCTTTAAGAGCGCTCTGCAGGGCGGCGGCGACTACCGTGCTGCCCTGAGGCAGGCCAAGGATTATAAACCCGACGCTTATCTCTGGCTCGGTTATGACGCCGATGCGCTGCCCATGCTGGAGCAGGCCAAAGAAATCGGTTTCGCTCCTTCCATGCTCATCGGAGCGCCCCCGGGCTGGCCGGCGGACTTCGGCAAGTCCCCGTTGGCTGAAGGGGTAACACTGTTTGGCATGTGGGCGCCCTCCCTTAAAGAGGTCAGCAAGGTCAGCAAGCACTTCTGGGATGCCTATAACAAGGAGTTCAACGAGGCGCCGGCCACCTATTTCGCGCCGCTGGGCTATACCAACGTCTATGTCGTAGCCAATGCCATTAATAAAGCCGGCAGCTTGGACCAGGGCAAGGTCATTGCTGCTTTGAAAGATACCAAGTACGATTCCCCGGTCGGAGAGACGCTGACGATCGCGGCCAGCAGAGCACTGAAGAACCAGGGGTTCACCAAGCAGAAGATCCTGCAATGGAAGAAGGGCGTCCAGCAGGTCATCTGGCCACTCGACTTTAAAACGGCCGAACCGGCTTACCCCTTTCCGGCCTGGGACAAGAGATAAACCTGTAAGTTCATAACAATCTGCCGGGCGCGGGCGATACCGCGCCCGGCAGATTAGTCAGTAATCTATGCAGATAGTCAGCAAACTGCGTGAGAGCAGGTACCAGGTAATCCTCGGGGCTATCCTCGTGGCCGTGATCATACTTGCGGTCAAGCCCGAGGTGATGCTGGAGGGCATCCAGCGCTCCAGCCTGTATGCCGTGATCGCCCTGCCCATGGCCCTCATCCTGGGCATAGTGGGCATCATCAACCTGGCGCACGGCGACTTCATGATGCTGGGCTCCTACATGGCCTATTGGTTTGCAGTCAAGAGCGGCCTCGACCCACTGCTGGCCATGATACCGGCGATGCTGGCTTTCTTCCTGATCGGCATTCTCACGTTCTATGCGCTGATCAAGCCTGTACTGGGCTCTCCGGAGCTTAACCAGCTTCTGCTCACCTTCGGCCTGAGTCTGGTGCTGGAAGAGGCGGCCAGCCTCTCTTTTACCTCAGCCCCGCTTAAGCTGAGCGTTCCATATGTTTCGGCCTCACTCACCATTGGCGATCTGACCTTCGGCACCTTTGAGTTCGTCTATGTGCTGGCGGCGATGCTGGTCTTCTATATTATCAACCTGTTCCTGAAAAAAACGCGCATCGGGCGCGCCGCCCGTGCCGTCGGCCAGAACCCCAAAGGCGCGAAACTTGTCGGCATTGACGTAAACAAGACATATTTGATTATCTTCAGCCTGTCCATCGCCATCATCGGCACCATCGGCGTCATCTTCGCCATGCGCCACTCGGTCTTTCCCGTCATGGGCGCTCCCTATACTATGAAATCGTTCTGCCTGATTGCCATGGCGGGAATCGGCAACATCACGGGCATACTTTGGTACAGCGCCCTATTGGGTGTCAGTGAGAGCATCATCACTGCCATACCCGGCGCAGCCGGCTGGGCTGACCTGGTGTTCTTCGCCCTGATTGTCGGCACCATACTTATTCGCTCTTACCAGCAAAGGGTCAAATGAAGAACTGGAAAGCATGGGTTATCGCAGCACTGTTCCTGGCGGCGGTTTCATTGCCGTTCTATACCGGAACCTACCTGCTGCACACGATTTACATCATCATGATGTACATGGCCCTGGCGATAAGCTGGGATATGCTGCTGCGCGCCGGGCAACTGTCCTTCGGCATTGCGGGTCTTTTCGGCATCGGCGGTTATGCCGCCACCATGCTGCAGGTCTTCACCAATATCAATCCGCTTATCTGCATTCTGTTCGGCGCTATCATGGCCGGGCTGATTTCACTGCTTATCGGACTGGCCACGCTGAGGCTGCGCGGCATGTATTTTGCCATCATCACCCTGGCCATGGCGGAGATATTCCGTGTCATCATACGCAACTTACCTGACACCTGGACGGGCGGCGCCATGGGCATCGTGCTCAACAACGCCATCTTCAATGGTGACGTTAAACAAACCTACTGGCTGGTCTTCAGCATTTTACTGATTACCATCGTATTATCCGAGGTGTTTAATAAGAGTCGCATCCGCTTTGCCATTACCAGCATCCGTAACGATGAGATTGTAGCCGTATCCAGCGGCATTGATATTTTCAAATGGCTCATGGTTATATTTATAATCACCTCAACCCTGCAGGGACTGGTCGGTGCAGCCTACACCGAGATTTATGGCTCGGTCAACCCCGATGCCAACTTCTCCGCGCATTACAGCCTGCTGCCGCTGGCCATGGCGCTTTTAGGCGGTATGCGATCCACCTGGGGCCCGGTCATAGGGGCAATTGTACTGGGACTGGCCGGCGAGTATCTCAAGCTACTTATGCCCTATGGCTACCTGATCATTTACGGTCTGATCATCATCCTGGTCATACTCTTCCTGCCCGACGGCATTATGGGGCTGATTAAGAAGTTGACGCAGAAAAAATGATCTTATGTTTGAAGGTTTCAGCATAAATATGCAAGACAACGTGATACTGAAAACGGAAAAATTGAGCCGCCATTTCTGGGGATTGGTGGCGCTGACTCAGGTGGACATGGAACTGAAGCGCGGCGAGATACTGGGCATCATCGGCCCCAACGGCGCGGGCAAGACCACCTTTATCAACGTACTGACCGGGCTATTCCCTCCCACGGAAGGCAGGATAATTTACGAGGGCAAGGACATCTCGGCGCTGCCCGCCCATATCCGCAGCCGCATCGGCATCGCACGCACCTTCCAGATCAGCCGGCCGCTGGTTGACCTGACCCTGCTGGAAAACGTGATGACCGGCGCGCTCTTTGCCCGCGGACTCACCCGCCTGCAAGCCATCAAGAAAGCAAGCGATGTCTGCGGGTTCATGGGTTTGCATGACGTGGACAAACCTGTCTCGAAACTTACAGCCCTCGAGATAAAAAAGATGGAAGTAGCGCGCGCATTATCCACCGACCCGAAGGTACTGATGCTGGACGAATTGATGGCGGGCATCAGCAGCGATGAAGCGGATGAGATGATGGATTTGATTAAGAAGATACGCAACCAGGGCATCAGCCTTTGCGTTATCGAGCATGTGATGCGCGTCATTGCCGCCCTGACCGACCGGGTCATTGTTTTAGACTGGGGCCGCACGTTGGCCGAAGGCCCTTACTCCGAAGTTTCGCATAATCCCATGGTTATCAAGGCCTACTTGGGGGAGGACGCCTGATGCTGTCCATCAAGAACCTGAATGCTTTCTACGGCAAGCTTCACGTCCTCTGGGATGTGTCGTTGGAGCTGGGCAACGAGTGTGTGGGTATCTTCGGCCCCAACGGCGCCGGCAAGACCACGCTCATCAGTTGCATCGTGGGACTGGTGAAACCGCAGGGCGGCACAATCGAGTTTGATAACAAAACGCTGCTCAACCAGGAAACTTTCCACATCATCCGCTCCGGCATAGCAGTAGTGCCCCAGGAGCGGGAACTCTTCCCCCTGATGACGGCGGCGGAAAACCTGGAGGCGGGAGCTGCCTATATCCCTGCGGCTCATGCAAAAAGGAAGGAGCGGCTGGAATTCATCTTCAGCATCTTCCCGGTGCTTAAATTGAAATCAAGCCTGCCGGCGGCCGTGCTCAGCGGCGGTGAGCAGCGCATGCTGGCCATCGCCCGCGCGCTGATGGCTTATCCCAAACTCCTCATCCTGGACGAGCCGTCCACCGGATTGCAGCCATCCTTGACTACCGACCTTTTCCTGCGGCTCAAGCAGATAAGACAGAGCGAGGGCATCTCCATCCTCATTGCCGAGCAGAACGTGCGCCAGTGCCTTAAGGCCATCGACCGCGGCTACGTTATCGAAAACGGTAAGATCGTCCTGCAGGCCACCACAGCTAACCTGGCCGATAACGACTACATCCGCAAATCCTACCTCGGCCTGTAAAGGCTGTTACTTTATTTACGGAGGTTTCGTCATGGCGAAAAAGGTCATATCGTCAACCTATCCCGCTTCAGATACCGTATTTAATGTGGCCAACGTCATCGCAAAGAACGCCACGCTTTCCGGGTTGTCCAATAAGGTGGCCGTAATCGAGGTCCGCGGCAAGGGCAAGGACAGGCAATACACTTACGCCCAGATTAACCTGCGGGTCAACCAACTGGCTGACGCTCTCAGGCGGGCCGGAGTGCGCAAGGGTGACCGCGTCTTTGTGCTGCTGCCCAACCGCGTAGAGATACTGGATGCCCTGCTGGCCTGCCTCAAGACAGGAGCCGTTTTCACGCCGGCCAATTTCCGCCTATCCGCCGAAGAGATACGCTTCATGATCAAGGACATTGACGCAAAGATCCTGCTGTACGATTCCGAGTACGCCGCCATGGTAAGCGAGGTCATCAGCAAAGATATCCATCCCCTGACATTGGTGGAGGTGGGGGGAGCGAAGGTAAAGGGTTCCACAAGCTATGAGGCCTTTGTTAAAGGAGCATCGACCAGGGAACCGGGTATAAAGAGCAAACCCGGTGAGATAGCCGTGATCATTTTCACAGCCGGCACCACCGGCCGGCCCAAGGGCGTGAAGCTGTCGCATAAATGTATGTTCTTCGCCAACCTTGCCAATGGCACCTCGGTGGCGCTTAACCGCGACGATGTTTATTTAGGCGCGCCGCCCATGTTCCACGCCGGTGGCGTGACCTGCTTTAATATGTACACACTGATGGTCAACGGCACCATCATTATGCTCAACAACTGGACGGCGCAGTCCAGCCTGGAGATTATTAAAAAATACAAGGTGACTTTCTTTTTCGGCATCGCCACTCAGCTTAAAATGACCATTCAGGTTCCGGGCTGGGAGAAATACGTGAAGTCGCTGCGCATGGTCAACGGCGGCGGGGAGCCGCAGCCTGCCGAACTCAAGCAGGCTTTCATGAAGCGCGGCATCAGCTATGTCAGCGGCTACGGGCTCTCCGAAACAGGGGCCACGGGTCTTAATTGGTATGCTAAAACCATGGACGACCCCACGCTCAGCCGTGCCAGCGAGTGCATTGGCAAGCCCACCACCTTCGTCGAGGTCAAGGTCATCGACGCTGAGGACAGGGAGGTAAAGGCCGAGGAGGCAGGGCAGATTATCATACGACGCGAACCCACCGGAGCCTCAGGTTACTGGAACAGGCCTGAAGAGGAACCCAAGAAATTCCGCGGCGACTGGATTTACACCGGCGACCTGGGCAAATATGACGAGGATGGCTTCTTCTATGTGCTGGGAAGGGTGGACGATATGATCATCAGCGGCGGCGAGAACATCTACCCCTCCGAGGTCGAGCGTGCTATCTTCGGCTACCCAGGCGTGGCCGATGTGGCAGTAGTCAAGGCTAAACATCCGCAATGGGGACAGACGCCCAAAGCCGTCATCCAGATGAAACCGGGCGCGAAGGCCAGCGAGACCGAGATAATTGAGCACGTGGGCAAGGTGCTGGGCGCTTTTAAGAAGCCGAGAAAGGTTGTCTTTGTGGCAGACATGCCGCGCGCCGCCACAGGCAAGGTAGATAAAAAGAAGATTAAGGAATTATACGAGGAATAAAACGGCGATATTTTCAATCACAAAGTTGGTCAACCCGGTGCTTGCCTGATGTCAACAATATAATGGGCGTCATGAGACGGGGTATTTGCCAGTCAGTCCATATTCCCCTCCAGGTTGGTTATACGGGATGGAACTGATTCTACTGTCCTTAATGTGCGTTTGTACCTATCATGATTTCTATTTAAAATCCACCCTTTCATAGAGATTTATCAGTCTAACGAGTTCAGGAAGCTGTCGTTAATCTCTTATTGGTTTGGCTTTATTAAGAAATTCTTCATTTCGTTCGACTTTTCTCTCGTCTGTCGAGGATCTCTGCAAGAATAGGGAGTAACGCTAATCCGAACGGAAGAACAAAAATGATCAAGGCAGGCACATAAAGAGATAAATGTTTAAATGAGACTTAAGTCGAGTTATTTCTTCTCCCGTCCATTTGACCCATGTATTTCTCCTTTTCATCAATAGTTGAATGAATTCTGCCATATGCTGGCTTTCTTGAAGTATCAAGGCCCTGTTCTTTAAGATATGTCTTTTTAGAAACCTAATTTTATCATTGAAAATAAGTACTATTGGAAAAGAAGCCGTTCAGGAAATTGTACGAAAAACAGTATGAACGTTTTTCGTGGAACGCTTCCGTCAGTAATTGTACCTCGCCTGCAGAAAATCGATGCGGTCGTCAAGACTTATCGCACGGGCTTTCCCCACCATTTTTCCATCCCGTAACGGATGGCGAGGCCTGCGAGAAAGCCGACGGCCATGTTCGCAAGAAGGGAAACGGCCGCGGTGCTTTTACTCTTTTCCCATCAGAACGGCGCGGCTCAGCGCGATCGCAGGCTCTTCCAGAGCCCGGAATCCCGCTTCCCGGCAAATCGCGAGCGTCCGTTCGAGGCTTTTCAGCGTCACATGGAATTTCGGCTCGGCGAGGAGGAGCCGGCCCCCTGTTTTCAGAAGGGCAAAGATCTCCCGGAAGAAACGGGGCTTGTCCGGCACCTCGTGGGCCATCCAGAAGACGAGGGCGAAATCAACCGGTCCTTCGACACCCAGGCTGTCCGGCCGGCAGCGGTGGAGGATGATCCGGTCGGCGACACCCGCCCTGCGGGCCCGCCTTTCCAGTGCGTCGAGCATCTGCCGCTGGAGATCGACGGCGATCACCCGTCCTTCCGAACCGGCCAGCTTCGCCAGGCCCAGCGTGAAGTATCCCATCCCGCAGCCGATATCCACGGCGGTCATGCCGGGCTTCACATAGGGGGCAAGGAGAGGTTCCGGTTTATGAAAAATGCGGCGCAAGGGATTGTCAAAGCTGTAGCACAGCCACCACGGACAGACCATGTTGTTTGTCCGCTCCAATTTCTCAATTATTCCCATTATGGCCTCTCTTCAAACCGCGGCGCTGTCCGCTTCACAGCATCAATCGCTTCGATCTGTATTCCCGACGGCTTGCTGCGGTCGAACCACAGAACCCTCAGATGAATACCCCGCTGCCTGCGGCGGGGATGGTTTATGCGCCCGGCGGCAGCTTGTTGTGTGTGCCGTCGCAGAACGGCGGCTTGGCCGTGCGCCTGCAACCGCACCAGGCGACCGTTTTGGGATATTTTATCTCCGTTTCTACGGGCGTCATGCCGGTGCCGAGCCTCTCGTGGGCGCCGTCACAGAACGGCTGATTCCCGGAATGTCCGCAGCTACACCAGAAATACTTGCCCGGCTGCATCTCCATCATATAAGGACCCCTCTTTGCGATCTTCCCTTCCATGGTTGTTCCTCCTTTTATCCGACACCCCTTTTCAATTCACTAAAAATCCCCGCTGTTTTATGATTCCAAGGAAACATAACTTTTCTGCCGGAACCGGGGAGAGCAGACTGCATAAAAAACGAGATCTTCCTCTCCCATATTCTCTATCCTTTGCGCCGTATCCGCCGGGATTCTTACGACATCCCCTTCATGGACGTCAAGTGGCTGTGAATCGCCGATTTGTACGCGCCCCTTGCCGGCAATGATGATATAGCGCTCCGTGATTCCGTTCAGCTTATGCCAGGCGGTCGTTGTCCCCGGTTTTACCTTGGCCCGGGCTATCGAAACCTGTTCGTCTCCAGTATCATTTGCAACTTCCAGGATAGAGCATCGCTCCGAGGTTTCAAACTCCTGAACACGGCCTTGTCTCTTAACTTCGGGTTTCAAGGGCGCCTCCGAGCTTCAGCAGATCAAAAGAAAGATGGCGTCATCCCATTGCCGGCATAAAGGCCGTACATTTTACAAGCAACGGGAAACAGTTTATCCCTACCGCCGACGCGTTCAAAAATCAAGGGTGAATGATGGAATCGTGGGATCTGATCATCGATCGCCGAAACAGGTACCCAGGCTACGCGCTTTTTTAATCAGCGAATGGCCGGGATCAATGAGCTTCAATTTGCCTGCGGTCTCCGCGAGAGGAACGGCGGTGATCCGTCCATCCCTTAATGCTACCATCTGACCAAATTTCTCTTTGGCGATCATTTCGGTGGCATAGGCGCCGTATCTTGTCGCCAGAATCCTGTCCATGGCGGTAGGGGCGCCACCGCGCTGGAGGTATCCGAGAACCGTTTCGCGGGTCTCATGTCCCGTCCGTTTTGTGATCATTCTGGCGACATACTGTCCGGCAGATTTCTTGTCTTCCTTTTCGATGCCCTCTCCAACCACGACAATGGAATATCTTTTGTTTGCCGCGATGCGGCGGTTGATAAAATCTTCAATAACATCGAAATCGTACTGAATCTCGGGGATGAGAATGATGTCTCCACCACCGGCCAAGCCGGAATATAGGGCGATCCACCCGGCGTGATGCCCCATCACCTCGATCACCATGATGCGTTTGTGGGAATTGGCCGTCGTGTGCAAGCGATCAATCGCCTCGGTAGCGATGCTTACCGCCGAATCGAATCCGAAGGTTACATCGGTGCCCCAGACGTCATTGTCAATCGTTTTCGGAATTCCGACGACGTTGAGGCCCTCCTCCGAGAGCCTGTCCGCCGTTTTTAGGGTGCCGTTCCCGCCGATGCAGACGAGACAATCCAGTCCGATCTTTTTATAATTTTCACGGATCACCTGAGGTTTGTCGATCGCATTCCGGTAACTCTCTCCCTCCTTGAAAGGTTTTTCGCGAGAGGTCCCCAGGATGGTGCCTCCCAGTGTCAGGATGCCCGAAACATCCGATTCGTTCAATGGATTGTAATCATTTTCGATAAGTCCGAGAAACCCTGACGAAATGCCGTACACCTTCATCTGGTGTGTGACGATGGCCGTCTTGGCGACGCCCCGTATCGCGGCATTCAAACCGGGACAATCACCGCCCGCGGTCAGAATGCCTATTTTCATCCCTCTCTTCGACATACCCTTAATCCCCCTGCTCTTCCCGCCTTATTCCCGGCGTAAATATCCGCCCGGTGCTTTTCCGCCGGCCGGTACCGAATTGAAAAAACGCCGCAGTCGTGACCGCAGCCCCGGAATTCAGCCCGGTTTTTCCTCCATCAAGAGCAGATTCACGGGACTGATCTCGATGAACGAGGCCCCGAAACGGTCACCGAAGTTCCCCGCGATGACGACGACGAGGTCCTCTTCCCGGAGGGTACCGCTTTCCATGTGGCTCATCAGCGCCCGGTGAACGAAATCCCGGCTGTTGTTCGTCTTGTCGATATATTCGGCAAAGACGCCGAACGACAGGGAAAGCTGCCTGACCACCTGCCGGTCGTAACAGTGGGCAAAAATCGGCTTGCGACCGCGAAAGCCGGCCATGTTGCGGATGGAGTTCCCCGAGGAGGTGTCGGCGATGATCGCCCGGGCGTTGAGTTTGATGGCGGCCTCCACCGCCGTCTTGGTCAGGAAGGCCGATCGTTCGTTGGTCAGGACCACCGTCGGCGCGTCGTGGATGTCGCTCCGCGATTTCTCGACCTCGACGGCGACCCGCGCCATGGTCTGCACCGCCTCCAGGGGGTACAGACCGCTTGCAGTCTCGCCGCTCAACATGATCGCATCGGTCTTGCCGTAGATGGCGTTGGCGATGTCGCTGACCTCGGCCCTGGTGGGACGGGGGTTGCGGATCATGGAGTGGAGCATCTGGGTTGCGATGATGACCGGCTTGCGGCGGGAGATGCATTTGTTGATCAGCATCTTCTGGATGCCGGGTATCCGTTCGTAGGGGATCTCGATGGCCAGATCCCCGCGGGCGACCATCACGCCGTAGACGTGATCGAGGATCTCTTCGATGTGGTCGACCCCCTCCTGGTTTTCGATCTTGGCGATGATCCGGATCGGACTTTTCCGTGCGTCCAGCAGGGCCTGGATAGCCAGGACATCCTCCTTGTTGCGCACGAAGGAATGGGCGATGAAATCGACCCCCTGCTTGATCGCGAACCGGACATACCGCCGGTCCTTCTCGTTGAGAGAGGGGAGATTGAAATTCACCTTCGGGACGTTGACGCTCTTGTGCCCTTCGATCCGACCGTCGTTTTGCGCCTCGCAGATCAGCGCATCCCCTTTCTTTTCGAGCACCTGAAGATCCAGATACCCGTCATCGATCAGCAGGTGGCTGTGCACCGGCACCTCGTCGACAAATCCCCGGTAGCTGACGTAGACATCCGCCCGGGTCGATTCCTTATCCGGATCGCCCCGAAACGACACGATGTCTCCCTTCACCAGAATGATGGCCTCCGCAGCGGATGTGGTCCGAACCTCCGGTCCCTTGGTGTCGATCATCAGCGCAAGATGATCGGAAACCTTTCGGACGTTCCGGATCACCTCCAGAGACCCCTCGATCTCCTGATGGGCGGTGTTGATTCGGACCACATCCATCCCGGCCTGGTGGAGCGCCGTGAGGAACGGCACGTCGCAGCGTCTGTCGGAGATCGTTGCGACAATCTTCGTTTTTTTTCGGGACTCTGTCTTCATGACGGCACTTCCCTTCTGCGCCCGGCAAAAAAATGTCCCGCGGCGAAGCGGGCACACCCCTCCACATGCCGGGGAAGGCAGTCTAGCACAGCCGATAAAATATGTGTAAGGTTTCGGAGAAAGTCGCAGAACAGGGTCAAATATTCTCCTTGACCACATGCAGGCGGACCGTCGCGCCGGTAACCCGGCTCCGGCCAGTATGCACAAACGCGGCAATCCAGAGAAGTTCAAAGAAGAGGATGACACCGGGGTCCCAGAGGGTAAGCAGGCCCACCATCAGGTCCGGGAGCTCCCCCCCGTCTGCCGGGAAAAAAGCCAGCAGAAGAAAGGCATAAATAACGGATAGGACGGCCATGACCTGATACGCGGTGATGCTGCCCGTGCCCCGGTAGTCCGCTCGGACGAATTCGGACAACGCACGCCACGCCTGTGTCACGACAAGAAGACCGGCAAAGGTCGCGAAGTGGAATCCTTTGAGAAAGCCGTAACATCCCAGCATCCCGGCGCCCGTGAAGAGGATCGCTGTGACGGCCTGAATTGGGATCACCTCGCGGCCGTCGAGATGATGGGCATAGGCGATCTTTTTGGTCTGCCCGGAAAAGATGAAGGCCCGTCCTTCAAAGATCCTTTGGAGCATCGGGTGACATGAGGAGAGGGGTTTCCCGTAGCAGCAGCCGAAGCTGATACAGGCCAGCCTGCCGATCCCTTCGCCGACGGCATAGGCGATGGCGATTGCCGCCAATACTCTCAAAACGGGCGCGTGGAAACCCATCCGGATACCCATTTCTCTATTGATGAACTGGATAATCCAGGGCGCCGCGATCAGACCTACGAAAGAGGCGCCGCCCACCGTAAAGGTGTTCACCCTTCCCTCGACCCAGAAAGCGATCAACTTCGATGCCGGCATGCAGATCGTAAGGATCGCCGTCAGTATGGCGAGGGCGCCGAAAACCGGCACGGAGAGAGACCCCATCAGGATGAAAAACAGCACGGCGGCCAGCAGGTAAGCGGTGGCATTGAAGAACCCGTAATAGGTCAGGTTCATGCCTTTCCAGACGCCGTCCGGATCCTTTTCGGAAAGGAGACAGCCGATCACCTGCCAACCCTCCCCCGGCAGGGTCTTGAACCCCCAAAAGAGGAGACCGGCCAGAATTACACCCAGGAGAAGAACAAAGATTTCAGGTTGCATAATTTCCACACTCCGTATCGTAATCGTGACCGTATCCGCCTTGGTGATTCCGATGAAGTTCCGTCTTCTCCTTACAGGGCGCGCAGAGACGGCTCATCGGCGCCAGCAAAAGCCTCTTTGGTGAGATGGTCTTGCCGCAACTGACGCAAATACCGAACTGACCGCGGTCGATGTGCAGGATCGTCTCCTGGATCTCCCGGAGCTGATGGCTTTCCCTGGCCCGGATAGCCAGTTCCAATGCGCGGTCGTGTTCCGTGGCCGCCTGGTCGAGAAGGTCCGCCTGATTGTCCGGTATCCCCTTCATCCGGACGGCCGCCCTGCTGACCGTATCCTGCAGATTCTCCATCCTCTGAACGAGTTGCCTTCTCACATTTTCCAGCACCTTCCCGTTGATCATCCGTGCCTCCTTTTCATGGTGTTCCATTCAAGAAGTTAACCTCTGCCGGACGACGGCAGTGGCGATCAGCGACCGCACCTTGACATCCGACTCGACAAGGGGTTGATCGAACCCCCGGCTGAAAATGCTTTCCACCCCATCGTAGGCCATGTTGGCTGCGATGTCGTCGGCAAACCGGACCCTCTCCTTCTGAAACACAAGGACCACGGTACTGCTGCCTGGGCGGAAAAGGCTCTTTGGAGCCCCCTTTTTAATGAACATCCCCGAGCCGACCGGCGCGGGGTCGTCGTATCTCTTTTCGCTGTAACATTGGACGATGTCGCCGATCATTAGGGCCACAACCTCAATCATGGCCACCAGTCCGATCTGTGTCCCACCGGGAACATCCGTATCGATGATGGTCACCACCCGCTTGTTTTTGGAGTAGGGGGTTGCCACCGAAACGACGGCGTTGGGATTGCAGGCATGGTAGAGGCCCGGGACCTGATAAAAATCGATTACTTTTCCGGCCACCGGGGTATGGTTGTAATGGTACTTGTCCGGCGTCAGGCGGAAGATCGCAAAATCCCCCTGCCGAAAAGCCTTTAGCCAGCTCTCCTTGTTGAGCCCGAACAGCTCCTCGTAGTCGAAAAATTTACCCTTGATGAAAAGGCTGGAGGTGTCACAAAAGGAACCGCACAACATTCGGGCGTCGGCAGGCGCGACCACCGCCAGGGGGTCGTTCGGCATCGGACGGCACTCCCAGTAGCGAATTTTCCGCTCGAAGACCTGCTGGAGGGTGTCCAGCCGCGCCGGGAGATCCAGACATTCCCGAAGGTCGATTCCCCATGCCGCGCACAATCCCAGTCGTCCGGCGACCCTTTCGGAAAACATCCCGCTGTAGCTCAGATCCCCCAGGATGCTGGAGGCACGGGCGCTGATCAATTTCTTGAACAACCAGGGCGACCATTCCCTGACACCGGAGTAGAGAAAACGGATGGCGGCGTCGCCGAACAACTGTTCATTTTGAACCCTGCGGCTTTCACGCTCGATGTACTGATGCTGCATTCGGATACCTCACTGTTTTGGGGTATCATAGCAGCGGATTGTTAAGCGTTGATGACCGATCCGTGAAGATTGCATGAAATGGCGCCGCGAAGGGGCGCACGAGGGGCAGCGGCGCGGGATTTCGCATTGCTACCGAGTGAAGGATGCACCCCAATCCTTGACCGCGCTTTTGATATCATTCCTGATCTTCCGGATCGCTTTCATCTTTTCGTCCAGCGAGCCGGTGAGAAGCGCCGGGTCCGGAAAAGACCAGTGGAGACGGTTGACCACACCGGGAAAGATGGGACAACGCTGGGCGCTCGATTCATCGCAGACGGTGATGACCCACGAAAAAAGCTCCCCCGCCTTGAAGAGATCGTAGACGCTTTTCGTCCGATTTTGCGAGATATCGATACCCACCTCGTCCATCGCGCTCACGATCAGCGGATTCAGCTCCCCCGGTTCAAGACCGGCGCTTTTCGCTTCAAACCGATCGCCGTACAGGACATTTAACCAGGCCTCCGCCATCTGGCTGCGGGCGCTGTTGTGAATACAGACAAACAGGACTTTCTGCTTTTTCATCTTCTCAATCCAATGTCGATCCACTTCGTTTGTACAAAGTGGGGACAGGTTATTCAGCAACCCATCCCCACTCAAGAGTGTAGCAGAATCGTGCGTTTCCTAAGCGCCTCGCCTATTTCTTCTTCGGCAGCGGAACGAACCCTTCCTTCTTGACCAACGCCTGACCGGCCGGGCTCAGGACGAACTGGATGTACTTCGCCGTTTCATCCTTCGGCTCCCCGTTGGTGTACATGTAGAGGAATCTGGAAACCGGGTATTCCTTGGAAAGGGCCGTCTTCTCCGAGGCCTTGACCCCGTTCACCATCAGGGCCTTCACGCTCTTGTTGACGTACCCCAGGCCGATATAGCCGAGCGCATATTTGTTCTTCGAAACCGTCTGTACGATCGCGCCGTTGGAGGCCTGCAACTGCGCCTTCGGGGATACCTTGGCGCCCTTCAACACCAGCTCGCCCCAGGCCTCGAAGGTGCCGGAACTGCTGTCACGCGAAATCACGACGATTTCGAGATCGTCGCCGCCCACCTCTTTCCAGTTCGTGATCTTTCCCTGATAGATCTGGTTCAACTGGTCGACGGTCAGATCCTTGACCTTGTTCTTCGGATTGACGATCGGTACGATCGCATCGATCGCCACAACGGTCTCCACCGGCTCGACATTCTTCGATTTGGCCAGTTCTGTTTCCGTCTTCTTGATCTCCCGCGACGAATTCGCGATGTCGGTCGAGCCGTCGATCAGCGCCTTCATCCCCTCGCCAGATCCTCCGCCGGAAAGCGAGATGTTTACGCCCGGATTGGCCTTCATGTAGGCCTCCAGGGTCACCTGCGCGATCGGCAGAACCGTCGTCGATCCCTTGATCACGACATTCCCCGCCAGGGCCGTGCCGACGCCGACTGCCAGGAACAGGGAAACCAGAACCAACTGCTTTAGATACTTTTTCATTTTTTTCTCCTTAAGTTTTTTAGGAGAATATAGAACTCTTTTGTTGCAATAGGATGACAGCCGTATGAAGATTCTGTGAAAGAGTGAGCTGACTAAAATCTCACCCTCTTCAGGAACATTGGTTATGAGATTATGGCGGATTCGCGAAAAGCCCCCGGTTGCGCCGGTACCAGAGGTTGGGGAAGAGTCGGTAGAGGAGCCTCGATACCGGGCCGATGTACTCCTTCGTACGGCGGTCAAACTGCGTTGCCTGGAGTATCTGTTCGCGGATGGCCTCCCGGGTCCTCTCGTCGTTGAAGATCTTGTAGGCGCAGTGAAAGATCGGGCTGTACATGTTCCGCTTCTCCAGGAACTTATGGACATTCAGGATGGTATTGGGCCCCTCCGGCTTTCCGTCGATCATCTGCAGGACCTTCAGATGGGTTTCGACCGGATTGCCGGTGAAGGTATCATAGAAATAGCTGCCGTAGCGGTGGTTCTTGCTCGCATCCGACGAAAGCGTGATGTACATGTCCCCCACCCCCGCCTGGCTCTGGAAGGCCTGAAAGCTACCGCCGAGGATCCGGGAGAGGGATCTCACCTCCACCCCGGAACGGGAGAAGAGCGTCCCGGGAATCGATTCGCCGAGATGCAGGCAGTCCGTCACCCCCTTGACGTTGGCCACGATGTTCTTCAGCGCGCCACACGCCTCAACCCCGACGGTATCGAAGTTATAGAGAGAGGTCAGCTCCCGCCGGTTGGCGCCGACGAATTCATTCCGGACGGTCCGACAGATCGTCTTCGGTCCGGCCACTGAAAGGCAGACCGGATTCCCCAGGGCGATATCCATATCGAAGAAAGGGCCGCCGATCGAAACCACATCATACCGGTCTTTCAGTTTGAAGAAATGGTTCCGGATGAGTTGGGAAGGGGTGATGAGCTGGCGGGTCGTTTCGACCGCCGTGAGGCCTTTGATCGCCGAAATGAAACAGGTATTCGTGACCTTGTGCTGGAGGATCGGCTCGACCTGGTGGAGAATCTCCGGGAGCCGGTCCATCGTAACGGAGAGGAATATGAAATCATTCTCCTCGACGACCCGTTCCAGATCGTTGGTCGCGTGGACCTTCGGGGAGAGGCGGGGAACCTTATCCATCCCGCCGAGACGCCTCGCGAGGTCCTCGGTCAGGTGCCGCGGATTCAGGTGTTCCCGGTTGATCGTCTTGCAGACATCGGCATCATGGTAGTAGAGGATCACCCGCTTGTCGTCCCGGCCGAATTTATAGGCGAACGCGGTCCCGAGGCGCCCCGGCCCGATGATGGCGATCCTGTCCGTCTCCAAAGGCAAGCCCATCAGCATAAGGTCACTCTTCCAAAACCTCGCGGGCGATCACAATCCGCTGCACCTCAGAGGTCCCCTCGTAGATCGTGGTGACCCGCGCGTCGCGGTAGAGCCGTTCCACCTTGTGCTCCTTCATGTAGCCATAACGGAACATCACGCCTTACGTATGTAAAAGATTTTGACATGGGAGATGATTTATATGAGCTTGATCGATTTGTAAAGCGCCTGACAGGACTCTAAAATTTGACGTGCGATGTCGATCGTTGCACGAGCGATGTATCGGATTGATTTTTTTTGTGATAAATCAGTTCATGATTTTATAGATATATCCGCCATGGTGACGGGTGAAGTGAAAAGTACCGACTCGACACTTTGCAATGGATTAACCCGGTTTCATTCTTTTTCATCGAACTTTCATCTGTTCTTCATAATCCTGTAACAAAGCTTCTGTACGCTATGCCCCTCATCGAATCCCAGCACAGGCGTGCGTCGGTTCATAAAATTGAAAAGAGGAGCATGGAATGATGAAAGTTACCAGCAGATGGAAGCAGTCAGCAGGCGCGCTATTATTGGCGCTGTCGGTCTTAACAAGCATCGGCATCACAGGTTGCGCTTCGATTGCGCCGAAGCCATCCGGCTCGACGCAGTTTGTCTTTACGTCGGATCCTCATTACGGCATCACGCGTGACAACTTTCCGGCAATCGGCGGCCCAAAGGCCGATGCGCATACCGTTAACGCGGCGATGGTAGGGGTGATGAATTCATTGCCGGCGGTGGCGCTGCCCTGCGATGACCATGGAGTCAATGCGTGCAGGCCGGTTGGCGCAATCGACTTTGTTGTAAATACAGGCGACATCGCAAACCGCATGGAGGTCAGTGCGAAAGTACCAAGCGCGGCTGACTCCTGGACGCAATTCGAAGCAGATTACATCAACGGCCTGACCCTGAAGGACAAGAACGGCAACAGGGCGCCGTTGTTTATCGTGCCGGGAAATCATGATCTCACCAACGCAATCGGCTTCTATAGAACCATGAACCCGCTCAAGGATGCAACGTCCGCGGCTCAGATATTCAACCGCATGATGAACCCGGCAACATTGCGGACAAAGGACACGTACAACTACACGACGGACAAGGTGTTCTACTCAAAGGAGATCGGCGGAGTCCATTTCATCTTCATCAGTATGTGGCTTGACAGCGCTGCGTGCGCCTGGATGGAAACGGACCTCGCGAAGGTGGCTGCCGCAACGCCGGTGGTGATCTTCACACACGATGAGCCGACGTCGGAGTCCAAGCACTTTACGAATCCGAACGGCGCCAACGATATCAACGGCAAAGACAAGTTTGAGAATCTGCTGGCCGACAAATTTGCCGATGCCATAACGATAAACGACGCCCCCGGCAATCCGATCCCAACGGTGATCGAGCAAAGGGCCCTGGTATCGTTTCTTCAGGCGCACAAAAACATCGTGGCTTACTTTCACGGAAATGACCATGTCAACGGCGCCTTTACCTATAAGGGGCCGGATAACGATGTCAGCCTGAATGTCTTCAGTGTCGATTCTCCGATGAAAGGTACGGTCTCGACGGAGGATCCGACAAAACTGACATTTAAGGTGGTTTCGATCGATTCAGATGCGAAAAACATGACGGTAAGAGATTATCAATGGAATACAAAGACGTGGGGTGCTGCAACCACCGTATCGCTGACCCCCCGCAGCAAATGATTTATGCTGACTTCAGCAAATGGGTAGGGCACGACGGGGTCGAATTCGAACTGGACGGCGTGGTCGTGTATATCCCCAATACGGACAAGGCTTACCTGCCTCTGCAGGCCGTCCAGGCCATCAAAGGCAATAAAAACACCCTGCCATCCGTGGCAAGATAAATCCCGCTTGTCCTCCCAGGAGGGGGAAAGGTTCGAGGTCGTTCCTCCCTCCGCCCCGAATCGGCCCCCTCCTTCATTATCATCTGGTTTTAAAACCCTTCTTCTTGCCGATCTTCTTGACACTTTCTTCATAGGGCGGTGATTTCAAGCCTCCCTGCCGGGCGATGGCAATCAGTTCGCTCTGGCTGCGGATCGGTTTTTCCCCATCCTTTGGCGCCCTCCGCACATAGGACCCGTCCGGTTGCATGAGGCGGGCCTTTACATCGTCATTCAGATATGTTAGCAGAATTTCGTTCATGATACGGGATTTCAGTTCACTGTCGTTGATCGGATAGAGGATTTCAGCCCGTTTGTTAAAATTGCGCGGCATCCAATCGGCGCTTCCAGAATAGATTTCAGGGCTTCCACCGTTGTGAAAGTAATAAATTCGTGAATGTTCAAGGAAGCGGTCGAGGATGCTGATGACGCGGATGTTCTCACTGACTCCCGGTATGCCGGGGCGGAGGCAACAGATGCCCCGGACGATGAGGTCGATATGAACACCAGCGCAGGAGGCCTCATAAAGTTTACCGATCGTTTCCTTGTCTATGAGGGCGTTCATCTTGGCGATGATGCGTCCTGGCGACTTCGGTGTCGAGTTTTTTATTTCCCGCTCGATAAAGCCAAGAATCGTCTCCTGGGTGGTGACCGGGGAGAGCATGAATTTACGGAACAGGGAAGCCACGGTTGCCTTGGTGAACATCTCACCGCTGGTCCAGGAATTGAACCCGGTGAGAACGTTGAAGAGCGAGGAAACGTCATTGCCGAAATCCGGATCGCAGGTCAGCAGTCCGACGTCGGTGTATAATTTGGCAGTTACCGTGTTGTAATTGCCTGAGGATACATGGACGTAACGCCGCAGTTGTTTGCCCTCCCGGCGGACGACGAGGGTCGCCTTGCAGTGGGTTTTCCAGCGGACGAACCCGAAGACGGCGTTGACGCCCGACTCCTGCATCTGCCGCGACCAGTCAATGTTGTATTCCTCATCGAAACGGGCCTTGAGTTCTATGACGGCCGTCACCCGCTTACCGCGCTCGGCTGCCCGCCGCAAAGCGGCGATCACCGGAGAATCTTTACCGATCCGATAAAGGGTCTGCTTGATCGCCAGCACATCCGGATCCTCGGCGGCGCTGTTGATAAAATCCATGACAACGGCGAAAGAATCATAAGGATGGTGAAGGAGTACGTCACCTTCGCGGATGATGGTAAAGATATCCTTGCCGTCCGCAAACCGCCGCGGAATCCTCGGGTTGAAGGGCGGATCCTTATGGGATGCATCCACTGGAAGATCGTAGAGCGCCAGGAAATCGCAGATATTCAGGGGGCCATTGATTTCATAGATAAAGCGATCTTCGATGCGTAGCTTCTCGGAAAGCAAATGGACAATTTTTTTTGGTGTGCCGGGTTCGATTTCGATCCGGACGACAATCTGTTTCGCAAGATCTCTGAGCTCGGCCTCTATTGCCTGGACCAGATCCATCACTTCATCATCATGGAGATCATAGTCGTGGCTCCTGCTAACCCTCAATGTGGTGGTGTGAGTGATTTCCATCCCGGGAAAGAGCCGTTGGATGTGCCGGCGAATGAGCGCTTCCATGAGGACAAAGTGGTGCCCTTTTTTTTCATTCACCTGTACGGGAATAAGTCTGGATACGACGGATGGCACCTCCACAAAGGCGTAGGCTTTGGTAATCTTCGCTCGGCTTGGTTCCTTGAAGACGGCCATAATATTGAGGCGCAGATTCCCGAGGAATGGAAAGGGGTGGCCTGCATCGACGGCAAAGGGCGTCAAGATGGGAAATACCTGCTCCTCGAAGTAGGCGCTGAGTCGATTTTGCTCATTGGCGTCGAGCTCCTCAATGCGATGAATAAATATACCGGCCTCCTTTTCCAATTGAGGCAGGATTTCCTTCATAAAGCATCGATACTGTTTATCAACCAGTTCCCGCACCTTGGCGGAAATATCGTTGAGTTCCTGTCGGAGCGTTCGGCCACTGGGGTCCATATGTTCGAGGTCCGACTCCAGGATTTGATAGAGCCCACCCACGCGAACCATGAAATACTCATCCAGGTTCGAACTGAAGATGGAGGCAAATTTGAGTTTTTCGAGGGCCGGGGTAAGTGGGTCCTGCGCCTCTTCGAGGACTCGTCGATTGAACTCCAGCCAGGAGAGTTCGCGGTTGACATAAAGGGAAGGGTCCCTTAAATTGATCTCCGCTTTCATAACAACGGCATCCGGCTCTTTCTGCAGAGTTTCAATGCCGGCTGCTGCTTTTCCCTTGGTCTTGGTTGATTTCATTGCAAGACCTTCCGGATCACATCGGCCGGGAAGGGTCTTCCGTGCGCCGGATAGACCTTTTTCGCCCCTTCACCCAGCAACCGTTTCCAGCTCTCCCGAACCTGTTCAATATTCTCCGCAAAGATCGGAAGCCCCGGACGCAGGCAGAGGGGAAGGACATTCATCGCCAAGTCACCGACAAAGGCATCTCCTGTATCAAGCAAGACACTGACCGATCCTCTGGAATGGCCGGGTGTAGGAATGATTCTGCCGGGGATCCCGTATCCGGAAAGAGGGAATTCACGATCGTCCAGGACAATATCGACCTCCGCGGCGGGGATATGGATCCAGGGCAGGGAGATCGCCAAGATGCGCGCCAGGACCCGTCCCCACCCGGTCACACCCGGCGGCATCGGCTTCAGGGATTTCTCCAGCCACTCTTTCTCCTCGCGATGCAAGGCAATTTGGGCTCCGGTAACGTTTTTGATGACCACGGCCGATCCGATGTGGTCCCAATGACCGTGGGTAAGCGTGATGAGCTTGATCTCGGCGGGATTCAAGGAGAGTTTATCCAGAACCGCCAGGAATGCTCTCACCTTTTTCGGAGGTCCGCAGTCGATCAGAATCATCCCCTTCTCTCCTTGAATGAGATAGCAACGGCTGATACCCAATTTGACCGGATATATCCGCATAACCGTCCTCTTCCTTTGACGAAGGTTTTTCGGCCTCCGATTCGCCCCACTTCATCCGTCCCCAGTGCCGGCGTTTACAATATCCGTGCACCCAATTCAGCCAGCGCTGAGCGCTCCCCTTTGCAGAGGGTTACATGGCCGGCAACGGGTTCACCTTTAAATTTCTCCACGAAGTAGGTCAAACCGTTGCTGCTTGCATCCAGATAGGGATGATCGATCTGCTCCGGATCGCCTGTAAAGACAACCTTCGATCCTTCGCCGATCCGGGTCACGATCGTTTTGATCATCTGCGGGCTGAGATTCTGCGCCTCGTCACAGATGATGAACTGCCTGGGTATGCTCCTCCCCCGGATGTAGGTCAGCGGTTCCATTTCCATGGCCCCACACTCGATAAGGTGCTCAACGATTTTCATGGACTTGATCCGATCCCCATCCATCTCCCGACCGCTCTTTCCCACAACAGAAGAGTGTCTGAAGCGGCTTTCTCTGGGCTCTTGGGAATGGCTGAAGATGTGCTCGATGTTGTCGAAGATCGGCTGCATCCAGGGCCGCAGCTTTTCATCCTTGTCCCCCGGGAGAAAGCCGATATCGTTTCCGACCGGCACGATGGGCCTGGTAATCAACAGGCGCGAGTAGATTTTTTCGTCGAGCACCTTCTGTAATCCCACGGCAATGGCCAGCAGGGTCTTACCGGTCCCGGCCCTTCCCACGAGAGTTACGGCCCCGATCTGGTCATTCAGAAGCAACTCCATTGCAAATCGCTGTTCCTTGTTGCGCGCCTTGATCCCAAAACACTCCACATCGGCATGGATCAGCGGCACAAGCGTATGGTCGTTTTGGTGCCGGCTGAGGGCCGACTGCGAAGGGTTATCGGGATTCCTTAAAATGAAAAACTGATTGGGATGCCCCCCCCATCCTCTCTTCATGACCAGTTTCTTGTTTCGGTAAAAGCAGTCCAACTGCTCTTCTGTGACTCTTCTGATGATCGATCTCCTCAATGACCGCCAGCGGGATCACCACATCATTGTCATCAAACGCATGGATCGCCTGGGGGTTGTGCAGAAGGATGTTGGTATCCAGGATATAGGTTTTTTGCACCATGACCTCCTTTCATATCGCTGTCCGTCCTGATCATCCGCAACTGATCCTTGTTCAAACATCTCCGGAACCCCGGTGCGCCAATGAGATATGGAACAAAGAGCCTGAGGATGATCCGAAAAGGTGTGTTCTTTTTTCAGATTTCGGACTTCGGCTCATGATGGGTGATGGTAAAGCTGTCGCCTTTCACTGGCGCCTGTTCGCCTTTCTTCCATTTCAGAACGATAACGAGCTTCTCCCGCAGGCTCTCTTTTCCCAGCTTGGCCTCCGCCTCCAGATCGAAGGCGACCGGATCCCTCGGTTTCAACGTGACGACCTCGTCACTCTTGCGGATGCAGAGCTTGCCCTTCTTGAGAGAGGCGACCAGGTGCTCCAACTGGTTGATCACCTCCCCCAATGTCGCTTTGGATTTGACTTTCAAATGTTGAGTTGCCATGCTGTCTCCCTCATATTGAATGGATGAAACCTTTGAATTTCCGCCGTGCCCGTCATTGCGAGGAACGCAGCGACGAAGCAATCTCATTACTTATCGAATGGTTATGGGATTGTTTCGTTGGCCTCTGGCCTTCTCGCAATGACCAATGAGCCGTTTTCCCGTTCCGGGAAGGCGCCATCATTATCATGGTTTTTTCCGCACGGATGGCTTCGACTGCTTTGCGCCTCGCCTTACGGGTTTCTTCCCGACCGTTTCGGTGGACGCCTTACTCTTCCGGGTGTCACCCGTATCCGGTCGGTTTTCTACTGCTCTCCGCTCTGTTCCACTGCTTTTGCGGGGTGAAAGCGGCGGATCCCGATGCTCGCCATCCGCCGGGTCTGGGCAGGCAATCGAAAATATTTCTTCCCCCTGCGGCCAGGTTTCCCGAATCTCCCATTGGAGTTTGAGGACCATTTTCTCCCTGAAGATCGCATGATCCGGTTTGACTTCGGCCTCCAGATCCAGGCTGATCGGTGTTTGGGGTTTGAGAAGAATGGACTTCCCGTCATGGGTGAGGAAAATGGTACCCCGCTTGAGACATTCGATCAGGCTCTCCAGGTATCCAACGACAACGGAAAATCCTGTTTTCGTTCTGATCTGCAAATACTGACTGGACATGGGGCGCCTCCTGATGGTTTCTATTTTTCCGACATCGACAAGATTTCCTTGGCTTTTAAAGCGTCAACATCAAATCATCAAATTGTGAAAAGAATGTGACAAATTTGTGAAGATATTGTGAAGATGGCCTGCTACCGCCACATTTCACGAAAATGTCATCATCCGGTCACAATTGTCCGCTAAAGGGTATCCTGGGAAAAAAGCCGCGCCCCGCCATTCCGGGGCGGTAATAATGAAACATCCTTACGCAGGAGTTTACCGATGAGCAGATCCGAAACGGCCCCTTGTCCGGCCTCGGCCTCGAGCCACATTGATGGTGAAAAGATCCACTCCCCAAAGGAGGTCATGGAAAAGCTCGACATATACAAACTCTACGGAATCAGCATCGAAAATCTCCCGTTTTCCATTGGCGACACAACCGCCGGGAGCGAAGCGGAATTGCAGGCCGTCGTAGTCGGCAAAAAAGAATGCGTCGATCTCCCGCTCACGATCCTCCAATCCCACTACTTTGCCAACATCATCAAAAGGACAGCCTCCGGTGAGCTGCCCAGCCGGGCGATGACCGACCTGGAGAGGTATCTGGACGATAATGCCGACGGCGTCTGGGAAAACAGTTGGGTCCGTTTTCCCATGGCCATGCTGGGACCCTTCGCCCAGCGGGTCTTTCAGAACGACCTCTTGGCGGACAAGTCCGACCCGGCCCAAGGCAGCCGGACCGATATGGCCCACTTCATCTTTCAGCAGGACCGTCAGGAATATCTCCGCGTCCCGATCAGCTATCTTCTGAAAATCGCGCTGGCCGAGGCGATCGACGGCCGGCCCCCCGCCGTGGTGGAAACGGGAAGAAAGCTGATGGACCATTTCTTGAGCGACAACACCTCACCGGAAACCTATTCCTTTCATGTCACCCCCCTTTCTCCGGAGACGAGCATGGGAAAAGCGGTGGCCGGCGAGACGGCCAAACGGTTTCTGCTGACGCAGCTTCTCATCCAGTATGCCAACCGCCGCTTCGGCCTTGCGGACAGCGGCCAGAAAGCGATGGTCTTCTATTCGCCGCACCCTCCGATCCGCCAGAAACGCCTCAATGCCTGCATCTCCGACGCCTTCTACCGGGAACTTTTCATGAACCCCTGCCTCTCCGGGTGGAATCGGGGCGAACAAAAACATGAATACATGCAGTTGTGCCATCGCGTCCTGAGCCGCAGCCAGCTAAACGCGCTGGGGAAATTGCGCGAGGCGGGCATCATCACCCGAAATCTCGTCGTGCTTCCAAACACCTCCAACATCAGCCTCGCCAACAACGGAACACATATCAGCCTCGGCAGCCGCAAGCTGACGGCGCTTCTGCAGGATCCCGATTCCGGATTTACCAACCGCCACGAGAAATATCTGGGAGACCTGGCCCTGAAGATCAACGAACATTTTCTGCCTCTCTTCGTAGGCACCTACAGCGCCACGCCTTACCGGCTGGAGTTCTCGGAATTCCACCCCGAAAGCGTCCTCGGATTCCTGCCCCATGAGTTGGATTTCACCCACCTGCGCATGCTCTGGCGGCGCTGGCAGAAGAAGGCGGAAATGAATATTTTTGGGAAGAGCATTACCCCATTCGGCCCGGCATGGCTGGACAGGACACTGAGCACCCTGTTCAGCCTCCGCGGCGACTTCATCCCCGATTTCCGCCTGATCGATTATCTGGTGGCCTTGAGGAGCACGGAGAAGAGCCCCGCCCTGGACGGAACGCTTCACAACCACGACCGGCTGAAACAGGATCTTTCCGAACTCGGCGTGTTCGACAAGCGGATGTCCCTCTACCTCTTCAACAAGCTGCGGGAGTTCAACGTCATGGGTTTTTCCGGTTTCGAAGGACGGACCTACAGCCTTTTTCACCGTTTCGAGGAGGACATGGCGAAGGCCGTCGACCTGCAGAATCTCCTCAACGCGTTGGCGTTCAAATACATGGCCGAAGAGCGCATCACCCATGCCGATATCCCCGATGACCCCTTCGTTGAAAGTGAGCGCCGGCAGATCATCTTCGGACAGGCCATCGGCATCCCCACCTTCTTCATCCGTTGGGACACAGGAAACCGTTTCCTCAAGCGGATCGTCGAAAAAACCCAGCGGGTCAGGCCCAGCAGGCGATACCCCGGATACCTGAGAGTCCATCAACGGGAATACTGCCGGAGCCTCTTGCGGATCATCAAAGAGGATGCGGCGGACCTGATCGAAATATTGCAGATGTCCGAAACCATGGGCGATCTGGAAAGAAGGGTGGAAGATCCGGATCAGTATTCCGCTCTGGGAAAGCTGACCCGGGCCATCCTGGCAAAGGGAAACGCCTCTTCCCCGATGAAAATGAAGGCCAAGGATTTCAACCGCACGGCGGAAAATTACTACCGTGACGATCTCAGGAAGAGCCACTTCATGGAAGGCTTCCGTTGCCTGGGAGAGGAGCTCCGGCGCATCGAAAAGACGCCCGACGGTAAAGAAAGTTCCATCAGAAGCGAGCTCAAAGCGCTCCTGAAGGAGCAGGACGGCTCCTCTTTCATCCGCAACGTCCGGCAGGATGTAGTCGACGAAAAAGCATCGACCGACCTTCTCCAAAAGCTGATCGCGCTTCTGCTTCTGACGGTCCTGTGGGATCAGCGCCAGGCGGACCATTCCTGCTCCAATGAAGAGAAGGGGACGATACACGCCATTCCCGAATCACGCAGTCCCCTGCATCTTGGGGTTCACGAATGTCGGAATCAGGTGTCGGCCTAAACCGGATTACCGGAGCAAAGCTGAGCCGATCGACGAGGCGAATGCACTCCCGTCATGCTTCCAGGCGGGACATCCGGACACGGATCCATCCGGACACGGATCTTGACTTTGCCGCAAATTATGCGAGAGTATAAACATTAATATTAAATTACCGTGGCACCTGCAGGGAAAACAGTCTCTCCCGTTGCCTGAAATGGATATTTTGTTCCGTCGTTTTCAGGAGGGATATCATGATAAGAAATAAGCTGGTGGTCATTGGCGGCAGCGATGCCGGAATCAGTGCAGGTCTTCGCGCAAAAGAGCTAGCGCCCGATACGGAAGTCACCATGATCCTTGCGGACTGGTATCCCAATTTCAGCATCTGCGGGCTTCCGTTTTACCTGAGCGGCGAGGTCTCCGACTGGAAGACCTTGGCCCATCGTACCGCCAGTGAAATCGAAGAAAAAGGCATCCAACTGATTCCCGACCATCGCGTCACGGCAATCATCCCGGATCGGAAACAAATTCTTGCCACCGATGTGGAAGGCCGCAGCAAGACTTTTCCCTACGACAAACTGGTGATCGGCACCGGAGGCATCTCCCTTGTACCGAATCTTCCCGGCATCGATCTTCCGGGGGTCTTTTTTCTCAGATGGATGGCGGATAGCTTCGCCTTTCAGGAATACCTCACCTCGCGTCGTCCGACCTCCATCGCCATCATTGGCGCGGGCTATATCGGCATGGAAATGGCCGACGCCATGACCCGTCGAGGGCTATCCGTTTCCGTGGTCGAATTCTTGCCCTCTGTTCTCACAACATTCGATCCGGCGCTGGGCGGCATCGTACGGACCGAATTGGAGCAGCAAGGCGTTCAGGTTTTCAACGGCTTTGCCGTGGAGCGGATCGAACCCAGCAGAAACCGGCTTTCCGTGCGCTCGGTTGCAGCCGACACCCTTACCGCAGACATGGTGCTGGTGGCGGTCGGCAGCCGGCCGGAGACCGGTCTGGCCCGATCCGCCGGCATTGAAACCGGCATCAAAGGCGCAATTTGCGTCAACCGGCGAATGGAGACCCGCATCCCGGATATTTACGCGGCCGGCGATTGCGCCGAAACCTATCACCGGCTGCTTGGAAAAAATACCTATCTTCCCTTGGGCACCACCGCCCATAAACAGGGCCGCATCGCCGGTGAAAACGCGGTGGGGGGAAACCGGGAATATCCCGGCACGCTGGGAACCCAGTCCGTCAAGATTTTCAATCTGGTGGCCGCGCGAACCGGCCTGAAGGACGATGAAGCGCTGAAGGAAGGGTTTTCACCGCTTTCGGCGGATATCGAAACCTGGAATCACAAGGTCTATTACCCGCACGCGGAAAAAATGAGAATTCGGATTACCGGCGATCAAAAGACCCGCAAGCTGTTGGGTGCGCAAATCATCGGCGTGTACGGAACCGAGGTTTCCAAGCGCATCGACACGGTGGCTGCGTCCATTCATAACGGCATGACCATGGAGTCCCTGAACGACCTTGATCTAAGTTACACGCCGCCGCTCTCCAGCCCCTGGGATCCCGTGCAAATGGCCGCCCAGGCATGGGAGCAAGCGATCCGTCGTGCCGACACCGCCAAATCTGCATAGTCATCCCTGCCCTGCTTCTTTACAAGGTGAAGACAAGGTCTCGCGTATGTCATATTTTCTGCCATCGCGTTTGGGAAATACCGGTAGAAATCAGCTATACAATCGCTTTCATCCCAAAAAAGGAATATAATAAGCAACCTTTCGGCGCAGTCAAAAGGCGCTGATGAATAGATACCGGAATTGAGTTCAACCTGTAGGAATGCTCCTCCCGGCATCATGCATGTGGGCGGCATTCCCTCATAACCGATGACTATGGAGGTGACGGAAATGGCAACCAAAAAGAGCAGTACGGCAAAGACGGTGCCGAGCGCAACGCAATCGGGGGCGTTCTTCGACATTCCATTGGAACTGATCATCGTGGCAGGGCAGATCCGCTCCATGATCGACCAAGCGGGAGAGGCGTTCCTGGCGCTGGTCGAATCCATCCGGGAGAAGGGGGTCCTGGAGCCTATTATCGTGACGCCGCAGGACGGAAAATACCTGCTGATATCCGGCGAGAGGCGTCTGCTCGCCTGCCGCATGCTGGGGCTGGCGACGATCCCCGCACGGGTGATCGATGCGGTCACGGCGAAGGACGATATCCTTGCCTTGCAGCTGACGGAAAACCTCCAGCGCGCGGACCTCGATCCCGTTGACGAGGCGAACGCGCTCCTATCATACTTCCGGGCGAGACACCCGGACACGGATCTTGACTTTGCAATGAACGCATTGATCACAATGGATCGCGACCCGGCCAGGGTCGATCAGGAAGCTGCGGCCACTGTGGCCGCAATTCAGAAAATATCAGGAAAATCGGGCACGTCAATGAAAAGATGCTTTTCACTTCTGAAGCTCCCGGAGGAGATCCAAAACGCCCTGCGGGAGGAGAAGCTCGGCGTCTCCCAGGGGTACATTTTTGCGGCCAATCTCGACCATCCGCACCTGATGGACATCTTCCAGGAGGCCATCGACGAGATCGGGTTCACCAATGCCGAACTGGAGAAGGTGCTGAAGAAGGGGCGGAAACCACCGACGGAGCAGAGTCCGAGAAAACGGCCTTTCTCACTGTACCGGAAGAACGTACAGTCGGTGAAAACCGGCATCGAGGAGCAGGTCGACGCCTTCAAGAAAAGCGATCTGGAGGCGCTGCTGAGCGATCTGCGGGAACTCGTCGCACTGGTGGAGGGGCGGCTCCCGGAGGCCCTTGACGATGCCGGCGCCACGACGGCGGCGCCGAAGAAAAAACCCAACCTCGCGTAGCGGATATGGGCTCATCGCGGCCATCCAACAGCTTTACGCCGTGATCCAGTAGAACTCGTCGGCAACGGAGGAGGTCTCCGCTATCATGAGTAGTAACCAAATTTTAACACGCCGGTCATCGGCTCTTAATCCTTCTTCCCTATAGGTAAAGCGTCGTAGGCTGCATAACAAACAGGACCCCGTGGAGGGGGTAATGTTCAGGGTGTTACCCTCCTCAACCTTGAACAGAATGCCCCTCCTTGCAGAGAAGGTCCATCTGCACCACCCCCACCGGGGTGCCTCGGTCCTGACTTTTTTATTCATCCCTCCCCGTCACAGAATCTTCATCATGATGACACAAGGACGTAACAGTTCTGTGTTTATATGGCGGCGTGTCTGGACAATGTGTCCGGACGGTGATTGGAAACACCCCATGCCCAAGGAGACTTTTTATGAAACACGTCAGAACACTGGTTGCCCTGTTTCTATCCCTCACCCTGACCCCCATGGCCGGAGCCCAGGAAACGAAAAGTTTTAATGGAACCATCCGGATCGGCGGATCCACGACGCTTCTCCCCGTGATCGCAGACGCCACGAGTCAATTCATGGAGAAGTATGAAACGTGGGATAAGGTAGACCCCTCCTTCCCCAAATCCCGTATCCTCATCTATGTCACAGGAGGGGGATCGGGGTTCGGGATTAAAGCGGTTATGGATGGGACGGTCAACATCGGCATGTCCTCCCGCGACTTGAAAGACGCGGAAAAAGCCCAGCTCGCCCCGTACAAAGAGTTCCTGGTCAGCAAGGATTGCCTGGCTTTTGCCGTCAACAAGAAAAATCCCCTCGCCAAGAAAGACAATTTCACCCGTGAGGAGATCGCCCGGATCTTCTCCGGGGAGGCCAAGACCTTCAGGGATATCGATCCCTCGCTGCCAAACAAACCCATCCTGATCCAGATGCGTGACGCGGCCGGAGGTTCCACCGAGATCGTCAAGACGATGATCTTGAAAGAGAAGAACTTCTCTCCCGGCGCGATCCAGGTGCCCTCGCAGGGGGCCAATCTGAAGAAGCTTGAAACCAACACGAGCGCCATCGGCTATCTCTCCTCGGTGATCGCCCAGGAGAGCTCCAAGCTCAAGATCTTCAAGTACGAGGGGGTCGCCCCGACGAATGAGAATGTGATCAACGGGCAGTACCGGATATCCCGTCCGCTCCTCCTCCTGGTCACCGGGACGCCGGAACCGACCATACATAGGTTCATCGATTATGTCCTGAACGACGGGCAGAAGATCATTCAAGAACATGGCTACGTTCCGGTAAAGACGCTCCGATGACTCGACCCTTTCTTTCGAAGACCCATTGCTGGAGCGATGCTGCGGTTAAGGCGCTTTCGTTCCTCGCCCTGGGGGCGGGCGTGTCGTTTCTGCTGCTGATGATCGTTTTCGTGCTCAGGGAATCGTCGCTCGGATCGGGCTTTGCGATGAATCTGTTCGATTTCCTGGTGCGCGAACCCTGGGCGCCCATGGCAACGCCTCCGAGCCACGGCATTTTCCATGCGTGGATATCGACCCTGGTCGTCACCGGCCTGAGTCTGGCCCTGGCGATTCCTCTGGGCTTTGGAATCGGCCTCTTCCTTTCCGAGGTTGCCCCCCGATGGGTCCAGCAGGCGATGCAGCCAGCCCTTGAAGTCCTTGCCGGCATCCCCGCGGTCGTCTACGGGTTCTTCGGCTACGTCACCCTCGTGCGAAACTTCGAGACATGGTTTGATATGTCTGCCGGGGAATGCCTGCTCATTGCGGGGTTGATCCTGGCTGTCATGGTCCTTCCCTTTGTGGCCAGCACCGCCGCGGAGGCCTTCCGGAGCGTCGCCCAAGACCTCCGGGAGATGGCCTACGGCCTCGGCGTCACTCAGCTTTATGTCATGCGCCGGGTCCTGTTTCGCAAAGCGCTCCCCGGGCTCTTTGCGGCGGTTGCGCTGGGATTGGCCAGGGCCCTGGGGGAGACGCTGGCCGTTCTGATGCTCGCCGGTAATACGGTTGCGGTTCCCCATTCCCTTATGGACAGGGGCCAGCCGCTCACCGCACTCCTGGCGACGGAGCTTGGAGAAACGGTCGTTCATTCCGCCAAGTACGAGGCCCTCTTCGCGTCGGGGTTCATCCTGCTGATCGTCGTTCTCGGCATCAATGCAATCATCTGGACCCTGAAGCACCGTTACCTGGAGCGCTCGCATGCATGACACGGCAGTACTGTCCCCATCAGCGAACCGGATAGGATTGGAGACCTATCGGTTCGCCCTCCTCAGGGACCGCTTATCTCGGGTCGCGCTGTGGTTCTGCGGCTGCATCGGTTTGTTGCTTCCCGTCTCGATCATCGGCTACCTGATCATTGAAGGGATACACTGTGTTTCCTGGAGTTTTCTGTTGGACTACCCCAAAGGGACTCCGTTGGGAACCGAAGGAGGAATCCGGCCGGCGGTGGAGGGTTCTCTCGCGCTGGCGTCGATCGGACTTTCCGTCGCCTTCCCGCTGGCCCTGGGAGGAGGTCTCTATCTCTCCGAATACAGTCATTCAAAACAATTCAATCAGATCGTTCGCTTTCTCGTCGAGTGTCTCGCGGCGGTGCCGTCTATCATCTACGGACTCTTTGGATACGCCTTCCTCGTCGTCTTCCTGAAGTTCGGCATTTCCCTCATTGCGGGCGGCCTGGTCCTCGCCCTCATCATGTTCCCCATCCTGTTGATCGCCGTGCAGGAATCACTCCGCTCCGTCGATGACGCCTACCGGGAAATGGGCCTCTCCCTGGGGGTCACGCGCCTCTACCTTATTCGCCGGGTTCTGCTGCGAAAGGCATGGAGAGGCATCGTGGCCGGTATCGTGCTTGCCGTGGGCCACGCGGTCGGATCGGCGGCCCCGGTGCTCTTTACGGCCAGCATCTACTTCTCGAAGGGAGGGCTGGGCCTCGACCGGCCCGTGATGACCTTGCCCACCCATCTTTACAATCTGGTTTCGGAAGCCATCTCTTTCGATCAGGCCTTTGGTACGGCCCTCGTCTTGATTGCGGGGCTTCTGATCTTCAATGCAAGCGCCATGCTCCTTCGCCGGCTCGGAGGCGGCTCTACCCAATGATCATCCCAATCGAAATGACCTGTTCCCATGCCCGGGAAGGAACCTCCGAAACTCCCATTCATGGGGCGAGGGTCTTTGATATCCGCAACCTTTCCGTCACCTTTAACGGCCGATCGGTCCTCCGGGGGGTCAACGCGATGGCCCTGGACCGTCAGGTCCTCGCGATCGTAGGTCCTTCAGGGTCCGGAAAATCGACCCTGTTGCGCACCATGAATCGCACCCTCGAACTCACACGGGATGCCCGCATCACTTCCGGCGATGTCCATTTCAAGGGGAAGCGGCTTTACGGAAACGGGACCGATGCAAGGCTCGTCCGCAAGCGGATCTGCATGGTTCACCAGAAACCCGTCGCCTTCCCGATGTCGATCGCAGAGAATGTGCTCTTCGGGGTTCGCTTTCACAAGAACTGGAACGGACGGACCAAGGAGGAGATTGTCCGGAGCTGCATCGAGAGGGTCGGCCTCTGGGACGAGGTGAAAGACCGGCTGTCGGACCCGGCCGCCCGGCTGTCCGTAGGCCAGCTCCAGCGCCTCTGCATCGCCCGGGCCCTGGCCAACGATCCCGAGGCCATCCTCATGGACGAGCCCTGTTCCGCCCTCGACCCGGTATCGACGGGGCGGATCGAGGAATTGATTATGGCCATGAAACCGCAGATGCCCATCGTCATCGTGACGCATAACCTGGCTCAGGCCCGCCGGATCTCCGACCAGTCTCTCTTTCTTTCTGACGGGCAATCTCTCGAGCAGGATACGACCGAACGCATCTTCACACACCCCAGAAACGAACGGGTGCACGATTTCATCACCGGAAAGGTAGGATAACCCCAATGACCCATCGAAAACCGCAACGCGCCGTCATCTGCCTCTATGACGGATTCGGGTACGATTACTACGAACGCAGTCCGCTGCCTGCCATGAAGAACATGGCTGCAGAGGGGATGGCGAAACGGGGGCGGGCGGTTTTTCCGACGCTCACGAATGCCAATACCATCTCCGTTTGCTGTGCCGCCTGGCCCTCCGAACACGGGGTGACGACGAACTGCTATTTCGACGAGACATCGGGAACGGCCCGATTCCTGGAGGACCGAAGCTTCATCCTGGTCCCGACTATTTTTCAGCGTTTTGGCGAGGCCGGTTTCCGTTCCGCTGTTCTCACCTGCAAGGCAAAAACCCTTAAGCTCGTCGGTGAGGAGACGGTTTTTGCCGTGGCCGCAGAAGAACCTGCGCCGGAGGTGGTCTCTCGATACGGAGCTCCGCCCTCCATGTACAGCACGGAGGTAAACGAATGGCTCTGGACGATTGCCGTCGACCTTCTGAAAACAAGGCCCGACATCGGTTTGGTGTACATTCAGACAACGGACTATCCCATGCACATGTGGGGACCGGACGAAAACCAGTCCCTCGTTCACATGGTCATGCTGGATGAGATGCTGGAGCAAGCGCGGGTAGCGGCTTCGGATGCCCTCTTTCTGATCACTGCCGATCACGGCATGAATTTCAAGACACGTTGCCTCGATCTTCGGGAAATATGCGCCAGCCACGGCATCGGGCTCCGTTTCGCCGTCTCTCCCGTGGCCGATCGCCTGGTCGTCCATCACAGGGGTTTTGGAGGGGTCTCCTACATTTATCTTCATTCTGAGCGAGAACGTACGGCGGTTGAGAAGTTTCTCCACGGGCTGGTCGGTGTGGAGGATGTGCTTTCACGGCAGGAGGCCGCGGACCGTTTTCACCTGATGCCGGAGCGGATTGGGGATCTGGTTGTGCTGGCCGATCGGAGTACCGTCTTTGGAGACCTCGATGCCCCGGTCGAAGACCTCGGACCGGGGTATCGGAATCATGGGTCGCTCCATGAAGAAGAGATACCGCTGATCCTCTATGGGGCGGACGGAATCGTTCCTTCTTCTGAAACCTTCGCGATGAACTTTGATTTGACCCGGTGGCTTTGCCGCGCCGTTTTATAAGGAGGGGAAGTGCATGGTTGAAACCAAACAGCGGGTGGTGGTTGCCCTCATGGATGGCATGGGGATGGATTATTTTACGAAGAGTCCCATGCCCGTCTTACGAAGGATGAGTTGCGAGGGGTTTTACCGCGCCGTCCGGGCGGTTGTGCCGACGGTAACCAATGTCAACAATGTCTCGGTCTGCTGCGGCGCCTGGCCGGATGAACACGGGATCTCCTCCAATTCCTACTTCGATTCCGCCTCCGGACGGGCAGAGTATATGAATTCGGCGGATTTGATCCGTACCGGGACCCTGTTCCAGCGCGCCAGGAGGCATGGGGTTCGGGGGGCGCTCCTCTCGTCGAAGCGAAAAACCGTGGAGCTGTTCCATAAGGACACCGAGATCGCGATCTCGGCCGAAGTTCCCCCTTCCGAATGTGTTGCCCGTTATGGAGTTCCCCCCGACATCTATTCCGGCGAAATCAACGCATGGCTTTGGCGGGTTGCGATTGATCTGCTCCGGACACGGCCCGATCTCGGGGTCTTGTACATTCACACGACGGATTATCCCATGCACCGTTGGGCTCCGGAAGAGGAAGGGTCAAAAGAGCATCTCTCCCAGATCGACGCGCTCATCGGTGAAGCCAGGGAAGCGGCCCCGGATGCGGCCTTCCTCATCACCGCGGATCACGGCATGAACGCGAAGAGACGCTGCTGGGACTTGGCCCGGGTCTGTTCCGAACGGGGTGTTCCGGTGCGGTTTGCCCTTTCCCCCGAGCGGGACTATTACATCCGGCACCACCGCAACTTCGCCGGTTCGGCGTGGGTTTGGGTCAACCGGCCCGCCGATCTGCAACCGGTCCGGGACGTCTGCCGGGACCTCGCAGGTGTCGACCGCGTTCTCAACCGCGAGGGGGCCGTGCGGCAATTCCGTCTTCCGGGGGAATATATAGGCGATCTGATGGTCCTCGGCGACCGCGAAACCGTTTTCGGTGACCTGGAGCGGACCGGAGAGGAGTTGCCCGCAACCTTCCGCGCCCACGGATCCCTGCATGAGGCGGACGTACCGCTGATCATTCACGGTTGGGAAGGAGAACTCCCACCGCAGGAAACCTTCAGCCACAATCTCCACCTGACCCGGTTCCTCTTCAGGGAGCCTTAAGCCGGATCTGTTTTCCGCGGGAATCAGGGGTCTGCCGTTCGGCGGAGTTCAGGTGATTCAGCAGCGCGGCCTGTATCTTCGACCACATGGCCTTTCCGACGACAGCTTCATCGATAAGCAGATGATGCGCATACAGCGCGGATTCCGGCGGGCTTTTCGATATGTTTATGATCGTCCATCGGTCGAGATGTTCACCGATGATCATCTCCTGCAGGTCGTCGTAGGAGATGAATTCATCCTCCCGGTCCAGGAAAACAACGGTCGGCACATTCAGTTTTGCACTCAGATTCTTCTCGAAACGATTCAGGGCCTCGAACAGGGCCTTGTAACCGGCCATCGGCGTGCCGGCATTGGCGCGATAGCCCTCCGGTGAAATGCTGTCGAGCACAAGATCCGGGAAGGGCATGAGGGCCTTGAGGAGATAAGGCCTCTGGGTGATCTTGAGGGCGGGGGCAAACAGGACCATCCGATCGAAGTGCACGTCCGGCCGGGAGACCTGCAACTCGCAGCCGAGGAGTCCGCCCAGGGAATAACCGACGAAAATAACGGGAACCTTTTTCTGCTGCGCCAGCATTCGGACCTTCCGATACGCCTCGTACATCTTGGTCGACCAGAGCCGATAGGTTACGGTTCTGAAAGAATCCAGTCTCGCCTCCTTCCGGTCCCCCATACCCCTGTAAAGATAATTATCGCCGTGTCCGTGCAGCGACACGTTCAGGGCATCGATTCCCGCCCGGTTCAGCAGGTCAATCAGGGGTCCCATCTTGGTCGGTTTCAAATTCAGACCGTGAGCGACCAGGGCGACGCCCCGGAGTCTCTTGAATGGACTCTTGCGGTGCCAGCGGGTGGAGTTTTTTTCGCTGTCCGCTACGACCTCTGGCAAATCATGAAACCTCGGAACAGCACTGTTGAATCGCTGATAATAAAAGAGAAGGGCAAGGACAATCAGCAGGAACAACGGCAGGGTGATCCATCGTTTCTTCATCTTCCGGAAGGTCCGTCAAGGCCGAAGTTCCAGTCCGGCAGGGAGGAAACTTTTTACGCATCCGCATCGGCAAACTTGTAGCCGATGCCGCGCACGGTCAGAATGTATTGAGGATTCGACTTGTCCGGTTCGACCATCCTGCGGAGGCGGCTGATATGGACGTCCACGGTCCGGGGCTCTACGTAGGACTCGTCCCCCCAGACGCGGTCCAGCAGTTGATCCCGGCTGTAAACCCGACCGGGATGGCCGATAAAGAATTGAAGCAGCTTGAATTCGCGGGAGCTGAGCTCAACCGGCCGGCCATTGACGGAGACCTGGTAGGATTTGAAATCAACATGAAGCCCTCTAAAATCGACCGCCTCCGGCAGATCGTCGTCCGGGCGCCGTTCCAACCGCCGCAGGACGGCCCGAACGCGGGCGATGAGTTCCCGGATGTGGAACGGCTTGGTGATATAGTCGTCCGCTCCTATTTCCAGTCCCAGAATCTTGTCCACCGGGTCGGACTTGGCGGTCAGCATGATGATGGGGATGGCGGCTGTTTCGGCCTGGCGACGGATCATCCGGCAGACCTCCATGCCCGTTATCGCCGGCATCATCAGGTCGAGAATAACGAGATCCGGTTTGTCCGCATTGACCATCTCCCAGGCCTTCCGCCCGTCAAAAGCCTTGCAGACGGTAAAACCTTCCTGTTCGAGGTTGTAGGCGAGCAGCTCGACGATGTCTTTTTCGTCATCGGCAACGAGGATTTTCTTTTGCATCATGCGAGGCTCCGTCATTTTGATTCCGGGACAATGGGAAAGTAAAGCGAAACCGTTGTGCCATGACCCAGCGCGCTGTCGATGAGCACCCGTCCACCGTGGGCCATCATCAGGTGTTTGACGATGGACAACCCCAACCCCGTGCCGCCCATCTCCCGGGAGCGCATCTTGTCCGCCCGGTAGAAGCGCTCGCCCAGCCTTGGGATCTCGCCCTTCGGGATTCCGGCGCCCGTATCGGCGATCCGGACGGTCAGACACCCTTCCTCGCCCGGTGAAGTCGTAATGGCAATCGTACCTCCGACCGGGGTAAATTTTATAGCATTATCCAGAATATTGATCAGAATCTGCGCCAGCCGGTCCCGATCGACAAGGATCAGCGGAAGTTCCCCGGCAATCTCTTTCCGGATCGTCAACCCTTTTTCCCCGGCCCTCGCCCCGACAATGGCCAGGACTTGATCAAGCGCCTCTTCGATCCGCACCTCTTCCAAGTGGAGCTTAGCCTCTCCCAGTTCGAGACCGGACAATGTCAGCAGGTCGTCAACGAGACGGTTCAGGCGTTCGGCATTCTCCCGGATCGTCCGCAGGAACTTCCGGGGTGTCTCCCGGTTTTCGAAGATGCCTTGCTGTAGGGTTTCCGCAAATCCGATGATCGCGGTCAGCGGCGTTCGGATTTCGTGGGTGACGTTGGCCACGAAATCGGTGCGGATCCTCTCGAGCTTCTTCAGGCGCGTCACATCGTGGAATACCAGCATGGTTTTACGCTCCCCGCCACCCTCACCCTGAACGGCGGATATCGTCACGTCCATGATGACCGACCGGTCGTCCCCGAGTCCGATCTCTTCGGCGACGGTCTCTTTCCTCTCCCGGAACCGCTCCAGCGCGTCGTGGAGTTCGATATTTCTGAACGCCTCCAGAAGGGTCTTGCCGATGACCTCCCCATGCGGACGGCCGGTCATCCCCTCCATTCCCTGATTGACCGACTCGATCCGGTTTTCGGCGTCGAGAACCATGACTCCTTCGCTCATGCCGGAAAAGAGCGATTCCAATTTTCGTTTCTCCGCGTCGGCCGTGCGGATCTTTTCTTGAAGAGTCGTAACAATCTCGTTTATGTTGTCGGACAGTTGACCGATTTCATCCTTTGATTCGATCCTCAGCGCGCCGGAGACGTCCCCCATGCGGACCTTTGCGGTGAACGCCGCTAGTCTGCCTATGGGGGAGAGCATCTTGACGGCAAACAGCATCGCAATCAAGAATGAGACGATCACGGTCCCGAGAAGGATATCGAAAACGGCTTCTCCGGTCGCGTTGATGGTCCGGTTGATGTCCGCAAGCGGGCGGGAGAGGCGGATGTAACCCATCGTTTGCGCCCCCTCCCGAAGCGGTATGGCCACATAGAGCATTTCCTTCTTCAGGGTATGGCTATAGCGGACGGCCTTTCCGATGCCCCTCAGGCGGGCCTCTTGGATCTCTGACCGGTTGAGGTGACCGTCCGTCTCTCCGTCGCCGAGTTCCGAATCCGCCGTGACCCGGCCCGCAGCGTCGATCAAAGTCAGGCGGGCGCGGGTGCGTTCCGCCAGGTCTCCGGCATGCCCGGCGATCTCTCCCGCCGGCATCAGTGCGATGATCTGCGCGCCGGCCGCCATCTCCTCCCCGATCCGGATCGTGAGATCGGTCTTGAGTTCTCTTTCGATCAGAAAACCGGCGACCATGACGGCAGCGACGCCGATCGCAAGAAAGGCGATAACAAATTTATAGAAAAGACGAATCTTCATCCCTGCTCCGCGGAGGCCGGCTTATGCCGGATGCTCGTTCCGGTAACCATGTAGATGACCATGTCCGCGATGCCTTCGGCATGATCGGCGATGCGCTCCAGGCTCTTGGAGATCTGCATGATGTAGAGACAGACTTGAATTTTCCGGGGATCCTCCATCATGAATGTGAGCAGCTCCCGGAAAACCTGGTCGTTCAACTGGTCGATGACGGCGTCTTCCTCCCCGACCTCCTTCGCCAGTTCGACGTCCTCGCGCACCATGGCATCCAGGCTCTTCCGGATCATCCCCCGGCTGATCTCCACCATCCGGGGGAGGTCGACGTAGGGCTTTATCTGTGGTAAATCATTGAGGATCAGCACTTTTTCGGCGATGTTCGCCGCCATGTCCCCGATTCGCTCCAGATGGCCGGTGATCTTGATGGCCGTTGTGATGAAGCGCAAATCACGGGCGGCGGGCTGCCGCAGGGCCAAGAGACGGATGCACTTCTCCTCCAGATCGACGTCCAGACGGTCGATCTGTTCGTCGTCGCGGACGATCTCCCTCGCCAGCACGGAATCCCTTTCCAGAAGCGCCTGCGCCCCCCGTTCGAGCGCCCTTTCCGTCAGCGCGCCCAGGTAAAGAAGGCCATCACGAATCTCCTGGAGCTCCCGCTCGTATTCCCGGCTGGTGTGTCTTTTGTCTTCCATAAAATTTCTCCGTCTTCACTCGAAAATGTGCCATCAAATTATTGCAATCAACTTCCCTCCCCCTTTGACGGGGGAGGGAAGTGTGGGGGTGGGAGACCCAAATCCCTCCCCGGAACTGCGGGTTCACCCGAAGCGTCCAGTAATGTAATCCTCCGTCTGTTTCACATCCGGATTGGTGAAAATCTTCTCCGTGGCGTTGAATTCGATCATCTTTCCCAGATAGAAGAAACCCGTGTATTCCGAGATACGGGCCGCTTGCTGCATGTTGTGGGTCACGATGATGATGGTATAACGCTTCTTCAACGTGTCGATCAGCTCCTCGATCTTCGCGGTGGAGATCGGGTCCAGCGCCGATGTCGGTTCGTCCATCAGGATGACGTCGGGTTTCATCGCGAGCGCCCTGGCGATACAGAGGCGCTGTTGCTGGCCGCCGGAGAGGGTCATGGCCGACTTGGTGAGGATATCCTTCACCTCGTCCCACAGAACCGCCTGCTTCAGGCTCTCCTCCACCAGGGCCTCGATCTCTCCGGTGTTCCGGATCCCTGCCAGTTTCGGCGCGTAGGTGATGTTGTTATAGATCGATTTCGGAAAGGGATTCGGTTTCTGAAACACCATGCCGATCCGTTGGCGGATCTCTACGGGGTCTACGTCGGAGGCATAGATGTTCCGGCCTTCAAAGAGGATCTCCCCCTCCACGCGGGTCCCGTCGATCAGGTCGTTCATCCGGTTGAGGAGCCTGAGCAGTGTCGACTTTCCGCAGCCGGACGGCCCGATCAGCGCGGTGACCCTGTTCTTTTCAAAATCCATCGTGATGTCCGAAAGCGCCCGGAACGCACTGTAGAAGAAATCCACATTTTTCGTCCGGATGATGAAATCTTTTTCCACGGTTACCACCTTTTGTTCCTTCTCATCATGCTGCGCATGATGATGGCGATCAGATCGATCCCCAGCACCAGCGCGATCAGGACCAGGACCGTTCCGTACTGCAGCGGCCTCGTCTCTTCGATATGCGTTCCTGCCGTCGCCAGCACGTAGATGTGATACGGAAGGGCCATCACCTCGTCAAAGATCGATTTCGGCAGAACCGCGGTGAAAAAGGCCGCCGCCGTGAACATGATCGGCGCCGTCTCGCCGGCGGCGCGGCCAACCCCCAGGATCGCGCCGGTCAGGATGCCGGGCAGCGCCGAGGGGAGAACGATCCGGAAGATGGTGTCCCATTTTGAGACGCCCAGCGCCAGGGAGGCCTCGCGGAATGTCTGGGGCACCGCCTTCAGAGCCTCCTCCGCGGCCCCGATGATCGTGGGCAGGATCAGGATACCGAGCGTCAGCGCGCCGGCAAGGATGCTGGACCCAAACTTCAGAAAAACGACAAAGAAGCCGAGACCGAAAAGACCGAAAACCACGGAGGGGACGCCGGCCAGGCAGTTCACGCCGATGCGGATGATCCGGCTGAGGGCGCCCTGCTTCGCGTACTCCGTCAGAAAGATCGCGGAAACGACCCCCAGCGGCAGGGCGACCAGGATCGCCCCCACGGTCAGGTAGAGGGTGCCGACAATGGCCGGCATGATCCCGCCCTTCGTCATGGAATCGGTCGGCGGCTGGGTGAGAAACTCCCAGGAAATGGCCCGGAAGCCGTTGGCCAGGATGTAGGCGAGGATCCCCAGCAGGGCGAGGGTGATCACGAGCGCGGAGAGGCGCACCGCGCCGAAGAACAGCCGCTGCTTGAAGTAACGCGATCTCATCGAGGATTCGAAGGTATTCCCGTTCATAACGTTCCCGACCCCGTTTCCCTGAACCGGTTGGAGATGTAATCGGCGATCAGATTGAACGCCAGCGTGATGACGAACAGGACGATGCCCGTGGCGAACAGCGCGTGGTAATGGCCGCTCCTGAAGGGCGCCTCGCCCATCTCCGCGGCGATGCTCGCCGTCATGGGCCGGACCGCATCGAAAATGGATTCGGGGATCGCCGCCGCCCCCCCAGCCACCATGAGTACGACCATCGTTTCGCCGATCGCCCGGGCCATTCCGAGGATCACCGCCGTGGAGATTCCCGAGAGGGCCGCCGGGATGATCACCCGAATGATCGTTTCATACCTCGTCGCGCCCAGCGCGTAGGAGGCCTCCTTGAACTCGCGGGGAACGGCGTACAGCGCGTCTTCGGAGATGCTGGAAATCGTCGGAATGGCCATGATCGCAAGCATGACGGAGGCATTCATGATGTTGAGCCCCGTCGGCAGATCAAAGGTCTCCTGCAGCCAGGGTCCTACAATGACCATGCCGAAGAAGCCGAGGACGACCGAGGGCAGCCCGGCCAGCAGCTCGATGACGGACTTCAGGATCTCCTTGATTCGGGCCGGCGCGATCTCCGCGATGTAGACGGCGGAAAGAAGCCCCAGCGGGACGGCGATAAGACAGGCGAAAAAGGTAACGGCCAGCGAACCGACAATCAGCGGCCAGATCCCGTATTCCGGGGGGGTGTAGGTGGGATACCAGGCCGTCCCGAACAGGAAGTCGGCTACCGAGATCTGTTTGAACAGCGGAAGACCTTCCCGGAAGAGAAAGACCAGGATCAGCCCCAGCAGCAGCACCGCCAAGAACGCAAAGAAGCCGAATGTATAGCGGATGATCATCGCTTCGGCATGTTGGGTCAGGATTTTTTTCCGGGTTTTCAGCGTGTTCATATGTTTCGTTTTTCATCTGCCGAGGGACAAGCCGGAACGGCTTGTCCCTCGGCAGGATTGACAGAGTTTATTTCTTTCCCTTTTTATCAGCCGGCAGTGGAACGAATCCTTCCTTCGCAACCAGCTTCTGGCCGTCCGAACTCAGAATAAACTTGATGAATTTCGCCGTCTCGCCCTTCGGCTCCCCGTTCGTGTACATGTACAGATGCCGGGAAACCGGAAATTCCTTCGAAAGGGCCGTTTTCGCCGATGCCGCAACCCCGTTCACCGTCAGCGGCTTCACCGTCTTGTTGATATACCCGAACCCGATGTACCCGATCGCATACCTGTTCTTCGAAATCGCCTGCACGATCGCCCCGTTGGACGCCTGCAACTGCACCTTCGGCGTCACTTTCGCCTTGTTCAGAACCATCTCGGCCCAGGCCTCGAACGTGCCTGAACTGCTGTCCCGGGAGATGACGACGATCTGCAGGTCCTCCCCGCCGACCTCCTTCCAGTTCGTGATCTTCCCCTGGTAGATCTGGCTCAACTCATCGATCGTCAGGTCTTTCACCCGGTTCTTCGGGTTTACGATCGGCACGATCGCGTCGATCGCCACCGCGATCTCCTTCGGCGCGACACCCTTCGACTTCGCCAGCTCCACCTCTGCGCCTTTGATTTCCCGCGATGAGTTCGCGATGTCCGTCGATCCGTCGATCAGCGCCTTGATCCCCTCACCGGATCCGCCGCCGGAAAGGGAGATCTTCGCGCCCGGATTCGCCTTCATGTAGGCCTCCAGGGTCACCTGGGCGATCGGCAGAACCGTCGTCGATCCCTTGATGACAATGTTTTCCGCAAAGGCTGTGCCCACTCCAATCGTCAGGCAAAGCCCGCCCAAGATCAACTGCTGAAATAATTTTCTCATTTTTGTTTCCTCCTCAAATTTTTCAGCACAATATAACGGAGGTTTGTTGCAATTTGATGACGGCTTTGTGAAGATCCGGTGAATTTCCAAAAAAGGATTCTCTGCGGCGCCATCGTTTGTTCCCCCCCGCAGAGGCCCGGCAGAGGGATCTTACCACAAATTTGTAATTTCGTGAAATCGGGTGTATGATTATTTTAAACTCGAGAAAGGAGGAACATTATGAAGATTTTTATCGTATATTATTCCATGTATGGCCATATCCACCGGATGGCGGAAGCGGTCCGGGAAGGCGCCGGGGAAGTCGACGGGGCCGATGTTCAACTGTACCGCGTGCCGGAAACCCTCCCGGAAGAGGTCCTGAAAAAAATGGGCGCCCTGGAGCCTCAGCAGGCCATGGCCCATGTCCCGGTCTGCAAGGTGGAAGATCTGCCCCAGGCGGATGCCATTATCTTCGGCACGCCCACGCGGTTCGGAAACATGTGCGGCCAGATGCGCCAGTTTCTCGATGCGACCGGAGGACTCTGGGGCCAGGGGGCTCTGGTCGGAAAGGTGGGCAGCGTTTTTGCCAGCAGCGCAACCCAGCACGGCGGCCAGGAATCGACCATCCTCAGTTTCCATATCACGCTCTTGCACCATGGAATGGTCGTGGTCGGTCTGCCCTATGCTTTCGTCGGGCAGATGCGCATCGACGAGCTGACCGGCGGATCTCCCTATGGTGCGTCCACCATTGTCGGGGGTAAAGGCGAGCGTATGCCGTCCGAGAATGAACTCGCCGCGGCCCGCTTTCAGGGAAGACATGTGGCCGAGATAGCGTCCAAATTGTCCCGGAAACCATAAAGGAGGTTCGGTCTGATATATGGCAACGCAACGCAAACAACCGGTGCAAACGAAACAGGGGCCGAGACCCGCGACGAATGAAACAGCGGCCCGTCTATTTCTGACCGGATTCGTCTGCCTCTGCATCGGGCTGGGAATCGGCTATCTCATTGGCAAACAATCCGTGTCGGTACACGCCCCCGTTGCATCGATGCCGTTCCAGGCGCAAACGTCCCCCCCGTCCCAGGGTCAGCCGCCGATGCAGAATCCTGCCGTCGCCGCCCAAAACGAGGCCAGCCTCAGGTCGTTGCTGATGGCCAACCCGAAAAATCTCGACGCGCTCATCCAACTCGGCAACCTTTATTACGATCAGGGACAGCACCTGCAGGCGGTTGAGTGGTACGGCAAGGCGCTGGACATCGATCCCCGGAATCCCAATGTACGCACGGATCGGGGTACCAGCTATTGGAATCTCAACCGGCCCGACGAGGCGATCGCCGAGTTCCGGAAGTCTCTCGATGTGGATCCGGGTCACGCGCAGACCCTCTACAACCTGGGGTTGGTTTACCTGCAGGGGAAGAACAATATCGTCGAAGCAAAAAAGGCCTGGCAAAAGCTGCTGGCGGCCAATCCCAATTATCCCAACCGCGCCGATATCGAGCGGCAATTGGCCTCCATGGCGGCGCCCCCTCCGGCTGGAGCCCCGGCCGCGCCGAAAAACGCGAGCCCGCCCGGCCCAAAAAAATGAGGTCCAGCCGGTTTATGCGGATGTGCCAAAATATCTTTTAAAATGATGGTACGTAACGAGCTGTTCATTATGAAAGCTAAATGTAATAGAAGTTGTTAAGGGAAAAGAGACGGTTGAGTATGGCAAATGATACTATGAGAGAGATTACGTAACAGCCGTAGCCGGCAACAACCTGCATAGCCCGCCGTCTTTGATTATATTCTGTTTTTTCCCGGTACCTTATTTTCTCATTACAACGCGTTTTCGTAAGAGACGCGTTTCATGACGGAGAGGCGTCTCAAAAAAATATCTGACAAGGAGATACGTGCATGCTTGAGTTAACGATCCAAATGATTATCGCAATAATGATTATCGCCTTTTTTTGTGAATATATGGATTCCACGCTCGGAATGGGCTTTGGAACGACGATGACGCCGGTGCTTATGCTTTTAGGATTTTCTCCTTTTCAAATTGTTCCAGCGATCCTGCTCTCGGAGCTGTTTACAGGTGTGCTTTCCGGTTCGATGCATCACCGCGAGGGAAATGTAAATTTTCACTTCAAGGTATTGAATTTTCAAAGGATTGCTGGCAGTATCAAACTCCCCAAACCTCTCGACCCCGACTATCATACCTACGGGATCCAGGTCTCTACCCACCTCAAAACGGTTATCCTGCTTTTATCCGCTACGATGATCGGGGCTAGCAGCGCCGTGTTTACAGCACGGGTACTTCCCACAAAATGGATCTCACTCTACATCAGCGTAATGGTCATTGCCATGGGCGTTCTGATCCTGATCTGCTTCAACAGCCAATTCAAATATTCTTGGAAGAAAATCATAGGGCTTGGGCTGTTAGCATCGTTCAATAAGGGGCTTACCGGAGGAGGATATGGCCCGCTCGTGGTCAGCGGACAACTGCTTTCGGGTGTGGAAGGTAAAAATGCTATTGGTATCACTTCCTTGGCAGAAGGCATCACCTGCGCGCTGGGCGTTTTGATATATTTTTTCACCGCTAATAATAGTATTGATTGGCGAATTGCCCCGATCATCATTGCCGGAGCGGTTTTTTCTGTTCCTTTCTCCGTGAAGAGCGTCAAGATCATGAACCCGAAACTTTTGAAAGTTCTTATCGCGGTCCTGACGATCATTTTGGGAGTAGTCACGCTCTTAAAAACGTTGAAAAGCTTTTAACCTGCGATACGAGCGTCACAGAAGATCATGCATGCGTTAGCTATGTAAAGGAAATTGCAGCTTTCAAACGGCATTTATTGTTTCAATGATAATGATCTGCCGTTTTAGCTCTGCTTTTGTCCCCGAGATATGGGCATAACCGTAGCCCGCAAGAAGTATTGCCTGGAAGAACATCATGCAGGTGTTCCACACGGCGGGCGTGCCGCCGAACAGCGGGAGGATCATCTTGGCGATCATCAGTTCGACCAGGAAAAGCAGGCATACACTCATGAAAAGCGTCAGAGAAAACAGGGCGGGCAATGATGCGAACAATATACGGTCAAGCACGATTTGAAATCCTTATTTACAGAGAGGCATGCCTCCGCATCGAGAGCGGCTGGCAGGAAGCGCCCTATTTGTGGG
>Ga0208566_1000158_pt1 | contig 50507 bp, 48 predicted proteins | sample PL_2010_150m_FD_184159 | JGI IMG/M metagenome (GOLD analysis project Ga0208566, IMG submission 184159) | Freshwater microbial communities from Powell Lake, British Columbia, Canada to study Microbial Dark Matter (Phase II) - PL_2010_150m... | ecosystem: Environmental > Aquatic > Freshwater >...
GCAGGATCAGTTCCGAAGTCAGGCGCGCATCCCAGACCCACCACGCCCCCCACATCGGCTTGCCCCACAGCGCCCCGCTCCACAGCGAAATGAAAGTGAACAGCGCGCCGGTCGGCGCCAGCGATGAGGCCATCATGCCCGACAAGCGGGTGTTGAAGGCCAGACCGAAACCGGCCCAGACCGCCATCACTACATAGATGAACATCGACATCCAGGAAGCCGGCACATGCACGAAGATGATGCGGTAGCCTTCGCCTTGCTGGGCATCGGTGGGCGCGACAAAAAAGCTGACCCACAAGCCGGCCAGCGCAAACGCCGCACCCGCCGCGGCAAACCACGGCCACAGCCGACCGGCGAGCGGGTAAAAGTTTTGCGGCGAGGCGTATTTGAACCAGTTAATTTGACTATTTTTCATTCGAGACTGATACGCAATGCCGCCGTGGTTGCCCACGGCGCGAAAAAAGCCGCCAGCGACAGCAACGCCGCCAGCAACGCCAAATGACCCGATGCGCTTAAACCGGCGGCGTCAGCTTCCACCGCACCGGCGCCGAAAATCAGCACGGGAATATACAACGGCAAAATCAATAACGAAAGCAACACGCCGCCGCCGCGCACGCCCAGCGTCAACGCCGCACCGATCGCGCCGATCAGGCTGAGCACCGGCGTCCCCAACAGCAACGAGGCGACCAGGATCGCCAGACTGCGGCCATCGAGGTCGAACTGCAAGCCCAGCAGCGGCGCGATCAGCACCAGCGGCAAGCCGGCCAGCAGCCAGTGCGCCAGGATCTTGCCGGTCACCAGCACCCCCAGCGGCTGCGGCGACAACACCATCTGCTCCAGGCTGCCGTCCTGGTAGTCGGCGGCAAACATCCGTTGCAGCGACAGCATCGCCGCCAGCATCGCCCCCACCCACAAGATGCCCGGCGCAATGCGCCGCAGCAGCGCCGCCTCGGGACCGATGCCGAGCGGAAACAAACTGGCGACGATCACGAAAAAGAACAGCGTGGTCAGCACTTCGCTTTTCTGCCGCAGCGCAATCGTCAGATCGCGCCGCACCACCGCGCCCAGCACCGAAACAATTCCGACCCGCTTCATGGCGAAAGGTTCAAGGTTTGCGCCGAAATGCCGGCAATCGCCACCTCCTGGTGGCTGGTCAACACGGCCAAGCCGCCACGGCCAAGATGGGCGGCGATCGTCTCGGCGAGCAACGCGAGCGCGGCCGCATCGAGGGCGACGAAGGGTTCGTCGAGCACCCACAGCCGGGCTTTACTCCACATCAGCCGCGCCAGCGCCACGCGCCGTTTCTGCCCTTGCGAAAGAAAACGTGTCGGGAAATCTTCGCGTCCGCGCAACCCGATGCGGCGCAGCGCCTCGCCGGCTTCGCGCTCGCTCAGCACCAGCCCGCTCAACGCCGCGGTCGCGCTGAGGTTCTCGCGCGCAGTCAGGGAGTCCTGGATGGCATTGTGATGACCGAGATAAAGCAGGGATTCGCGGTAGGCTTCACCCAACGCAGCGATTGCCGTGCCGTTCCAGCGGATTTCCCCGTCCGCAGCCGGCGTCAGACCGCAAACCATGCGCAACAAGCTGGTTTTGCCGCTGCCGTTAGCGCCCTGCACTTGCAGCAGCTCGCCATCGCCCAGCGTAAAGCCGAGATGGCTGAATAGCGCCCGCCCGCCTCGTTCGCAGGCAAGGTCTTTCCCTTCCAGCATTTAGTGATCGCCCATCATTTTGAAATCGGGGAAGCCCGCAATCCAGTCCATTCGAAAGAGGGCAATTGTATGGGATAAAGCCGCTAGCCGCACACCTTCTGCAACCACCCATCGCCCCTGACAGGGCTCGACAGGCTGCGGCGTTAAAGCCCGGTGCGGTGCGCGCGTGGGGTGAAAAAAATCCCGCTGGGCTTGTCGACCGGTATCTCGCTCACCGGAAGATAGGTTGCGCTGTCGTAAATCACCACCTTGTCGTCGTCGCGTACCGACACCCATACTTGTTCGCCGCGCGGGGTGAATTCGAGATGCAGCACGCCCTTGCCGGGTTTCAGGGTTTGCACGATGCGCCGGCTCGGCACGTCGATCACCTGCACCGTGTCGTTGTCGGGAAATGCGAAATTTACCCATACCTGGCGATTATCCGGGCGCGCCACGACGAATACCGGCTGCCCGGCCACTGCGATGCGGGCGGTTTCCTTCCAATTGTTCTGGTCGATCACCAGTACTTCGTGGCGCCCTACCGCCGGCACCAGCAACTCGTTGCCGGTCGCCGCCCACCCTTCGAGGTGCGGCATCTTGAACACCGGCAGCTTCTGCTCGCCCTTGCCGTAATGATCGAGCACCCGTTTCACGCCGGCATCGGGATGCCACAAATCGAGCAAGGCCAGCCCATCCTCGCCGAACAAGCCGGCCAGGTAATAGCGTCCATCCGCGGTGATCATCGCGTCGTAGGGTTCCTTGCCGACATTTTTGTATTTACGCAGCACCGGCTTGACCGGGTCTTTCATCTCCACCAGCCAGATCTCGCCCGCTTCGAACAGGCTGAAGACAAAACGGTTGCCCGGCGCATCGACCAGGCCGATCACCTTGGAGGATTTGCCGTGGTCGTCCAGCGCGGGAATGTCAGCGACTTGCTTGAGCGTAGCCGAGTCGAAAACCTTGATTCCGCCCGGCGTATAGTTGGCGACCGCCACCAGTTTACCATCCTGGGAAATCGCGCCGCCGATGCTGTTGCCCGACTGCACCGCGCGATTGACGATGCGCATTTCCAGCATGTCGATCTGGGTCAGTCCGCCGTCGCGGCCGAATACGTAGGCATAACGCTCGTCGCGCGAATAGTTCACCGAGGCGTGCGACAAGTCGCCCAAACCGGCGATCTGGCCCAGCTTGGTACGCTGAGTGGTTTCCACCACCGCTACCCGCCCGGCAGCCCGTTCGATCACCAACCCGAGGTCGCCGGTACCGCGTAACGGCGGGGTAGTGCAGCCGTTCAAAATCAACGCGGCAAGCAGCGCTATCGAACTGCGGCTCCATAAATTTTCAACGCGCATCGGGTAATCCTTTCATCAGCAGATCGACGATCCAGCCGGCTTCTTCCTCGGAAATGAACGCCCGCCACGGCGGCATCGGCGTGCCGCCGCGTCCGTGCAGGATGGTTTCTTTCAAGGCCTCCGGCGATTTATCCTTGAGCGCCTCGGGCAGCAGCGGCAAGCCCAACCCGCCGGCCAGCGTCAAACCGTGGCAGGAACCGCAGTCGTGGCGGATCAGGTTGAGCAGCTCGGCACGCCGGGTCAGGCTGGGCAATTCCCCGGCTACAAGCGGAGTGCCGATAACAGCCAGCCCCGCGATCAACGAGAGTAACTGGCAAAATCCTCGAATTCGACTCAACATCTTTTTTGATTTTAAACTCACAGCCGATTGGCTATTTTCAATTATCCAGCGAACTGGCACGCGGTCATTATCGACCAAATCGCCTATCGTGAAAATTCTTCTCGCAAAAAAGGGCAGGATTACCCTGCCCTTGGCCTGCGATCCGAAAAAGCCTTGCTTACAATTTGGTTGCGGTAATGTCGGCTGGGGTGTCGATGCCCAACGTATAACCGAAAGAAACGTAGTGGTAACGCCCATCGGTATGATCGTCGTGGATCGCAATGCCGAAATTATAGGCCTTGCCGGATTCCAGTTTGACGTCGCCTTCGCCGCCGACGAATTTGCGCACGAAGGTCACCGTCCAGGTGTCGCCTTTCAGCTCGCCCTTGGCTTCGGTCATTGCCTTGCCGCCTTCCATCACGCGCTTGTCGGCAATATGCCCGTCCACCATCACGCCGCCCTTGCCGCTGCGGTACTGGATCAAATCGAAAAACTTGCCCGCCGCCAGGTTGCCGTCGGCGACGTATTTGGTTTTTTTGTTGTCCGTCACCCCCGGCATGGTGCGCACATCGGTATGGCAAGTAGCCCAACAACCGCCCGTACTGTCCATCTTGACCTTGCCCGGCTCTTCCAGCATGAAGGCGGCCTTGATCGGATGGTCGGCGTCCATTTTGACTCCGCTGGAAAACTTGGTGTCCTTCCAGCTCAGGCGCAGATAGAGATTAGCGCTGTCGTGGGCCACCTGCACGGCAACCGGGATACTGCCGGGCTTGCCCTTGATCGGCGTAGGCTCGAGGGCGGCGCTCTTGGTTTTTTCGCCGGCAGCGATTTTTGCCCCGATTTCAGCCGATTCGTCGGTTTTTGCCTTGACGTCGATGTGGCAGCTAATGCACGGTTCGCCACGCTTGACGCCCTTGGCGCCGCCATGCTCGGTTCCGGTCAGTATCCATTCCATCCCCGACGTGCCGGGATAGAACACCACGATGTTTCTGGCGGGAACCTGGCTGACGTCTGCTGCCCCTGCCATCCCTGCGCCACCGATCAACGACGCACCGCAAAATCCCAAAAGCGCAAACCCTATCCTGTTCATCGCAAATCCCCTTTTAATTGAGCCGAAACAACGAAGCAGCATTAATAATATATGTTATTTTCAAAAAATAAACCCCGGTTAAGGGGTTTACTTTTCAATCAACACGAATTCCGAAACGGTCGCGCTTATTCCTTGTCGTCGGCGCCTTTGGGCATATCGTGCGCGATACCCTTGTGACAATCGATACAGGTTTTTCCGGAGTCGGCTTTGGCGGCCATTACGTGCTTTTTCTGCGCGCTCTTGTCCTGCTTTTCCGGATCCATGCCTTCATAGCTATGGCAATTGCGGCATTCGCGCGAATTCGAGTTTTTCATGCGATTCCATTCATTTGTAGCCATCGCCAGCCGGTGCGACTCGAATTTTTCCCGAGTGTCGATAACCCCGGTAATCTTGCCCCATACTTCCTGACTGGCCTGTATCTTGCGTTGCATCTTGTGTATCCAGTCCTTGGGTACATGGCAATCGGAACACACCGCCCGCACGCCGGTACGATTGGAGTAGTGGATGGTCTTCTTGTATTCCTGGTAGACGTTGTCGCGCATCTCATGGCAGGTAATACAGAATTCCAGGGTATTGGTGGCCTCCATCGCGGTGTTGAAGCCCCCCCAGAAAATAATCCCGGCGATAAAACCGCCGCCCAGCAAGGTCAACAACGAATAACGGACGCTCGGGCTACGCAATTTTTGCCAGAAGCTTTTTAATTTTCCATTTGCCACTGTTTCTCTCCTCTGATATTGGCCCTATCCAAAACTTGCTAGCCGCCTCCAGACAACTGGCGGCGACTAGCAAGGCCGGGTAACCATATTATTAATGGGTTATAGTTTGCGTTGCCCGAGCGGCAGGCAGCTTATTACTTCATGCTTGCGTAGTAATTGAGAACCGCTTCAACTTCGGATTTGTCGAGCCCCTCCAGCTTGGGCTTCATCTTCTTGGCCATGGGACGCTTGCCGGCCAGGAAAAACTCGGTCTGCTCCTTCAGGTAAGCCAATTTCTGCCCCGCCAGGATACCCGCATCGTCGCTCGCCAGACTGGCGCCTTCGGAATGGCATTTTTCGCAATTCTTGTCGTGCACGTCCTTGCCTTTTTTGACCAGGGCGGCATCGAATTTCTGTGCCGTGCGCACGAATTTCTTCTCGGAGAAGAGTTGAGCCAGCGCCTTGATGTCGGCGTCGCTCATGTCCTTGACCAACTGACACATGTCGGTCTTGGTGCCTTTCTTGTCGCCGGAACGCACTTTGGTCTCGACGCAAGGACGCTCCTTGCTCTTGTAGGCTTTCAGCGCGCCGACGGAATACTCGGCGGATAAGCCGCCAATATTGGGTACATCGCTCTCGGCGCTAGCGCCGTCCTTGCCGTGGCAATTCACGCAGCTATCGGCAAGCTTGCCGGCGTCGGCGGCAACTGCGCCGGATGCAACAGTCAAACCAAACAAAGCACTGGTCGCCAGCAGTGCGTACCCCATATTTTTTCGCTTCATGGCAACGCCATCCTTTCAAAGTTTAAAAAAATTAAAATCTTTCGCACTCAGAAAATCCTCGCCTGCGTGGAAAACCCGAGTCAAGATTACACGCGCGGAATGCGGTTGACAATATTGGGGTAAAACCCGAATCACCACCCGCTCCGCTACCACCAATCAATTCCAATAATAACAACAAGGTATCGACATATTTTTGACGACCAGCAGGTCATAATCAATTCAGGAAAACGGACAAATTATAAATCTGCAAATAACATCCGTGTTTTACCGACAAATATCAGAATTTTCCGATTTTCTTATATGCCACATAAAACTACGGGGGCACTAAGCCCCCGTAGTTGTTTTTCCGACGATCAATAAATATCGTGCTGGGTGTTCAAGATGTTGAACTTGCCGGTCGGCGTAATCAGCTTGGGATCCTTGATTACAGCTTTCAGCTTGCGCGTCTTGTCGTCCATGATCACGATTGCGGACGGCTCGGTCTTGCCCGCCCACAGCGAGAACCATACTTCGTCGCCGGTTGCGTTGTACTCGGCATGGACCACGCGCTTGACCGCCTTGGATTCCGGCAAATCGGCCAGCTTGGCGATGTTGATGATTTCAGCACCCTTCGCCAGGTTCTTGATATCGTAAACCGATACCGATTCAGCCAGTTCCTTCTCCGGGTTCAGCGGCGCATCAGCCCACAGGTTGCTGGACTTGGGATGGGTCTTGACGAACAGCGATCCCGCACCGTGGTTCTTCAACTCTTCCACCACTTTCCAGGCCTGCTTGGGATGCTTGGCCGGATCGGTACCGATCAGGGAGATCACGTCAGCCCCGAGGTGCGAAGTCGCCCATACCGGACCAAACTTGGGATGCACGAAATTGGCGCCGCGACCAGGGTGCGGACGCGCCTTGGTATCCACCAGAGCAGCCAGCTTGCCGGATTTGGTGTCGACTACCGCCACTTTGTTGGAGGCGTTGGCAGCCACCAGGAAGTAGCGCTTGGTCGAATCCCAGCCGCCGTCGTGCAGGAACTTGGCGGACTCGATCGTGGTTTCCTTCAGGTTCTTGATATCCGAGTAATCCACCAGCCTGATCATGCCGGTTTCCTTGATGTTGACCACCCATTCCGGCTTGCCTTCGGTCGCCACGATGGAGGCCACGCGCGGTTCGGGATGATATTCGCCATCCACGTCCTGGCCGCGGGTCGACATGATCTTCAACGGCTTCAGCGTTTCGCCATCGGTGATCACGTACTGTGGCGGCCAGTAGGAACCGGCGATCGCGTACTTGTCTTCAAACCCCTTGAACTTGGAGGTTTCCACCGAACGCGCTTCGATACCGACCTTGATGGTTGCCACCACGGTAGGCTTGTCGAACCACATGTCGATCAGGTCGAGCTTGCCGTCGCGGCCGATCACGTAGACATAGCGACCGGACTTGGATACGCGGGAAATATGCACGGCGTAACCGGTTTTCACGATGCCCCAGATCTGCTTGGTGTCGCCGTCGATCAGCGCCACTTCGCCGGCATCGCGCAAGGTCACCGAGAACACGTTCTTCAGGTTGATCTTGTTCATTTGCTTCTTGGGGCGGTCTTCCGGCTTGATGACCAGCTTCCAGCTGTTCATCATGTCCTTCATGCCCCACTCCGGCGGGGTATCCGGCGTCATCTGGATGTAGGTCGACATGTCGGAAATTTCCTGCTTGGTCAGGATGTCGTCGAAATTCACCATTCCGCCGTCGGTGCCGTAGGCAATGATCTTCTCCAGACGAGTTTGACCAAGTTTGACAGTCCCACCTTCAACCACCGTGCCGTCCGGTTTCTTGCTAGAAGTCATGGGTTCCAGGTTCTTGCCGGTGGCGCCTTTGCGCAGAATGCCGTGACAACCGGCGCAACGTTCGAAATACAGCTTGGCGCTGGCGGCCTTCGCTTCCTTCGACAACGTCGGCGCATCTGCCGCCGACGCCATGTTGAATGCCCCCGCAACGGCCATGGCCAGCGCGGAAACGACCAGATGCTTGCTCTTCATGTAAATCCCCTCATAGTGTAATTGCGGACAAGAAACAATTCGGCGCAAGACCACTCGACCCCCATGCGCTTTGTGGGATGCATATTCATATATCATCACCGCATCAACCTTGATTTACATCAAGCAATAGAAAAATCACTATCCAATTTCCGCCCTCCATTTGCGCCACCGCCCTATTGACAACAGCGGAATGAATTATTTCCCTTTTGATTTATGTCAATGCATTACTTGATATTTGATTCCATGCTGATACCTCTTCAACTTTACAAGTAGCGGAAAAATGACCATCAACATTTCCGGCATCGTGGTTCACGCGGCTCCCCAGAAAATCGACGAGGTTCGCGCGTTGCTCGAAAACATTCCCGGCGTGGAAATTCACGGCGCCACCGAGCTGGGAAAAATGGTGGTCACCCTGGAGAAGGTCAATGACCAGGAAACCTCCGACACCTTCGAACACATCAGCAAACTGCCCGGCGTGCTCTCCACGGCGATGGTCTACCACCATTTCGAACCGGAAGAAGGCAACAGCCCAACCCATTAGGCAGGTACCCTCATGGCACGCGACAACCAACCCAAACCCGGCGGCACTAATTTCACGCGCCGCCAGTTTCTGACCGACACCCTGAAAACCGCCTGCGCGGTTGGATTGCTGGGTACCGGGCTCGGCCTTTACGCCAAACAGGCGCGCGCCCTGCCGCCGCTGGCTATCCGTCCGCCGGGAGCGCTGCTTGAAAGCGACTTCCAGGGCGCCTGTATCCGGTGCGGCCTGTGCGTGCGCGATTGCCCCCCCCAGATTCTGGCACTGGCCAAACCTGAACAGCAGGTCGCCACCGGTACGCCGTTTTTCGTCGCGCGCGAGCTGCCGTGCGAGATGTGCGAGGACATTCCCTGCGTCAAAGCCTGCCCGACCGGTGCGCTCGACCATCAGCTGACCGACATCACCAAATCCAGAATGGGGCTGGCGGTTCTGGTGGATCACGAAACCTGCCTCAACTTCCTCGGGATGCGTTGCGACGTGTGCTACCGCGTGTGTCCGCTGATCGACAAGGCGATCACCCTGGAAATACAACACAACCAGCGCACCACCAAACACGCGATGTTCCTGCCCACGGTGCATTCCGACGCCTGCACCGGTTGCGGCAAATGCGAGAAGGCCTGCGTGCTGGAAGAAGCGGCAATCAGGGTCTTTCCGGTCAAGCTCGCCAAAGGCGAGATGGGGCATCACTACCGGCTGGGATGGGAAGAAAAGAAGAAGGCCGGCAAAAGCCTGGTGGCCCCCGAAATCGACCACCAATACAACCTGCCGGAAGGCTTCAAGTATGAGCATGGCGGCGGCCTAACCCCGGACGTCGGCGGTGAAAGCGTAGCGCCGGGAACACGCCCCGGGTTTCCCAAGGCCACGCACGGAGACAAGCTATGAGTGAGGCCAAAAAGATCGGCGCAGAAGCCGTTGCCGAGAAAGGCTGGCTGGCTGCACATAAATGGCTGTTGCTGCGCCGCATTTCCCAGCTGGCCATCCTCGCCCTGTTCCTGCTCGGGCCATTGGCCGGCATATGGATCGTCAAGGGCAATCTGGCGTACAGCCTGACGCTCAACACCCTGCCGCTGACTGATCCCTATGTACTGCTGCAATCGCTGCTGGCCGGCCATGTCCCGGAAAAAATCGGGCTGATCGGCGCCGCCATCGTGCTGGTATTTTATTTTCTGGCCGGGGGACGGGTCTATTGTTCCTGGGTGTGTCCGGTCAACCTGGTCACCGATGCCGCCGCCTGGCTGCGCGAGCGTCTCGGCATCAAGGGCAACGCGCACATTTCGCGTCAAACCCGCTATTGGGTATTGGCGATGACCTTCGTACTGGCGCTGTCGAGCGGCACCATCGCCTGGGAATTGATCAATCCGGTTTCGATGCTGCACCGCGGCCTGATTTTCGGCATCGGCATGGCCTGGACGATCATCCTGTCGGTATTTCTGTTCGACCTGCTGGTCAGCCAGAACGGCTGGTGCGGCCATGTCTGTCCGGTCGGGGCCTTTTACAGCGTGCTCGGCAAATGGAGTCCGTTGCGCGTCAGCGCGATAAAGCGCAGCGACTGCAACGACTGCATGGATTGTTACGCCGTTTGCCCGGAGCCGCAGGTCATCAAGCCGGCATTGAAAGGCGAAGCAAAAGGCCTCGGCCCGCTGATTCTGTCGCCCAACTGCACCAACTGCGGGCGCTGCATCGACGTCTGTTCGAAAAGCGTATTCCGCTTCGGCATCAGGAAATAGCGCCAGCCGCCGCCCAATAGGCTTGGTGGCAAGCAATACTGCCGGCGCGGTCCACCAGCACTTCAATCAGGGTCACGCCGGAACTTTCCAGGGCTTGCGTAAAAGCATCCGCGAATGCCTGCGGCGTTTCCACCCGCCGGAACCCCAGCCCGTACAGCTTGGCAACCTGTTCGAAATCCAGGCCGGCAGGCGTCAACCAAAGCCGCTCGAAGCTTTCCAGCCCGGCTTGCGGCAGGTAACCGAAGATCCCGCCGCCGCCATTGTTCAGCACCACCAGCACGGCATCCAGGCCGCGTGCCGCCAACAGGCCGCCAATATCGTGGCAGCAGGTCAAATCGCCGAGCAGCGCGGCGACCTTCCCTTGCCCGGCCGCCGCCATGCCCAGCGCCGTCGAAACATTGCCGTCGATGCCGCTGGCGCCGCGATTGGCGACGATGCGTAGCGGCTTGGCACCGCCCCCGGAAAAGCCGTCGATGTCGCGAATCGCCATGGAGTTGCCGCTGAACAGGGTCGACGCAGGCGGCAACCGCGCGATCATCGCCTGCACGACCGCCGCTTCGAGCGGCAACGGCGCATCCGTTTCGCCTATCAATTTTTCGGCACCGAGGAAATCGGCCAACCAGCCGGACGGTGCGGGTTTTAGCGGCATTCGGCTCAATGACTCGCACAGCGCCGCCGCATCGCCATGCAACAGCAGATCGGCATGATGCAGCGGATCGAGCCGCCGCCCGTGCGCCTCGACCAGAATGTGGCACGCCGGCATCGCCAAATATTGCTGCAAGGTTTTGGACACCGGCATCGCGCCGAAACGCAATACCCAAGCCGGACGATGGCCTTCGGCGAATTGGCGGTTGCGCAGGAAAGCGTCGTAACGCGTCAAAATACGGCTGCGCTCATGCTCGCCGAAGCGCAGCCCGGACAGAGGATCGGCCAGCACCGGGCATCCCAGCCGGTTCGCCAGTTCGGCAACGGCTGCGGCAAAACCGGGAGAAAAGGCCATAGCGCCGCAGACGATCAGACCGGGCGCGCCCGACAATTCCCCGGCGAGCTGGGCAAGTACAGCATCGGGCGGCATCAGGATCGGATAAGCCACGCCGGCATCGCCGCCGGAAAAGTCGAAAGCCACCCTGCCCGACGGCACCAGCGGTTCGCGCAACGGCAGGTTGAGATGCACCGGCCCCGGCAGCGGCCAGCGGCTCTGATCGACGGCCTGGCGCGCCCGCATGGCGACATGGCGCAGCGCCTCGGGCGACTGCTCGGCCACCCCGAGGTCGAAGGCGAAGCGCACATGGCCGCCGAACAACTTGACCTGGTCCACCGTCTGGTTGGCGCCGCATTCGCGCAGTTCGGGGGGGCGGTCGGCGGACAGCAAAATCAACGGCACTGCGCCGTAATTCGCCTCGATTACCGCCGGGAGCCAGTTGGCCGGTGCGCTGCCGGAAGTACCGATCACCGCCGCCGGAGCATTGCCCGCCTTGGCCAGACCCAGCGCGAAAAAAGCCGCGCTACGCTCGTCCAGCACGACATGCGTTTCGATGCGCGGGTGCAACTCGCACGCCAGCGCCAGCGGCGTGGAACGCGACCCCGGCGAAATCACCGCATGGGCAACGCCGGCAGCCGCCAGCCCGTCGATCAGCGTCAACGCCCAGTGCAAATTGGTGTGGGCAAGATCAATTTGGCTCATGGCGCGAGCAACATGGTTTCAGCCTAAATATTTCGCAAAAGCGCATCTTACCGTGCTTGGGCGCACCTTCAAACCCTCTGCAACGCATTTTGGACAGCGATAAGTACCATGGCAGGGCTAGCTTGCAAACCCTGGGCAATTGCGATAGCGTTGTCGGAAAACCATGACAAAACTCAGCAAATCCCGAGCCATCCGTCATAAACTCCAGCCCCGCTCATGACCACTTCAAACGCCCGGACGGATGCCCCGCTCCCCCCGCCATTCTTCCTCGGCCGCCTGGCAGCGGGCGTCGTACTGTTGAATTTGTTCGTCGCCGTGCTGGCGGGATTTTCAATCTACCAGAGCCGCCACCAATATCAGGAACAGGCGGAAATCACCACCCAGAATCTGGCGCAAGTGCTGGAAAACGACATCGCCGGCGACTTCAGGAACATCGATATTGCCCTCTTCGCCGTGCTGGACGAATATCAACGCCAACAGGCAACCGGCAGGATTGACGGAACGACACTGAACGGCCATATCGAGCGGGTGCGGGCGCGTCTGCCGGATATCGACGCATTGCGGATTACCGATGCGCAAGGGCTGCTGACTTACGGCAGCAATGTCGACCGCGCCGCCAGAATCAGCCTGGCCGACCGCTCCCATTTCCTCCAGCTGCGCGACGACCCCAAGGCGGGTTTGGTGTTTTCCCAACCGCAGATCAGCCGCGTCAACCGGAAATGGGTGCTGGTGCTGGCGCGGCGCATCGACCAGGCGGACGGATCGTTCGGCGGCATGGTCTTCGCGGCAATCTCGCTGGAACATATTTCGTGGATGTTTTCCGCGCTCAATGTCGGCCCGCGCGGCATCGTTACATTGCGCGGCACCGACCTGGGCATCGTGGTCCGCCAGCCCGAGCCCAAAGGGATCGGCAGTGTAATCGGACAAAAAACCGCCCCCCAGCCGCTGCGGGAAATGGTACAGGCCGGACGGAAAAGCGGAACCTACCTGTCCCTTTCGACCGTGGACGGTATCGAGCGAACATTCACCTTTCGCCGGGTCGGGGACTATCCCTACCTCATCATCACCGGCCTGGCCAGCGACGATTATCTGACCGAATGGCGCAATCAAACGGCGAAACTGACCGGTTTGGCGCTGTTGTTTGCCCTGATCACCCTGGCGGGAGCCGGGCCGGTTTACCTCAACTGGAAACGCCAGCGCACTTCGGTCGTTGCATTGGCGGAACAGGAAGCCAAATTCCGCACCGTTGCCGACTACACCTACGACTGGGAATACTGGCAGGGCAGCCAACGGGAAATTCTCTACATGACGCCCTCGTGCGAACGGGTTACCGGTTATACCCCGCAGGAATTCATCGCCGACCCCGCCCTGCTGCTGCGCATCGTCCATCCCGAAGACCGCCCGGCAATGGACCAGCACATGCTCGCCATCGCCCAGGAGGATAAATCGCTGCTGGATTTCCGTATCGTGCGCCACGACGGCGAAATCCGCTGGATCAGCCACCACTGCCACGCCATCGTCGGCGAGAGCGGGCAGCCGATGGGCCGCCGCGTCAGCAACCGCGACATTACCGCGGGGAAACAAGCTGAAATTGCGCTACGCCAGGAAATGGCTTTTTCGGCAACCTTGATCGACAGCCTGCCCGGAATATTTTACCGGCTCGATGCCGAAGCCAGGCTGGTAGGCTGGAATAACAACCTGGCCACCCTGGTGGGTGCGGCAGGACTTGAAAAAGCCCAGGCCAACACCCTGCACGTGATTCATGACGACGACAAGGAAGCGATCGCCGACAAAATCCGCGAAGGGTTCGAAAAGGGCTACGCAGACGCGGAAGCGCGGATACTCCTCGCCAATGGCGAAACCCGCGATTTTTATTTTGTCGGCCGGAGCCTGGTTATCGGCAACCAGATATACCTGCTGGGTACCGGGGTCGACATCAGCAAACGCAAGGCTGCCGAAGCCGCCCTGAACGAAATCAACGAAACCCTGGAACAGCGGGTAATCGCTGCCGTCCACAAGAATATGGAGCATGAACGGATGCTGATCCAGCAATCGCGCCTGGCGGCAATGGGCGAGATGATCGGCAATATCGCTCATCAGTGGCGTCAGCCGCTCAACGCCTTGGCTTTGTTGCAGGCCAACATCAAGGATGCTTTCGAATTCGGCGACCTGAATCGGGAGTCCATGGATCAATTCAGCGAAGACGGGCAGCGCCTGATCCAGAAAATGTCCACGACGATCGACGATTTCCGCGATTATTTCAAGCCCAACCGGGAGAAAACGCCATTCCCGCTGCACCAGGCTATCGACCAAGCGCTGAAAATCATCGGCGCCAGCTTCCAGAACCACAACATCGCCATTACCTTGCCCGCGAATCCAGAGATTCTGGTAATCGGCTATCCCAACGAATTCTCCCAGGTTTTGCTCAATGTCCTGAACAACGCCAAGGAAGCCATGCGGGAAAGAAACGTGCATGGCGGGAAAATCGACATCTTGCTGGATCACGACAGTGAAAATGCTTACGTGACCATCAGGGACAACGGCGGCGGCATCCCGCCGCAATCGCTGCCGAAGATTTTCGACCCCTACTACACCACCAAGGACAAAGGCACCGGCATCGGCCTGTACATGTCGCGGATGATCATGGAACACATGGACGGCAGCATTGAGGCGCGCAACGTGGGCGACGGCGCGGAATTTCGAATGATGTTGCCGAAAGCGCCACTCCCCTGACAGAGCTGGCCTATCCCTTAAGCACCGCCAGCATTACCCCGAGCTTGGCCTCGATTTCCGCCAGTTCGGTCGCCGGATCGGAACCGGCGACGATGCCGGCGCCGGCGTAAAGATCGGCCTGGTTTCCCGACAGCCAGGCGCAACGCAACGCCACCGCGAAATCGCCGTCGCCGTCCATCCCCAGCCAGCCGGTTGCCCCGCTATACCAGGCTGGCCTCGACTCGCCGTGATTTGCCAGCCATTCCTGGGCGCACCGGGTGGGATAGCCGCCCACCGCCGGGGTGGGATGCAGGCGCTCGACCAGGTTGAGCAGCGTCACGCCCGGCCTGACCACGCCCCTGACCACACTGCGCAAATGGGACAGGTCGCGCAACTGGCGCACGCTCGGACTCGCGGGAATTTCCTGAAAACTACAGGCCGCTTCAAGCGCGCGCACAATGGCGTTGAGCACCAGCCGATGCTCGCGTAAATTCTTGGCATCGCCGAGACTGTCCAGCGAGGCCCTGTCCCACGCGGTACCCGCCAGCGCCTCGCTGACCATTTGGGCGCCGCGCAAGCTCACCAGCCGTTCCGGCGTCGCGCCGAGAAACACCCCGCGCCCCTTTTCGGCATGGGAAAACTGGTAGCAATCCGCATGGCGTTGCGCCAGCGCCGCCATCACCGCCGCCGGATCGAATGGCCGAGCGCCGCGCACGCGCAGGCGGCGCGACAACACCACCTTGTCCAGCCGGCCGCGGCCGATGTCGTCTACCGCCCGTTGCGCCAAGGCCAGCCACGCGGCATCCGGCGGTTCGGTTTCGACCGGGGCGGGAGTTGCCGCAGCCGTCCCCGGCACGGCATGAAATGCCGTCAGACTGTGCCAATTCCTCATCCAAGTAGCGAGGGTATCCTCCGCCGAACTTTCCCGGTCGCAGCAAAAAGTTGCGGAACCAAACGCTCCGCGCTGCTGCAACAGCAGCGTCGGCACGGTCAGGCGCGCATTGGGCAAATTCGCGCCGCGCTGGTTCTGGTCGAAAGCGAAACCGGCCAGCACCACCGGCTGCATCCCGGTAGCGTCCGCATCGACAGCTTCCCAGCAGCGGCGATATTCGGCGAAAGCCGCGTCCATCGCGCGAAAACGCCCTTCCCCCTGGGTTTCGACTTGGGCCGCGCGGCCCACCCCGAACAAGGACACCTCGTCCGCCGGACTCGCCCAATATTGATGTTCGTCCAAACCAAACGGCAACGCGGCGAAGGCCCGTTCCGGCAAGGCCACGATGATGCTCAGCAAGCCCTTGCCGCGCCCGCCGCCGTGGCGCTGCAACAACGCCGCCAGACGCGATTCGAGCGCCGGAACGGCAGGCTGTAAATGGGTGTTATGCGCCATCGTGCATCAGATCCCGTGCCATTTTCCGCAGTTTGCCCCGCTCCAATTTGCCCAGCGCATTGCGCGGCAACTCGGCAACGCACCACCACCGGCGCGGGCGCATCGCGCTGGCCATGTGTTCGCGGCACCAGCTTTCCAGCTGGTTCAAATCGACCGCCCCGACCGCCAGCGCCGCCAGCCGGTCGCCCCAGACCTCATCCGTCAGCGCCGTCACGGCCACATCGTCCAGCCCGGGAAAACGCAACAAGGCGGCCTCGATCGCGCCGGGGTGAAGATTGACGCCGCCGCTCACCAATATGTCGTCGCGCCGCCCCAGCACATGCAGCCCGCCGTCCCGGTCAAGGCGCCCCCAGTCGCCGCTGCTGAACCAGCCGTCGGCCAGCCCGTCGCCCGGAACGAACGCCGGATTGGCGTAACCCGCCATCACTGCGGCGCCGCGCACCTGGATGACGCCGTGGCCGTGCTTGTCCGCTGCGGCAATGCGCACCTCGAAACCCGCCAGCGGCGTTCCCACGCTGCCCGGCGTCCAGTCCGCGGGCAACGGATAGAGGGTCGCCAACTGCGAGGCCGTTTCGCTCATCCCGTAAGTCACGCACACCGGCCAGCCGGCGAGCCGGGCGCGCACGGCGAGTTCGCCCGACAGCGCGCCGCCGCCGACCAGGGTATATTTCAAACTATCCGGCGGCGCCGCGCCATGCGTTAAATCAAGCAAGCGCGCCAGCATCGCCGGCACCAGCGAAATATGGGTGACGCCGTAGCCAACCAGATCGTCCCACACCCGCCGGGCATCGAAACCCTCGTGCAGCAGCACCGTCGCCCGCGCGGCGGCGCAGCGGTACAGGATCGCCATCCCGCCGATGTGGTACAACGGCAGGCAGTTTAGCCACACCTCGCCTTGATGCAACGGCAGGCGCTCGCGCGAGGCGGCGACAGCAGCAGCCAGGTTGGCGCCGCTCAGCATCACGCCCTTAGGCTCCCCCATGCTGCCGCTGGTGGTGATGACCAGTTCGACCGGCACAGCCGCCGGGACCATAGGCGCGCCGGTCGGCAGCCGGGGATTCGCCGGAGCAAAGGGAACGCCTTGAAAGGCGCAGGCGTAGGCGGAAAACGCCAGCATTTCAGCCGCAGTTGAAGCGAATGGCGGATCGACAGCTAGACGGCTACGCTCGGCCAGCGCGGCAAAGGAAATAGCCGCCCCCCCCGCGATCAATGCCGTCGCTTGCGGAGCAACCGTAGCGGCATCAGCGATCCAGGCGGCTAAGCGGTTCAAGGTATTACCCTAAAGCCGGCCAAGCCGGATCAAAAAAAGATTAACCGCAGAGGCGCAGAGGCGCAGAGAAGCGGGGGCGGCAGGGATGGGCGATTCGTCGCCCAACTCGTAAAAGTAACGCAAGGAAAATGATTTTCTTTGCGAAACCTCTGCGTCTCTGCGCCTCTGCGGTTCAATTAAGTTTTTCAGGATTATTTGATTGCCGAGTGGATGCAGGCGACGCCGAAGGTCAGGTTGCGATAACCCACTTCGCGAAAGCCCGCCTTTTCGATCAGTTGAACCATTTCCCGCTGGTGGGGAAAACGGCGGATGGACTCCACCAGGTAGGTGTAAGCCTCGGGTTCCTTGGCGATCCACGCGCCCAGGCGCGGAATCACGGTGAACGAAAAGAGGTTGTAGAAAGGCCGGATCGGCGCCCACGGCCGGGAAAATTCCAGGCACAGGAAACGCCCGCCCGGTTTCAGCACCCGCTGAATTTCCGCCAGCGCCTGATCGAGGTGGGTCACGTTGCGGATGCCGAAAGCGATGGTCAACGTATCCACCGAATTATCGGCCAATGGAATTGCCTCGCCGCTGCCCGACAGCCATTCGACATGCGGCAAACCGCGCGCCTGCCCGGCTTGCATCATCGCCAGGCTAGGGTCGCAGACCGTCACGCGACGATCCGGGCCGGCCATCAGCGCGGCCACATCGCCGGTGCCGCCGGCCAGATCGATGATCACCTGACCGGCCTGCGGCCGGGCCTGGCGGGCGAAACTGCGCTTCCAGAGACGATGGATGCCGAAGCTCATCGCATCGTTCATCAAGTCGTAGCGCGGCGCCACCGCCTGGAAGACGCGGCGGATGCGGCGCTCGCGTTCGATCTCGTCGACGGTCTGGAAACCGAAACTGCGCGACAAATCGCTCATAATCGGGAATTACGGCAAGTCGCCGCGCTTGAACAATTGATAGCCGACCATCGCGCAGATCGTGCCGATCAGGGTCGGATAAATCAACCCGTAGGCCATGAAGCCGGTGGCGCCGAAGTGATCGAAGATCACGAAGGCCGAGGGGCCGAGCACCACCAGTTGCGGATCGAACAACATCAGCGCGGCGGTGCGGAACACTTGCAGCGGGTTGGCCAGCGCGATGCCGACCGCCGCCTCGGGGGCGATATGCCCCTGGATCATCACGCCGAGCAGGATCAGGTCGAGGAACAGCAGCATGGTCAGCCAGATCATGAAGGCCGCGCCCTGCGCCACGTCGGTGGAACGCGCCATGCTCGACACCAGCATACCGATGCCGAGGAAACACCAGGCCATCGCCGCCAGCAGCCCGGTGTAGAACAGGAACATGCCCCACGGCACTTCCACGTCGGAAATCAGCGCCCATACCGCGGCACCCAACATCGCGAGAAACACCGGGGCGAACACCACCAAGTAGCGCCCGACGATCTTGCCCCAGAACCACGCCGACAGGGATACCGGCAACGACAGCAGGTATTCGAACACGCCCGCCTCACGGTCGCCCGCCACCGAACGCACGGTGGTGATCAGCACGAAAATCGGCAGGATCGCCATGCTCAGCTGGATATAGGTGACCAGCAGCCGCGACAGCCCGATGAAGCCCAGCACGCGCGATTCGGTCAGGCCGAAAGCGAACAGCAGAGCGACGATGCCGCCGAATACCAGGCTGTAGATCATGAACCAGCGCGAACGCAGAGATTCGACGATGTCCAGTTTGGCGGTAAGCCAGAGATGCTTCATGGTTTGATTCCTTGTCTGTTGTCCTTGGCGAGGACCCGTTTAGAGAGTTCCTCGAAATCGATAGTCCCCGGCGCATCTTGTTCCAGCGCGGCGTAGCCGTAAGCCATCGGCGAAGTCTTGCCGCCGATGTAATGGGCCTTGCGGGCATTGATCCATTTGCCGCTGCGGTATTCCGTCACCCAGATTTCCACATCGGGGTCAGTGGCCCATGCCTGTTTTTTCAGCCACTCGATGGCGCAGCCGATGTCGTCGAACTTGTACGCCCGGTGCTTAGTCCCGCCGCGCACCTGGGCGGCAAAGTGCCGGTCGCTCAGCGCCATGCCGCAGTGAACACAGCCGTCCCTATCCCATTTGATTTCCACCGGGCCGGTTTTCGGCTCGCCGGAACAGGCCGCCAGCGATACGACCAGGCAGACCAGCGCGGCGATGCGGCGCAGGTTCACGCCTGCCCTCCACCGCCTTCGATTTCGTCGAGGCTGATTTTGGTCAACAGCCCGACATAGCGCGACAACATGCCGAGGAAGCGCAGGCGGTCAGCGCCCGACACCATGCCGCTCCATTCGGTGCCGTCGCCGGCATCGGTGAATTTCCAGTTGGCCAGTGCCTTGGCAATCGCTGCTTCCGGGCGGCGCAACTTCAAGCGGCAGGCCAGCAGGCCGGACAAGGAAACGTCGTCGGCCACCTTGTCGTCCAGCACCACCTTGCCGCGATCCAGCTCCAGCACGCGGTTGACCAGCGCCGCGACTTCGTCGAGGCGATGGCTGGAAATCAGCATGGTGGTATGTTCCTGGCGTTCCGCGAGCAGCTGGAAAAAAATGTGGCGCGCTTCCGGGTCGAGGTTGGCGGCAGGTTCGTCCATCACCAGGATTTTGCTATCGCGCCCCATGGCGATGGCAATCAGCAATTTCTGCTTCATCCCGCCGGACAGCTTGACGAACGGCAGATGGCGCACCGACTCCACATCCAGCCCAAGGCGGGCGGCGATGTCGACCATCCGGCTACGCTCGCTGTTGCATACCGAGGCGGCAAAGTTGATCAGTTGCCCGACCGGCATTTTCAGCGGCGGCGGCAACTGCGGCACGAAACCGATCTTTTGCAGCACCTGCGCGCGTTCCTGGCGCGGCGCTTGGCCCTCGACCATGACTGCGCCGTCATGGGTGTATTCACCCAACAGGCAGCGGATCAGGGTGGTTTTACCGGCACCGTTCGAGCCGACCAGCGCAATGCGCTCGCCCAGCTGAATTTCCAGGTCGGTATGATCGAGGACGCGATTTTTCTTGAATACCTTGGATACGTTTTGGAATTGGATCATTGTTTTTATCCGCCACGCCATGTGGCATAAAAATTCACAGCAGCTTGGTCAAACCTTTCACGTCGAATTTCAACGCCCCGCTCGGACATACATCCACACACGCCCCGCAGCGCGTGCAATCGGCGCCGGTATCCAGGATCTCCGCAGAGGCACGCCCTTTCTTGACGATTTCCAGCACATGCGGCACTTCGCACACCTTGCGGCAATCGCCCTCGTGAAAGCAATGATTGAGATCGTACTTGACGCGCAGCGGCGAAAACGCGCCGACGAAGCCGTAGGTCAAGCCGATCGGACAGACATAACGACACCAGCCGCGGCGCGAATAGAATATCTCGAAAGCCAGCAACAGCGCCACCCAACCCAGCGCCAGCCCCGGCCCGTAAATCAGCGCACGCGACAGGATGCCGGTCGGCGAGATGGTTTCGAATACGGTGTAACCGGTGATCCACGCCATCGCCGCGAACACGATCCACAATACCGTTCTGACGCCGCGGTGGAAGGTGTGGTCGGTGACGATTTTTTTCTCCGCCAGATAGACATGCAGTTTTTCCGCCCATTCGGCCACCAGATGATAAGGACACACCCACGAGCAGAACGTGCGCCCGCCGAACAGCAGCCACAACACCACTACCGTGCCGGTACCGATGATCAGGTTGTTGATGATGTGCTTGTGCGCCAGCATGACTTGCAACGCGGAATTCACGTCGATCATGTGGAAGCCGAGCAGGCGCGAGGCGGTCAGCGCTCCCTCCAGGATCTGGATGTCGAGCCAGAACGACACCACGAATAGCAGGTTGATCGCGATCAGAAACGCCCAGCGCCGGTTGCGCCAAGGCTGGCCTTGGGCGCGGTGGGCGCGGGCGTGTTCCTTTTGCGCAACCCAATCGACTTTTTCCACGCGCTTGAGCTCGTGGATTTTCTGCGCAGACTCGCTGAACTTTTCCGGCTTACGCGGCTCGCGGCCCAACAGAATCGCCAGGGATTCGGAGTATTTGCTCATGGTTATGCCTCCCCCCAGGTTTTGCGAGCTTCGATCACGATGGCCGCGGGTTCCGGCGGACAGACCATTTCGCATACGCCGCAGCCGACGCAGGGTTCATGCACCACCGGGGTTTTGCGTTTGATGCCATCGTTGCCGACTTCCTCTTCCAGCGAAATCGCGCCCTTGATCGGGCAGGTGCGCACGCACAGATCGCATAACGCCACATCGAAAGGATGATCGCTGAGCGGGATCGGTTTCCAGCGATCCACCGCGGTAAAGCGCAGCATTCCCTTGAACTCGCTGCCGCGCGCGGCACCCTTGAAACCCTTGCCTTGTCTCGCCAGACAGGCATCGGGGCGAACCAGCACGGCCAGGCCGGTACGTTCCTTGAGGTTGAGCGTCGGCTCGGCGTCTTTTTCCTTGGCCAGCAGGATCGGCGGGTTGGCGACCGCAGCCCCTTTGCGCACCGGCAGGAACAGCGGCTTTTTGTAGGATAGCGCGCCGGTTGGACAGGCCAGGATGCACTGCACCGCATCGCAGGAAAAATCGCAAGCCTGGCTGCGCGAATCGATATAGGGGACGCCGATGCCGAAGCCATGGTCGATGTCGCCGAGCTTGATCGCTGCCACCGGACACACCTGCACGCATTGTCCGCACTTGATGCAGGATGCCAGGAAATCGTGTTCATCCAGCGCGCCGGGCGGGCGCAGCAGCGGCGTCCAGCCGCGCGCCGCCGGGGTAAAGCCGAGCAGCGGCACGCCGAGCGCTACTGCCGCCAGCACGGCGGTGCGCAGAAAGCGGCGACGCTCTTCCAAACGCTTGCGGTTTATCGCGGGATGCACCGGGGGAACTGGCGGTGGGTTTTCGCTAGTCATTTTTTTGCCCTCGTCGGTCGATTAAACAGCGGCTTTTCGTCACGCAGCAACAGGTCGGGACTGGAAAACGGCGCCAGCCGTTCGAGAAAATCCAGGGTTTCCATCATCGGCGCATTCTTGAAAAAGCGTGCCGCCGGGATTTCCATCCAGATGCGATCCGCATAGGCGTAAAGATCGTAAGCCGTGTCGCCGATGCCGTCGTTGTTACGGTCGAAACCTTGATAATCGTCCCAATAGTTGCCATTCCAGAGGTTATGACGGGCGTTGCCGCCTGCCGCCACAGCCAGATTGGTAATGTTGCCCTCGAAAATATTGCCAGTCGCCTCGTAACCTTCGAGACCGCTGTTGAAGCTGATGGCAATGCCGCTGTAAGCGATCCGGTTGTTTTTCAGGATGATCTTGGTATCGGGCTGGAACGGCGACAGGTCGGCGGATAGCCCCAGTGCGTTATAAATGATCTCGTTGTTTTCGATCAACGCCGCGCTGGCTTCCTTGAAGCCCAGCCCCATGCCGGTTGGGCCGTTGGAATGGGAAATCACGTTGTTGCGCACCGTGATGTTCTCGGTATACATCAGATAGACGCCGACCGAGTTGTCGTAAAACCGGTTGCCCTCCACGGCATTATCATTGGCGAACATGAAATGGATCGAATAACGGCTGCGCGCGCCGTAATTGTTAAGGAACAGGTTGCCGTTGGAATACCACGCCACCATGTCGCGCGAATCCACCACCGTGTTCGCTTCGATACGGTTGTTCATGCTGTACCACAGCCGCAGGCCATCGCCGCGCACCCCCAGCTCAGCCACCTTGGAACGCACGCGATTACCGCGCACGATGTTGTTGTTGGACAGCTTGAGGTCGATGCCGAATAGACAATTGTCGATCACCAGCCCATCGATGGTGTTGTTATGACCGCGCACATTGAGGCAGGCATCATCGCCGTCGTGCGACGAGCCCGACCCTGTGAGATGTACGCCGCGCAACGTGGCGCCGTTGGTTTCCAGTACGAAAACCGTCCCCTTGTCGCCACCGTCGATAGTCACCTTGCCGCCGCCGTCGATAATCAGCGGTTTGGTCAGGTGCACCGGTCCGGCGTAGTTGCCCGGTTTGGGGCGCAGCGTAGAGCCTGCCGGAGCGGCATCCACCAAAGCCTGAAATGGCGCCAGGCCGTGGATGCGCTTATCTCTCTCTCTAAGCGGCACCAAGCGAGTCGGCGCATCCACATTGACGCGCGGCGCCGTGCTCAGATCGGGCGTACTGCCGGCACCCTCGCCCGCGGCGAGGATAGTTCCAGACCACACCACCAGCCACGCTGCGGCAAAAAACTGCCAATACCCCCCCATTACCGGTTTTACTCCTGTTCGCGCATCTGCTTGCGACGCAACAGCAACGCCAGCAGCGCGGCCATCGACGAGCCGACCAGCATGGCATAACCGTAGTAAGGGTAGGAGTAGGTGCTGAATTGCGCCACCTTGCCCTCGCCGAACACCGTTGGCATGAAGGGTTTGACGGTGAATGCGCCCCACGGATGCAGGTTGTGGCCAAAGAACCATAACCAACCGGCGTAGTCCAGCACGAAGAACAGCGGCAGCATTGCGGGAATCAACACCAGCAGTAGCGAAAAACTGCGGATTTTCCAAACACCCAGCAGGATGACCGCCATCGCCACCATCAGCCCGGCAATGGATGCTTTGGTCGCCATCATCAGATTGGCTTTCCAACGCAGCAGTACTTCGGGTTGGTTAAAAAAGGTGCTCGCCTCATGGTAGTAATGGGCGGCGAAAGCGTCCAATTGGCCCATGACGAGTTGATCGACCACCATCCACACGGAAACTGCCGCGAAACCAGCCCCCATGATCATCAGTTGATGCTTGCGCTGGGTGGCCATGAAGCCCAGCAGCATCACCGCAAACCAGCCGAAGATAAACTTCGACAAGCGCAACTCCACCGGGGAGCCGGTGTCGATCGGGTACATCCCCACATAGTGGTTGATGGTGTTCATTTCGTGGACGCAATCCAGGCTTTTGGCATCCTTGTTGACGTCCTTGTTCTTGTCCAGAATCGGATTGTAGCGTTCGGTGTCTTCACCGAGATCGGCCTGCAGGGTTTCGCCACCCATCCGGGTACCTTTGCCTACCGCCTTGCAGCCGTTGAACACACCGTTAAAATGAAAGTGGATACGGATGCCGTCCGGAAACGCATCCTGGGGATAATTGGGCGCTGTCAGCGACACCCACCAAATCGGGGAAAAGTAAGCCGCTATCATCAGCACCAAGGCCAACAAGGTCAGACCTCTGACCATTACATTCTGCTTTTGGGTATTCATTTCTCGACCATTCCTGTGTTACGCGAAGTATCGCGCCACTGCTTTGATACGAACTCATCGCCGGAGTTCACGGACTCGATCACATATCACTACTTCAGCAAGTACTGATACACCATCCGACAAAAGAGTCGCAGCCGAAATTGCGCTGCAACTCTTTAAACACTTGTACTACAGAAATTACTTCTTCTTGCCGGGCTTGCACATCGAACCGGGCATGGTGATGCTGGACATGTATTCCACCACCGCATTCAGTTCGCGGTCGGTATATTTCTTCACGATCTTGACCATGTCCGGATTGGCGTTACGGCGCTTGCCGTCGCGAATCTCGGTGACCTGGCGCAGCAAATACTTGTAATGCTGGCCGGCGAGCACCGGGTAGTACTTGGCGCTATCGCCCTCCCCGTTCTTGCCATGGCAAGACACGCATTCCTTGGCGTAGAGCTCGGCGCCCTGCTTCAGCAAGGCTGCATCGCCCGTACCCTTGCCGTGTTCGGCAGGGATACACAGGGTTTGAATGTAAGCCGACACGTCAGCCAATTCCTGAGCATCGCTCAAGGTTACGGCAAACGGATACATGGTCGGGTTGTCGCGCAAGCCGCCGCGAATGTCGGCAATCTGCTTGATAATCACGGTGGCGTGCTGCCCGGCCAGTTGCGGGAAGGTGCCGTCGGGACGTCCGGCGCCGTTCGGTAAGTGGCAGGCGCCGCAGACTTCATAGGCTTCCTTGCCGGCTTTGACGTCGCCTTTTTTATGCAAGGCCTCGATCTTTTCGCCCTCCTGGGCGTTCCATTTGTAATCTGCCGTCTCAATCCCGCCCTTTTTCGGCGCAGGCGCGCCAGCCAATACCGGGGCGGAAATCAGCGCTGCCATGGCGAGCGCAACAACCAAATTCTTCTTCATTTGCATTCCTCTTTCTAATGAATTAAACAATATGCTCAAAATTGATGCGAACGCCCGGCCTTCCACTTGGCGCCACCCACCTGCAACATGGGGATACTACCGACTCTCGCCACACAGTGGCATTGACATACATCAATTCCTACCAAATCATTCCAGTTTCCCGACGAACCCCTGCTTAGGGCTTCATCTTGGAAACATACTCAGCTATATCCTTGATCTCGGCATCGCTGACCAGCACCATCACGCCAGCCATGGCCGCACTGTTGCCGTTGGCACGCTTACCGCTCTTGATGTCAGCCATTTGCTTTTCGACATAAGCCTTGTTCTGGCCGGCTATCTTCGGATAGTCGGGCATCAACGGCTTGTTGCCATCCTTGCCATGACAGGCAGTACAGGTTTTTTCGGCAAACAGCTTGGCACCATCGCCGGCATTCGCCAAACCGCTCACAGACAACCCTGCCAGAGCGAGCATCGGCAATACAAATGAAACTTTCATAAATTCTCTCCTAAAAAATCGCGTCGATCAGCGACGCGAAGAATATACCTCAGAAATTGATCTAGATCAAGAAATGAACAAGACTTGGAGGTCTTATTGTCTCGTTGCCACCCTCGAAAAAAACGGGGAGCCAAATCGGCCCCCCGCTTAGTTTGATACCTAACTTTGCAGATTACTTGGCTGCAGCAACCGGCTTGGCGCCACGCTGCTCCAGGTAGGTCTTGGCGCGCAGACCGATGTCGGCGGCTTTGACCTGGTACTGCCAGACTTGCTCAGCCCACAGGGTCGCATTCTGCCAATCGTTCTTCTTGGCTGCTTCCTCGTGCTTGGCCTTGGCAGCCGTCATCTTGCCCAACTGGTCGGTTGCGTCTTCGACCATCGCCACTACATCCGGGAAATCCTTGTAGTTGACGCTGGTGATGAACTTGACCACAGAGTCGATGACCGCTTGGGTATCAGCAATCTTCTTCACCTGCTTGTCGTAGTCGGCCTTGGTGTAGATCGCCTTCTGCTCAGCCACCTTGACTTCCTTGTAGCCCTTCGGCTTGACCAGCAGGTAACCCTGCATTTCCAGATGCAGCGCAGAGCAGAACTCGGTGCAGTAGTACGGATACACGCCTTCCTTATCCGCCTTGAACTTCACCTGAACGGTCTTGCCCGGCTCGACCGAGGCGTGCACGTTGTAGGTGCTCACCGTAAAGCCGTGGGTTTCGTCCTGGGCACGCTCGAGGTTGGTCAGGTTGACGGTAACTTCGTCACCCACTTCCACTTCGATGGTTTCCGGCGTGATATGCGAACGGATCAGGGTGCCGAACACTTCGACCTTGTTGCCCTTCTTCACGGTCTTCTCTTCACCCGCCTTCACAGCACCGGGATGCGGCTTGTCGGTGCGGCTGTCGGTACCCACTTTGTAACGCACGGCAGGTTTCAGCTTGGAAGCTTCGATCGCCACCACATAGTGCGGCTCGCCCAACGGCAGCGGCATGTCATACAGCAACTGCATCTTGTCGTTGGAAATATCGATCAGCTGGTGGTTTTGCGGATGCAACGGGCCAACCGGTACGAAACGGTCGATGGCCAGCTTGTTCAGCGCAACCAGGTAACGACCCTTGGGATCCACGGAATCGCCTTCCATGGTCATCAAGTGACCGATGTTGTAATGCACGCTGATCTTGTCCAGCACCTTGCCTTCGCAGAAGTCCCACTTGGCAACTTGGGAATCCACATACAGCGAGGTGTAGGCTACGCACTTCTTGGAATCGTACTGGGTATGCAACGGACCCAGACCCAACTGGACTTGCTTGTGCAGCGCGTCCTGCATGGCGATCACAGGAATACCGTAGGGATCTTTACCTTCGAACTTGCCTGCCTTGATCGCAGCCTGGATCTTCTCGAAGCTGAACACCGAAACGTGCGTATCCAGCTTGCCGGCCACCACCATGAACTTGCCGTCAGGCGTTACGTCTACGCCGTGCGGGCTCTTGGGTTCCGGAACCAGGAACAGGATGCCCTCCTTGATAGCGGTTTCCATCATCAGCACGTCATGGCCGTTGATCTTCTTGGCCTTACCCTGGGCAACCAGTTCGGCAGCCTTCTTCCAGTTGATCACGTGCATGTAGTCGGTATCTTTCGCCGAGCAACCTGCCTCGTAAGGCGGACGACCCTTTTCGATACCACCGACGTAACGCTCGGAGCAGAAGGAATTGGTGAACGACCAGCCTTCGGACGGGCCTTTACCAGCGTCGGACAAGTCCTGGCTGTAAGGCGGCAATTCCAGCGAGAAGGATTTCTTGGTGTCGATGCGGCCAGCCTGGCGATCGAACTTCCAGTAAGTCACACCACCGCGATATTCCTCGTTGAAACGCTCCAGCGGAACAAATTTCTTGTTCGCCAGCGGCGTCGCGTATTGAGCGGCTTCGATCACATACTCGGTGTTGGTGGTCACGAAGGCGCCACCGTGCTCCGATTTGTAAATCGGGTTGACCACGATCTGCTTGGTTTCGAAATCGCGCAGGTCGATCACCGCAATGCGGGGGTTAGCCTTGTCGTTGATGAACAGGAACTGGCCGTCGTACTTGCCGTCGGTTTCGGACATCGCCGGGTGATGGGTATCGCCCCAAGTGATTTGCTTGCCGTCGATATTGCCTTCAGCCAGCACCTTCTTCGAGCTCTCATCGAAGCCATAACCCTGCCAAGGCTCGGGTGTGAACACACCGATATATTTCAGGATGCGCATGGACGGAATGCCGTACACGATCACCTGGCCGCTTTGGCCGCCGGAGCTGAACGCCACGAATTCGTCGCGCTTGCCGGTCGGCACGTAGGTCTTGGATGCAGCCAGCAGATCCTGTTGCGAAAGCCCGCGACGCTTCATCACGTCTTGCAGGGATTCCGACGACCAGGCACTGCTCGCAGCCGCAAAACCCAGCCCCGCCGCGATCAGCAGCGAAGTCGTTTTTTTACTGAAAAGCTTCATAACGCCTCCCTTTCACAGAAGTTAATCAAAATCTTTACGCACACAACCGTGCGATATGGCACAGCAGTGTGCGAAAAAAAACACCCAATATCCTTGACGTAAATCAAGCACCAACCAATTTGGCGCCCTTTTACGACAAGAATATTCACCCTTAAACTTTAAACTAAGATGACGATAAGCCATACAGCACCGCCAGCATAACTGATCCACATCAACATTAAAACATTTTTTTCGCTGCTTTTTGCGCTCGAAAAATCGGCTACGCGGACTGCGCCTGAAATCCCAGCCCATACCTGTGGGAATTCAGTAACATCCGGCCTGATTCCAGCAGTGGCGCATTCCCGACATCGGACAACAGCCAGGATGAAGTCGCTACGCCATGCGCCAGCACATTATCCAGCGCCGCCGCCAAATGCGCCGCGGCCAGCACGCCCGCCGCGCTATCCACGGTAGTGGTCGCCACGCACTCGACACCGGCCAGCGCCGCCCGGCGCGCCAGCGCGTAGGCGGGACGCACGCCGCCGAGCACCATCGGCTTCAGTACCAGACGCCGCACGGCAACCTCCGCCAGCAAGGTTGCAGTATCGAATTGCGCCAGCGATTCATCCAGCGCCAGCGGAAACGCCGCCAATCCCTGGAGTTGTTGCAGAAGTCCGATTTCCGGCTGTGCCAGCGGCTCCTCCAGCGACTCGATGGGCAGATCGGACAAGCCCTCGACAAAAGACCGTGCCTGCGCCAAGCCCCAAGCACCGTTGGCGTCGAGACGCAAGGACACTCCCGCTGGCAACATTCCCGCCAAACGACGCAGCCGCGTCAGCTCGACTTCCGTTGCAGCCATCCCGACTTTCAGCTTGAGCACGGAAAATCCGGCAGCAAGCGCCGCACCCACTCGGGCCGCCAGAGGCTCGCCCTGCTCATCCAGCCCGCCTAGCATCGCATTAGCCCGCACCGAGAGCGGCGCCTCTGGATTCAGCCAGCGCGCCAGCGGCAAGCCGGCTTGCTGCGCCAACAAGTCCAGCAGCGCACTCTCCAGCGCGCAGCGGGCGGCGGGCGCCCGAAAGGCGGATTCGTCCAGCACCCCCAGGGCGGTTTGCGGGTTGCTGCCGCACAGCAACGGCAACAGCGCATTGAGTTGTGCCAGCGCCAATTCCGGCGTTTCGGTACCGGCGGCGGGCAGCGGCGCGCAATCGCCATACCCCCGCAACCCCGCAGCGGTTGCCAGCCGCACCAGCCACCCGGCGCGATGGGTGAAAACACCGTGCGCACTACGCCAGGGGGCGCGTAGCGGCAAACGGTAAGGGATCAGTTGACCAGCGGTAATTCGCAAGAAGTTGGCGATGTTACAACAGCGGATCGAGAACCTGCTCGATCCGTTCGCGCGTCACTGCGCCGCGCTTGGTGAAAACAATATTGCCCGAGCGGTCGAGTACCACGGTGTAGGGCAACCCGGCGGCCTTGTTGCCCAGCGTTTGCAGCAGCCAGATGCCCTTGTCCCGCCCGGTCACGATGGGGTAATTGATATTATGGGTCTTGACGAATTCCGGGACGCGCGCCGCCTCCTCGACTGCCACCCCGACCAGCGCCACGCCGCGCGCAGCATAGCGGCTGTGGATTTCCACCAGATCAGGAATTTCCTTGAGGCAAGGCGGACACCAGGTCGCCCAGAAATTCAGCACCAGCGGCTTACCCTTGAAATCCGCCAGCGCTACCGGCTTGCCGTCGAGGCCGGTGAACGTCGCGGCAAAAACCGTTTCGCCAGAAGGAAACTCTCTGGCAGGGAACTCTTTGACAGGAGACTCTTTGACAGGAGACTCTTCCGCCACCGCACCGTACGACCACAGGAAAAACACCAGCATTCCAGCCAACCAATTGTTCATAACACCAACCCCACGCTCAACAAAACCGTAAACAGCAGTTGCACTTGTGCAGTCTGCGCCAACAGCCGATTATGCCCCAGCCCCGGCGCAGCGCGGCAAAAACGCTGCACCAGCATCACCGCCCACGGCGCCGCCAGCATCGGCAGCCAGACAGTCGCCTCCCGCAGCAACATACCGAGCAACGGCAACAGGCAAAACGGCGCCGTCATCAACACTGCATACTCCGCCCGGCTCCAGCCCAGGCCGACGCGCACCGCCAGGGTGTTTTTGCCGACCTTGCGGTCGCTGTCGAGATCGCGGGTATTGTTGACCACGATCACCGCCGCGGCAAAAAAACCCAGCATGTTGGCGCCGACGAATGCCGCCCAATCAACATGGAAGGTCTGCAGGAAAAAACTCCCCATCACCGCCACCACGCCGAAGAACAGCCACACGAACAACTCCCCGGTGGCGCTGTAGGCTATCGGACGCGGCCCGCCGGTGTAGGCCAGACCGGCAGCGACGGAAAACAACCCGGCCAGCAAAATCGGCCAACCGCCATGCCAGACCAGGTAAGCGCCCAGCACCACCGCCGCAGCGAAGCACAGCGCCACGGCACGCTTCACCTGGGCGGCGCTGAGCCAGCCGGAGGCGGTGGCGCGCGACGGCCCCAGTCGTTGCGGCGTATCGGCGCCGCGCTCATAGTCTTTCACATCGTTGTGGAGATTGGTGCCGATCTGGATCAGCATCGCCGCCAGCAACGCGATCAGCGCAGGCAACCACAGCAACACCCGGCTTTCATGCCAGGCCAACGCACAACCGAGCAGCACCGGCGCCAGCGAGACGCTCAGGGTTTTGGGGCGGATCGCCAGCCACCAGGAGTTCAGTGTTGAATGTGGCGTGCTGAGTGTTGAGTTGGATTCCGTATTCATCGCAAACTCGGCGCTGAAAAACACCGCTGGTTCACGGCCGGCGCGGGAATTTGCTGAAATCCGGCGGGCGTTTTTCCAGCCAGGCGTTGCGCCCTTCCTGCCCCTCGGGAGTCATGTAGTAAAGCGCGGTGGCATTGCCGGCCAGTTCCTGTATCCCGGCCAGGCCGTCGGTATCAGCGTTGAACGCCGCTTTCAGCACACGTAACGCGGTGGGCGAGAGTTGCAGCATTTCACGGCACCATTTCAGCGTTTCCGCCTCCAACTCGGCGAGCGGCACCACCGTGTTCACCAGTCCCATCTCCAGCGCTTGTTGCGCGTCGTACTGGCGGCACAGAAACCAGATTTCCTTGGCTTTTTTCAACCCCACCGCCCGCGCCAGCAACCCGGCGCCGAAGCCGCCGTCGAAGCTGCCGACGCGCGGCCCGGTCTGGCCGAAACGGGCATTGTCGGCGGCGATGGTCAAGTCGCACACCAGATGCAGCACATGGCCGCCGCCGATGGCATACCCCGCCACCATCGCCACGATAGGCTTGGGCAGGCAACGGATCTGGCGTTGCAAGTCGAGCACATTAAGATGCGGCACCGCGTGGTCGTCATGGTAACCGCCGTCGTCGCCGCGTACTTTCTGGTCGCCGCCGGAACAGAACGCCTGCTCGCCCGCCCCGGTCAGGATGATCGCGCCGACCGCCGGATCGAGATGCGCCATCTGGAAGGCCTGCATCAACTCATCCACGGTGCGCGGGCGGAAGGCGTTGCGCACCTCGGGACGATTGATGGTGATTTTGGCGATGCCTTCTGCCTGGTGGTAAAGGATGTCGCTGAATGCGCCGCCGGCTTTCCAGTCCATTTGCTTGATTTCACGCTGTTTAGAAAGGCGCTCAGTATATTCGGCGCCATCGTTTTTCTCAAACAAACATCAGAAATGTGACATTTATATTGCACCCACCAAAAATACCCTATAGAATTAATAGGATAAGCATTATTAAAGCATTCATTTGAGTCCCAGGAGAAAGTAACACATGCTGAACAACCTGAACGTCGGCCCGCGGCTATTGGCACTGAGTATCATTTTGGCAGTTTTCATGGTCGTGATCGGCGTGATCGGACTGCGCGGCATGTCCGGTGTGGTCGGCGGCCTGCAAACGGTTTACGAAGACCGCACCGTGCCGGTGATCGACCTGGCAAAAATCCAGCACCTGCTCAACGGCAATTTTTCCGAAGTGCTGCGCGCCATCCAGCACGACCCCAGCGGCAGCCTGGCCAAGCTGCACGATCACCCGGTCAGCGAACATACCGGCCGCATCGAAACCAATATCAAGACCATAGATGGCTTATGGCAAAAGTACATGGCGACCCAACTGACGCCGGAAGAAAAACAGCTGGCGGAAACGTTTACCCAGAAACGCAGCGAATACGTCGAGATGGTTTTACTGCCGACCGTGGCGGCACTGAAAGCCGACAACTACTCCCCGGAAGTTGTCGGCATTTTCCTCAAGACCAACCGCAAGCTTGCCGGCCCGATGAACGAGGCGCTGGAAAACCTGATCAAATACCAGGACCGCACCGCCAAGGAAGAATTCGACCGCGCCGTCGCCAGCTACACCACCACCCGCGCCCTTTCGATCGGCTCCATCATCGGCGGCGTGCTGTTGGGCCTGATCCTCGCCGTGTCGAATATCCGTTCGATCACCGGACCGCTTAACCAGATGCGCGCCACGATTGCCGAAGTCGAAAAAAACGGCGACTTTACCCAGCGCATCGCCATCAGCAACCATGACGAGGTCGGCCAAACCGCCCAATCCTTCAACGAACTGATGGCTAACCTGCAAGCCACCTTGCGCCAAGTGCTGGATAGCGTCGGCCAAGTTTCGGAAGCGGCGCACACGCTTTCATCCACCTCCAATCAGGTCGCCGCCAGTTCCTCCCAGCAAAGCGAAGCCGCCTCGGCGATGGCGGCGACGGTAGAACAAGTCACTGTCAGCATCAACCACGTCTCGGAAAGCGCCAGCGAAGCGTTGGCGATTTCGCGCAAGTCCGGCGACCTGTCCAGCCAGGGCGGCACCATCATCCATAACGCCGCCACGGAGATGATGCGCATAGCCGATACCGTGCGACAGACTTCCACCACGATCGAGAATCTGGGGGAACAATCTAACCAAATTTCCTCGGTGGTCCAGGTCATCAAGGATGTCGCCGACCAAACCAACCTGCTCGCCCTCAACGCCGCCATCGAGGCCGCCCGCGCCGGCGAACAGGGGCGCGGCTTCGCAGTGGTCGCCGACGAAGTGCGCAAACTGGCGGAGCGCACCACCAAGGCCACCGAAGAAATCACCCAGATGATCAACACCATCCAGGGCAGCGCCCGCGCCGCGGTCAGCAGCATGAACAGCGCCGTCACCCAGGTCGACGGCGGGGTGGCGCTGGCGCAGCAGGCCGGCGACTCGATCAACCAGATCAAGGACGGCGCCGGCCAAGTCATCAACGTGGTCAACGATATTTCCGCCGCGCTGGTAGAACAAAGCAGCGCCAGCAACGACATTGCCTCCCATGTCGAAAAGGTGGCGCAAATGTCCGAGGAAAACAGCGCGGCTGCGGGCGAAACCGCGAGCGCAGCCAACCATCTGGAGCAGCTGGCCGGCACCATGCGCAGCACAGTCAGCAAGTTCAGGATTTGACTTGAGGGCGCAGAGGTTTAGAATTTAGCGGTTAGGGGTTAGAAGCCGGTTTTCCCTAGCCCCTGACCTCTGCCCTTAAGGAACCCCCGAATGCCCCAGGCAACACAACTCAACCTGATCCACGACGAAGGACTGGGCGCTTACAAAGTTCCCGCCTTGCGCGTGCTCACCGAAATCACCTCCAGCCTGTCCAGCGAAGACAACCTGGACTCGCTGCTGGAGCGTTTTCTCGGCACCATGATCAAGCTCGCCGGCGCAGATGCCGGCGCGGTGCGGGTGCTGGCGGCAGACGGCGAACACCTGCGCTTGGTCGGCGCGATCGGGCTGCCGCCGGAAGTGGTCGAATGCGAGCGCTACATCCCGCTGGAATGCGGAGTATGCGGCGAAGCGGCACGCGGCGAACAGGGCGTGCAGCATGGCGACAGCCACCAGGTTCATTTCTGTTCGGAGCGCACTTCGCTGTCCTATTTCGGCGAACGCTGCCAACGCATCATCGCGGTGCCGCTGCGCTTTCAAGGCAAGATCCTCGGCGTCTACAACCTGTTCATGGCGACCGACGAGCCGGTTCCCGAGGATGTCGCGCTGCTGTTCCACTCGATCAGCGAACATCTCGGCATGGCGCTGGAAAACGCCCGCCTGACGCGGGAAAACCTGCGCATCACGCTGACCAACGAGCGCCAGATGCTGGCCAACGAACTCCACGATTCGCTGGCGCAAACCATGGCCTACATGAACATGCGCCTGTCGCTGCTGCGCGACGCGATGGAAAACCGCGAACAGGAAAAATCCGACCGCTACCTCAACGACCTGGGGCGGGCGCTGGATTCCGCCTACGCCGAACTGCGCGAACTGCTGGCGCAATTCCGCAACCGCATGGACCCGCGCGGCCTGCTGCCGGCGCTGTGGGACATCGCCAGCAGCTACCAGGATAAAACCGGCATCAACCTCGACGTGGACAACCTCACCCCGGACATGAACCTGCCGCCCGACCAGGAAGTCCAGGTGTACCACATCGTCCAGGAAGCGCTGACCAATGCCAGCAAACACTCGCACGCGCAAAACGCCAAGATCACCATTGCGCTGGATAACGAACAATACATTTTCACCGTGGAAGACGACGGCATCGGCATCACCCAACCGATCAAGACCGGCGACGGAATGCACCTGGGGCTGAACATCATGCGCGAACGCGCCCAGCGCCTCGGCGGCGGCATCGTGGTGGAAACCCGCGCCAAAGGCGGCACCCGGGTATGCCTGACCTTTCCCGCCAAGGAAAAATCCAAATGACCGATCCGATCCGCGTCCTGCTGGTAGACGACCACACCCTGTTCCGCATGGGGCTGTCCGAATTGCTCGAACAACGCGGCACCATCAAGGTGGTCGGCGCCACCGGCAGCCCCGACGAAGCGCGCCGCATCCTGCGCGAAGAAAACCCCGACGTGGTGATCATGGACTTGCACATGCCGCCGCTGGACGGCCTGACGCTGTTCCGCCAGTTGCGCCAGGAAGGCTTTACCACGCCGACCCTGATGCTCACCGTAAGCAACGCCGAGGAAGACCTCACCAACGTACTGCGCGCCGGCGCGCGCGGCTACCTGCTCAAGGACATGGAACCGGACGACGTGGTGGACGCCATCCAGCGCGCCGCACGCGGCGAGACGGTGGTTGCGCCGACCATGACCATGAAACTGGTCAAGCTGCTGCAACAGGAACAGCCCGCCAGCAACCCGGCCTCGCTGCTGGAACTGCTGACCACCCGCGAACGCGAAATCCTCACCCATCTGGCGCTGGGGGAAAGCAATAAAGTGATCGCGCGGGCACTTGAAATCAGCCACGACACCGTCAAATTGCATGTCAGGCACATCCTGTCCAAGCTCAATTTATCTTCGCGAGTCGAAGCGGCGGTGTTCGCGGTCGAACACAAGCTGAGCACGACTTCAACCAACCCGATCACCAAATGAACCTAGCCCGGATATTTCATACCTCAGCACCCCGTAGGAGCGCCTTCAGGCGCGATTCAGCAGCTTATCGCGCCTGAAGGCGCTCCTACCTTGTTGTATGAAGTATCCGGGAAATTACTGAGGCTTTTAGACTTATGGACTTTTTTCCGGTTTTTCTCGACATCAAGAACAAGCCCTGCCTGGTGGTCGGCGGCGGCGAAGTGGCGACGCGCAAAGTCGGTATGCTGCGGCAAGCCCACGCCAAAGTGACGGTGGTTTCGCCGGAACTGTGCGCCTCGCTGCAGGAACTGGCCGACAAGGGCCAAATCGAATTCCACCGCACCCGCTTCATTCCCGAATTTCTCGACGAAGCGCTGCTGGTGATCGCCGCGACCGACGACCGCGCCGTCAACGCCGAGGTCTCCGTGGCGGCGAAAGAACGGCGCATTCCGGTCAACGTGGTGGACAGCCCCGACCTGTGCTCCTTCATCATGCCCTCGGTGATCGACCGCTCGCCGATCGTGGTGGCGATCTCCAGCGGCGGCGCCGCGCCGGTGCTGGCGCGCAACCTGCGCGCGCGCCTGGAAACCCTGATCCCGTCCGCCTATGGTCGGCTGGGACAACTGGCCGGGGAGTTCCGCGCACAAGTCAAAAAGCACTTCGCCCGCCCCGCCGACCGGCGTATTTTCTGGGAAAAAATCCTGCAGGGGCCGATTGCCGAGATGGTGCTGGCCGGGCAGGACAAGGACGCCAAAGCGGCCCTGGAACAGGCCCTGCAAGCCGACTCCGGCGACACGCCGCCGCGCGGTGAGGTCTACCTGGTCGGCGGCGGCCCCGGCAACCCCGACCTGCTCACCTTCCGCGCGCTACGCCTGATGCAACAAGCCGACGTGGTGGTGCACGACCACCTGGTCGCCCCCGCCATCCTCGAATTGGCACGCCGCGACGCCGAGCGCATCTATGTCGGCAAAGAACGCAACAACCACACGATGCGCCAGGAAAACATCAACGAACTACTGGTGAAACTGGCCAAGGAAGGCAAGCGCGTGCTGCGCCTGAAAGGCGGCGACCCGTTCATCTTCGGGCGCGGCGGCGAGGAAATCGAAACTCTGGCGGCGCACGGCATCCCCTTCCAGGTGGTTCCCGGCATCACCGCCGCCTCGGGCGTCTCGTCCTACGCCGGCATCCCGCTGACGCACCGCGATTACGCGCAATCCTGCGTCTTCGTCACCGGCCACCTCAAGGACGGCAGCGTCAATCTCGACCTCTCCGGCATCGCCAAGACCAACCAGACCATCGTCATCTACATGGGCTTGCTCGGCCTGCCGACGCTGTGCCAGGAACTGGTCAAACATGGTCTGTCCAGCACCACGCCGGCCGCCATCGTGCAACAAGGCACCACCTACCGCCAGAAAGTCGTCACCGGCACGCTGGAAACCCTGCCCGGGCTGGCGGTGGACGCGCAACTCAAGCCGCCCACCCTGATTATCGTCGGCGAAGTGGTCAAGCTGCACGACAAGCTGGCCTGGTTCCACCCGGAACTGGGAGAAGGTTCGAGTTTCACGGCGACGCAGAACGACTGATGGGCGATTGCCTCCCCTCCCGCGCGCGGGAGGGGATTGAGGGGAGGGGTGGCGTCTCTGCGGTAGCGCTTTTCTAGTTCCGCCTTAGTTTCGCCGCGGCCATTCAGGCCAGCGGCAATTCCAACACGAACAGCGCGCCGCCGTCGGGATGATTGGCGGCGCTCAGGCTGCCGCCGTGGCGGCCGACGATGCCGTAACTGATCGATAGCCCCAGCCCGGTGCCTTGGCCGACCGGCTTGGTGGTGAAGAAGGGGTCGAACAGCTGTTCAAGATGTTCCGCCGCAATGCCGGGGCCGTTGTCGTGGAAGCTGACCGCGACGCGGCCGTCGGCGATTTGCGCGGCGATGCGCAGGCTCGGCGTTTCCGCCGCGCGCGTCGCGTCGTAGGCGTTCTGCACCAGATTGATCACCACCTGCTGGATCTGCCCGGCGCTCCCTTGCACATAGATTTCCGCGGGCAAGGTATTGCTCACCCGCAAGCGCTCCGAGGACGGCCCGCTGACCCAGCCGAGCGCCTTGGCCACCACGGCGGACAAGTTGAAACGGACATCTTCGCTGTTGTCCTTGGCGGAAAAGCGCTTCAAGCCCTCGACGATGTCGCGGGTGCGTTCCGCACCTTCCACGGTGCCGTCGATCAGCGGATCGAGATCCTCGACGATGCGGTCGATGCGCAGTTGCTGGCGCAGATAACTCAAGGTCTCCGCAGGGGCATCGCCGTGCACCGCTTCCAGGTAGGTTTTCAGCCGCGTGCTGTAACGCCGTAGCGCCGCCACATTGCCCAGCACGAAGCTGATCGGGTTGTTCAACTCGTGCGCCACCCCGGCTACCAGACGGCCGAGCGCGACCATTTTTTCCGAATGCAGCAACTGCTGCTGGGTACGTTTCAATTCCTCGTGCGCGTCGCGTAGCGCTTGGTAGGCACGGCGGAGTTCCCCCAGCGGGCGGCCGATCATCACGTAACCCGCCGCGTTGCCTTGCGGATCGTGGCGCGGCGTGCAATTGAGTTCCACCGGGATCGCCCCGCCGTTGTGGCAAAGAAGCTGCGCCTCGAATTCCCGGATACAGTTGCCATCCTTCCCGCGCGCCGCGAAGCACCCGGTCTGGCACGGCGAAATGCCATTGGTGAACAACTCCGCCACCGGCTTGCCGCGCAACGCCGGCTCGGCGAAACCGGTCAATTCGACCAGTGCGCGATTGACCTCCTCGACATTGCCGTGCAGGTCGCACACGATCAGCACGTCCGACATCGAACGCAGCACGCTCAGCACGAATTGCTGGGTCTTCTCCAGTTCCTCGTTCTTCTCCTCCAGCGCCGCCTGGTAGAGCAGCAAGTGGGTATGGGAATCGTCCATCTTGCGCACCACTTCCAGCCATGCCGGTTCGCCGCCGCTATCGATCAGGCGCTGCAAGGTTTCCTTGAGGTCGACCTCCAGCTTGGGTTTGGCGGGTGAACGGCGGGCGGCGGACATACTCAGGTTTTCGGGTGGCTGTGGACGTGCTCGCCGTGATGGTGATGCTGCATGTCCATATCCACCGGCACCAGGTTGAGCTGGCCGTGACGCACCCCGCGCTCGGCGATCACGCTATCGGCAAAGCGCCGCACCTGTACGGTCGAACCGCGCAGGATCACGGTTTCCAGGCAATTGTCGTGATCGAGGTGGACATGCATGGTGGACAGGCTGAGATCGTGGTGATCGTGCTGCAACATCATCAAACGCGCCGCCAGATCGCGCTCGTGGTGGTTGTAGACGTAGCTCAGGCTGGCGATGCAGTGCGGCGCCTGCGCCTTCTCGATACGCTCGGATTCCAGGCGCTGGCGCAGCATGTCGCGCACCGCCTCGGAACGGTTCTGGTAGCCCTGCCGCTTGATCAGCGCATCGAATTGCTGCGCCAGCTGTTCGTCGAGTGAAATGGTGAAGCGTTCCATCGGTTTTCCTCAATTTTCCCTGTGTCCCGTAGGAGCGCCTTCAGGCGCGATTCAGCCGTGAACGAAGCCGCCGATGATCGCGCCTGAAGGCGCTCCTACATGGGCCATTCAAGGTTTGCCGGTTATTTTCCGGGAAAATGAAATTAAATCCACGCTCCGCGTTGCAGCGCAACCCCATGCGCGCCCGCTTGCCAGGCATCCGCCATATCCATGCAGCTCATCCCGCCCAGCGCATAAACCGGCATCGGCATCCCCGCCGCCAGTTCGGCAAAGCCCTCCCACCCCAGCGTCGCCGCACCGGGATGGCTCAAGGTCGGCTTGACCGGCGACAGCACCGCGAAATCCAGCCCCAATTCGGCAGCGTGCGTCAACTCTGCCGCATTATGCGCCGAGGCGGCACACCATTCGATCTCGGGCCGCTGCTTCAGCGCCATCAATTGCGCCGCTGCCAGATGCACCCCATCGGCGCCCACTTTGCGCGCCAGTTCGAGATCGCCGTTGATCAGCACCCGTGCGCCATGCGCATGGGCGAGCGCCACCACCTGCGCCGCCAGACGCTCCAGCTCGGCGGCGGGCAAGTGCTTTTCGCGCAGCTGGATCAGCTTCAGCCCGTTGTCCAGCGCGACTTGCAACCGTTCGAGGAAGCGCGCCGCGCCCAGTTCGGCGGCATGGCTGATCGCATACACCGGCGGCAGGCTCAACGCGCGCAAGATCGGCCCATTGGCCGGCAGCAGCGGCGCGACAGCGACCGCATCCGGCATTTGCCAGTCGATGCGCTGGTTTTCCTTGCCGTGCGCCTCGCCGTGCCAGCGCGTGACGCGGAAAAAATTCAGGCGCACGGTGGCGTGAGGGTAAGTGTAAATCCGCGTCAGCCAGGGCGCGGCGGCATCCACCTCGATCCCCAGCTCCTCGTGCAATTCGCGCACCAGCGCCGCATGGCGGGTTTCGCCCGGCTCGACCTTGCCGCCGGGGAATTCCCAGTAACCGGCATAGACCTTGCCGAGCGGACGCTCGGCCAGCAAAAACCGGCCGTCCGGCTTGAGGATCACGGCAGCGACGACATCCAGCATTATTTATCCAGCCACACTTCCATGCCCTGCGCATTCAGATCGAAGTCGGCGGCCAGCAGCGCGACGATGTCCGGCCGCGCCAGCTGGCAGCCGTGGGCGGCCAGCTCGGCAACGAAATAGTCTTCCAGTTTGGCCATCAACGCTTGATGGCGCTCCTCACCGCTGCCGGAAACCCGGCGCGCCAGCGCGACGAAATCGTCGAGGCGGCGATGCAGATCGGCGGCCAGGCTTTCCAGGCCGGTAACGCGGCTGAAATGGGTGAGGTAGGCCGCTTGCGGCTGCAAGCCCATCAGCCGGTCGATGGAAACATGCAACGCTTCCGGCTCGAACTGCACCGGGGTAGTGGTGGGGAAAATGAACGGCCGCCCGTCCACGTCGAATTCGCGGTAGGAAATCCCGAAGGTGTCACCGGTAAAAATGCTGCGGCTCTGTTCGTCGTAAATGCAAAAGTGGTGGCGCGCGTGTCCCGGCGTATCGAGGAACACCAGCTTGCGCCCGTTGAGATCGAGGCTGAACCCGTCGCCGGCCTCGATCACCCGCGTCGCCGCCACCGGCAGAATCTCCCCGTAAATCGCCCGCGTCGCGGCTTCGCCGTACACCGCGACCGTCCCCGCCACCAGCTTGGACGGATCGATCATGTGGCGCACCCCGCGCGGATGCACCACCAGCTTGGCATTGGGGAAGCAGCGCATGGCCTCGCCCGCCCCGCCGGCATGGTCGAGATGGACATGGGTGACGATCACGTAGGCCAACTGTTCCGGCGCGATGCCTTTTTGGCGCAACACCTCCAGCAGCATCGGGATCGAGTAATTGGTGCCGGTGTCGACGATCGCCGCCATGCCGCCCTCGACCAGCACATGGATGGCGCTATGGCAATGACGCCGGTTGTAAACCGCGTCCACCGCGAAAATACCGTCGGGAAAGTCGTAAACCATGATTCCTGTTCAAGCGAAATAGGGAGGTCGTATCATACTATTATTTGGCTGATCCCACGCTCGACGGGTGAACGATCAAACCGGCCTCAAGCACATACGGCTTGATAATATTGAGCAATGCGCGCTGTTTGTCCGAAGGAAAAACGTGCATCTTATCTAGACTTGGCCCCCGCTGTTTTGCACCATTTACAGACCTGCCCCCGACTTGCACAGACTCAGCATGAGGGCGCTGATGGAGCAAGCTCTTGGATGCTTCAAATGAATATTCGAAGACGGTGACAGCGTTTTTCCGCTGGAGCTACAAAACGAACTTGAGTTGTGTAGGATGCTACAAAACAACCGGGTAGAGCAGCCTGTGTTGCGCCGAAAAATCGACTCTCAACCTTCCGCAAAGTAAGTAAGTTGCCGTTGGTGTTTCAACGCCAGCAACACCACCTCGACCTCTGAGTGTGCGTACAAAACAATGTGATGGCTTACCAGGTAGTCGCGCAAATACGGCAAGCCGGCTTGCGCGGCAAGCTGTTGTACAGCTTGAGCCCTCAACCGTGCTTGAGCTGAGCGTCCGCTGAGGAAACGGGCCGGGTGACCACTGGCTGGCGACCAAGCTAGCACGGCGATCATTTCGCGCAGTTCCGCCTTTAGCTTGCGCAGGCGTTCGCTTGCGGAATCCGCATCTTGTTCAACGAAAAACTGGTGAGCCGCTTCCAGGTTGCTGAGGAAATTCGGGGCGGCTTCAACCCGCACGTTAAGCGGCAGCGTCATTGATCCGACAGAGACGCCATCAATTCAGGGTTCGCCACACGCTGTCCGGCAAGAAGTTGCCGCAAGCCCGTTTCGGCTTCGTCCAGCAAGACCAAACCGGCATGTTCTTCTTCAAGCGCATGGTAATAGTCCAGCTTGCGGGCATCGACGATGGCAACAAAGCTGGAGCCGTTCTTGGTCAGCACTTTTTCAGCACCCGCGCCGACTACTTCGTCGGCCAGCTCCGTCAGCCGAGCGCGCGCTTCGCTGATCGGCACTATGTCACTCGTTCGCAAGGTCACGGCAACCCCTTTAATGAAAATATTAACGCTTATTGTACAACCACAAATCACACCGGCCAATCGGCATTGCAAATAATAGGGAACCACGGCTCCCCTATTGCTGCCGTTCCACCACCCAGTTTTCCAACAACAAACCCGGCACTCTCTCGAATTCGCGCAGGTTATTGGTAATCAGGGTCAAACCGTTACTGCGCGCATGAGCCGCAATATGCAAATCGTTGACGCCTATCGGTTGCCCGACTTTTTCAAGGGCGGCCCGGATATGTCCATACTGCCAGGCGGCCTTGTCATCGTAGGGTAGCACCGTCAAACGGCTGGCAAAATCTTCGACGACGGCGGTGTTGCGAGAGACATCGCTGCTTTTTTCGGCACCGTGAACCAGTTCAGCCAGCGTGATGGATGAAATTGCCATTCGCCCGTGATGCTGGTTGAATACTTCCAGCACCTCTAGCGGCCGCCGTTTGACCACATAAATGACGATGTTGGTGTCGAGGAGATATTTCAGCATCGCCGCGCCTAAAGACTCTCGCGTTCAGGCTGCGACTGGCTGGCACGCTCGGCCATGAAATCCTCGGTGGCGGTGGGCGCGCCGAGAAAGAAGCTGTCCCAGGAGGATTCGGCAGGCGCAATAATCCGCTCTTGACCGGACACACGGACTTCAACCTTTTTGACTGAGTCGGGAAAACGCATTTCGGCAGGCAGACGTACCGCCTGGGTGCGGTTGTTAGTGAAAACGGTGCTGGTTGTCATATTCCCCCCAAGGGTTGCTATATACATTAACTATATACACCCCATTTGCCGGGGTCAAGCTACGCGCCAATACCGTCGGGAAACTCGTAAGCCCTAATTCCTGTTCAAGCAAAAATAGGGATGTCGTATCATACTATTTTTTGCCGGAATCCCCGCCATGACCACGATCCGCCAGGAAGACCTGATCGCCAGCGTCGCCGACGCGCTGCAATATATTTCCTACTACCATCCGCTGGATTACATCCAGGCGCTGGGCGAGGCCTATAAGATCGAGGAATCGCCCGCCGCACGCGATGCGATTGCGCAGATCCTCACCAACTCGCGGATGAGCGCGGAAGGGCGGCGCCCGATCTGTCAGGACACCGGCATCGTGGTGGCTTTCGTCAAGGTCGGCATGGAGGTACGCTGGGAAAGCGGCATGAATCTGGCCGACGCGATCAACGAGGGCGTGCGGCGCGCCTACACTCACCCGGACAACGTGCTGCGCGCTTCGGTGCTGGCCGATCCGGCGGGGGCGCGCAAGAACACCCGCGACAACACCCCGGCGGTGATCCATTACGACATCGTTCCCGGCGACCGGGTGGAAATCACCCTCGCCGCCAAGGGCGGCGGTTCGGAAAACAAGGCCAAGTTCGCGATGCTCAATCCCTCGGATTCGATCGTCGAATGGGTGTTGAAAACCGTGCCGACGATGGGCGCCGGCTGGTGTCCGCCGGGCATCCTCGGGATCGGCATCGGCGGCACCGCGGAAAAGGCCATGCTGCTGGCCAAGGAAGCGCTGATGGAGCCGGTGGACATTCACCAACTGAAAGCGCGCGGCGCGAGCAACCGCATCGAGGAATTGCGCCTGGAGCTGGTGGAAAAGGTCAACGCGCTAGGCATCGGCGCGCAGGGCCTGGGCGGCCTGACCACGGTGCTGGACGTGAAGATCAGGGATTACCCGACCCACGCCGCCAGCCTGCCGGTGGCGATGATCCCCAACTGCGCCGCCACCCGCCACATCCATTTCACCCTCGACGGCAGCGGCCCCGCGGTGCTCGCACCGCCCAACCTGGCCGACTGGCCCAAGGTCGATTGGCAACCGGCGGCGGATGCGCGCCATGTCGATCTCGACCGCGTCACCCGCGCCGACATCGCCGCCTGGAAACCCGGCGAAACCCTGCTGCTGTCCGGCAAGCTGCTCACCGGGCGCGACGCCGCGCACAAGCGCATCGCCGACCTGCTGGGCAAAGGCGAAAAACTGCCGGTGGACTTCAGCGGGCGCTTCATCTACTACGTCGGCCCGGTCGATCCGGTGCGCGACGAAGTGGTCGGCCCGGCCGGCCCCACCACCGCGACGCGGATGGACAAGTTCACCGAGATGATGCTGGCCCAGACCGGGCTGATCGGCATGGTCGGCAAGGGCGAACGCGGCCCGACCGGCATCGAGAGCATCAAGAAACACCGCGCGGTTTACCTGATGGCGGTGGGCGGCGCCGCCTACCTGGTCGCCAAGGCAATCAAGGCGGCGCGGGTGCTGGCCTTCCCGGAAATGGGCATGGAGGCGATCTACGAATTCACCGTGGAAAACATGCCGGTCACCGTGGCAGTCGATGTCAACGGTGCATCGGTGCACGCCAGCGGCCCCGCCGAGTGGCGCATGAAAATCGGCAAGATTCCGGTGGTCAAGAGTTAAGCGCAGAGTCAACATTAAAACAACAACTTACCGCAGAGGACGCAGAGGAAATGCTCTTTGAGCAGCGATGTGTTTATGGATTAGGGGGGCTGAGCTAATGATATATAAGCCCTTGAATTCCTCCGCGTCCTTTGCGTCCTCCGCGGTTCAATCGCTTTTTCCCGGATTAATGCAGTGATCGAACCCGCCGTCAAAGACACGCTGATCCTGCCGACCCAGGAAGTCTTCTATCGCCTCTACCGGCGGGACGATGCGCCGCCCCGCCGCCTGCTGTTGCTCCACGGCGGCGGGGTGGCAGGCAAGATCACCTGGGGCGGCATCCTGCCCCATCTCGCCCACTGGAACGAAATCCTGGTACCCGACCTGCGCGGCGCCGGCAAGACCCGCTACCCCGACCACCACGAGCATGATTTCGCCGCCGAAGAAGTGGTGGCGGATGTCGCCGCGCTGCTCGATCATCTCGGCTGGACGGCCTTCGATCTCGGCGGCTATTCGTTCGGCGGCTTGATCGCGATGCTGCTCAAGGCCGCGCGCCCGGCGGCGGTAGGCAAGACCTACCTGCTCGAACCGGCGCTGCTGGGCAAGATGAGCGACGCGGAAACCCTGGTCAGCCGCGAATTGATGCTCCATGCCGCCAAACGCCTACGCCACCTGGAGCATGTCGGGGAAGGACTGGAACTGTTCCTCGATGCCGTCGCGCCGAACCGCACGCGCGGCTCGGCCAACGAGGAAATCGTCCGCTCCCGCCTGTCCCACCGCCCCGCCGGCCTGGCCTGCGCCATCGAATGCGTCTACCGCGCCAGCCGGCACCTCGACCGCCATGCGCTGGTCGCCGCCCAGGCCGAGGTCAGCAGCTTCATCGGTTCGCGCTCGCACCCCGACGTCCACCAACTCTGCCACCAGATCGCTGCCATGCGGTGCGACTGGCACTGCCATTCGATACCGGGCGCCGACCATGCCCTGCCGTTCCAGAAAGCGGAAATCATCGCGGCATTGATCAATCGGACGCGGGCTGAGCAGGAGCGACCTGCCGGTCGCGATTGAATCAATTCGCGGCCAAGGCCGCTTCTACATATAGCGGAAATCGACCAGCAGCGTCACCCCTTCCGCGCCGAGCGCCAGGCCGCGCAGGCCGCGCAGCGTGGTGCGGGCGGCGATCAGGGGGGGCAAGGGGTAGATCGCGTCTATCCGCAATTCGAGCAATTCCACCGGGTCGGACACCGTCACCGGATAATCCCCCGCCGGGTGTTTCATCAGGAGAACGCGGCGAGCGCTGGGCGTTTCCCCGCCGGGCAGGCCGAGGAGTTGCTCTGCGCTCGGCGCCGTGGCGAAATGCTGCGCGGCCAACTGGGTGCGCACCTGCCCCGCTTCGACGGCGCAACGGAAGCCGGCGGCGAAAAAGGACACCACTTCCAGAGCGTCGGGCTGGGGGGATTCCATCATCCCAGCCCGCGCTGGTAGTCTTCGAACAGGCGATTCAGGTCGAGCACGGCGACCGGCACATTTTGGTGCCGCATCAGCCCAGTTACGATGTGCCGCAGGTGCTCGGGCAACGTGGAGGGCGGCGGTTGAATCGCGCTTTGCACCACATCCAGCACGTCCACCACCCGCTCGACACGGATTCCGCTATGCATTCCGCCGCCCTGTCCGCGCAGGATCGACGAGGCGGGCGCGGCTTGCGCAACCGGCTTGCCGAGCAATTCGGCCAAGCTGATCACCGATTCGATGTCGCCGCGCACGTTGATCACCCCTTCCAGCGACGCGGGACAACCGGGTACGAAAAATATATCGACCTGCGGCAGGATTTCGCGGATCGCTTCGCCGGGGAAGGCAAACCATTCGCCGCCGAGTTCGAAGATCACCAGCTTGACCGTCGGTTCATCGACATCGACAATCTCGGCGGACGCTTCGCGCCGCAAGCTGAGTATTTTATCCAGACCGCTTTGTTGCTGCTCCATGCTGTCTCCGTGTTATTGGTAAGCCACCACCCGGTTGCGTCCGGCGTGCTTGGCCTGGTACAACGCCTTGTCCGCCGCTTCGCGCAATGTTTCCATGTCGTCCAGGTGCGGAAAACTGGCGACACCGCAGCTGAAGGTACAGGAAAACTTGGTATCGCCCACGTTGAATACGACCTTGCTGAAATCCTCGCGCAATTGCTCCATGATCTGCATCGCCTTTTCCAGCGACGCATCATTCAGGATCACCGCGAACTCTTCGCCGCCGTAACGGCCCACCAGATCGGAATTGCGCAAGCGTTGCTGCAACACCCGCGCCAGCGCCAGCAGCACCTGGTCGCCGACCGGATGACCGTAACTGTCGTTGACCGATTTGAAACGATCCAGGTCGATCATCGCGAAACTCAATGGGCTATCCTGGCGCCGCGCCGCAATGATCGCGTTGTCCAGCAATTGGGTGGTGGTGGTGTGGTTGAACAATCCGGTCAGGCTGTCGCGCGCCATCAAGGAACGTAGCGTGCGCATCCGTTCGGCGCGCAGGGCCACCTCGGTCACCAGATCCTTGGGCTGGATAGGCTTGGTGAGAAAACCTTCCGCACCGACCGTCATCGCGGAAAACTGTTTCTTGGTGTCGGTCTCGCTGGACAGAAAGACAATCGGCAGGCCGACGAAATCCGGGATCTGGCGGATCAGCTTGGCCGCCTCGCGCCCGGAACACTTGGGCATATACATATCCATCAGCACCAGGTCCGGCCTGAATTCGCTCACCACGTCCAGCACGCTTTCCGGTTCGTACGCCACCTGGGTCACCATCCCGGCATTCTCCAGAATCAGGCTGTGGTATTGGGCGATCTCGGGTTCGTCGTCCACCAGCAGCACCCGGAAAGGCTCCGGCTCGCTCTGCCGCGTCAGCAAATCCAGCGCCACGACCAGATCCATGGCCTTGACCGGTTTGGCGAAGTAGGCCTCGCCGCCGGCGCGTATCGCACACAGGCGGGCATTGAAATCGCGCCGCCCGGAAATAAACACGGTAGGGAACAATTTCCCGTGATTGCTGCGCAGATCGACCAGGACATTGGCCCCGGCGCTGTCGCCCTCGGGAAACATGATATCCATGATGGCGGCGGCGGGTTGCTGCTGCAGCACCGCCTGGCGGAAATCCGCGGTATTGTTGAACAGCACGGCCTGATAGCCGAAACAGCGCAATTGCTCGCCCAGGTACGCTGCCTGTAGCGGCTCGTCTTCGCAAACATAGACCAGTTTGTCGTTGCTCTCTTCCGGCTGCGGGCCGGACTCCGGCGGAATTTCAAAAGAAGGCGTCTTGTCTCCCTGACTCGGTGCGGCTCCTACATCTTGCAACACCTCGATGCACAGCCCCATATTGCTTAAGCATTCGTCCAGGTCGAGCCAGAATGCCGGCGTGACGGTGACCGGGGTTTCCAGCAGTTGACCCGCCAGATGTTCGCCCTGCGCCGCGACCGCGCCGAGATCCTTGAAACCGAATGAATTGCCGGTACCCTTGATGCTATGCAGAAAGCGATGCAAGGAAGCTGCCGTTTCGCGGTCGCCCGGGTTGGCCCTGATCGCCTCAAAAAAACGGCGCGCCTCGCTCAACCGGCCGGGCAATTGTTCCACGAACGTCGCGCGCAATTGCGCGATCTTGCTACGCACCGAAGAAGAACGGTCACTCATGGCTATAGACTCGAATCATGGGGGTTATGGCGCTTACTCATGATGGCGGGCAAGGACTTCGGCGATGAGTGCCGGCAGGCTTTCTTCCAGCGAGAAATCCTTGAGCAGGCATCCGTCCAGCAACGGCTCCTGTTGCCGCGGGCCTTCCGGGTCGTCGCCGGTCAGCAGGATGAAGGGCAAGACAATCCCTTGGGCGCGCATTTCGCGAAACAGGTCGATGCCGCTGACCAGCGGCATGTTCAAGTCGCTGATCACCATCTCGATCGCCACCTCCGCCGCGAGTTTTTCCATCGCCTCCACCCCGTTCTCCGCCAGCAGCGGATCGTGTCCGAGATCCTCCAGCACCGCCGCGGTCATTTCACCCGCGAGGGCATCGTCGTCGACTACCAGAATACGCATTGTGTTTTCCTCCATTGTTTTCCCTCTCCCCCAGCCCCGCACCCCTCTCTCCAACTCTCTCCCAAAGGGAGAGAGGGCGTTTGTCCCATCTCCCACTCTTGTACCCAGGCCGCAAGGCCGTCGGGTATGTGGGAGAGGGTTAGGGAGAGGGCGTTCTTTAGAACGCCATGGCGAAATGGCATAAATTACCCCAACAAATTCCGCAGGGTATCCACCAGATTGCTCTGGTCGAAATCGCCCTTGACGATATACGCATCGGCACCCACCTGGATGCCGCGCCGTTTGTCTTCTTCCTTTTCGCGCGATGTGATGATGATGATCGGCGTATCGCGGTACTTGTCCTCCTGGCGCAAACGCTCGGTCAGCGTGAAACCGTCCATATTGGGCATTTCCACATCGGTCAGCACCGCGTCGAAATCGCCCGACTGGGCTTTGCGCAGGCCGTCCAACCCGTCTTCCGCCAGCGTGACCTGATAGCCGTGTGCTTCCAGCACGTCTTTCTCGATCTCGCGGGTATTCAGGGAATCGTCAACCACCAGTACGCGAATGAATCCGGCACCCGTACCCGGCGCGCTTTCCGCCTGCCCCTGCACGGCCTCGCCGCGCGCGTTGCGCGCCATTTCGAGCAGCACCGGCACATGCAGGATATTGACCAGTTCGTTTTTGCCGGTGGTCACCATCCCCGACACCATCGCGAGACGGCGCATATGCTCGGGCAGCGGCTTGATCACCATATCGCGCTCGTCGAGCAGATCGTCCACCACCAGCGCCAATTTTTCGCTGCGCACGCGCACCACCAGCAACAGCAAGCCTTCGTGGTTTTTCCCGGGCGCCTTGTGGCGCACGTGCTGCGGCGGGATGCGCAACAGGTCTTGCAGCGCGACGATGGGTACGAACTCGTTGCGGATCACCACCGCGCGCCGTTCGGCGACATGCAGGAACTCGCCGGGCGGCACCCGCAGCAATTCGGCGACGTACTGGGCGGTAAAGCCGAAAGGAATGCCGCCGACTTCCACCAGCAGCACCCGCATCATCGCCAGCGACAGCGGCAGGCGCAACGCAAAGGTGGTGCCGCTGCCGGGACGGCTGTCGACGCTGACCACCCCCTGCAAATCGTCGACGATGCTGCGCTTGACCACATCCATGCCCACGCCGCGCCCGGAAATATCGGTGATGATCGGGCTGGTGCTGAAGCCGGGCAGGAAAATCAGTTCGACGACTTCCTGCTCGCTCAGCGCGGCAGCCTGCTCTTCCGCCAGGAAGCCCTTGCGCACCGCTTTTTCACGAATCGCCTCGACCGGAATGCCGCCGCCGTCGTCGCCGATTTCTATCACCACCCAACCGCCGTCCTGGCGCGCCGCCAGCGTAACCCGACCGCACCCCGGCTTGCCCGCCGCCTGGCGCGCAGCAGGCGCCTCGATGCCGTGGTCGACGGCGTTGCGCAGCAGGTGCACCACCGGATCGCTGAGTTTGTCGATCAACTGGCGGTCGAGTTCGATTTCCGCACCGCTCACCACGCATTCCACCTCCTTGCCGACCGAGCGCGCCAGTTCGCGCATCATTCGCCCGACCGGGTCGAACACGATGGACAGCGGCAACATGCGCATGATCAGCGCCTTGCTGTGCAACTCGTCCATCAGCAATTCCTGGGCGAGCACGTCGTCGCGCAGCGCCAGGGTGAAGCGGTGCAATTCGGCCTTCA
>Ga0208566_1000159_pt1 | contig 50238 bp, 47 predicted proteins | sample PL_2010_150m_FD_184159 | JGI IMG/M metagenome (GOLD analysis project Ga0208566, IMG submission 184159) | Freshwater microbial communities from Powell Lake, British Columbia, Canada to study Microbial Dark Matter (Phase II) - PL_2010_150m... | ecosystem: Environmental > Aquatic > Freshwater >...
TAAAGACATATAAGAATGGTTTGGCCGTTAATAAATGTAGTTCGGCGACAAGTGTTAAATCGACCTTACTGCTAGATAATGGTTTGCCTGAGTTAAGTACGGCCTCGGCCTCTTTAACGGCATCGACCACATGTTGGCGCTCTTTGTTAACCCGCGCCTCTTTCTCTAATCGTGGAAGCGCCTTTTCAATTGTCTGTAAATCTGCGAGCGCTAATTCGGTATTGATAATCTCCATGTCACTTGCTGGATCGACGCGGCCTTCGACGTGAATAACATCGCCATCGCTAAAGACGCGAATAACTTGGCAGATCGCATCGGTTTCGCGGATATTGGCCAAGAACTTATTTCCCAAACCCGCACCCTCTGATGCCCCTTTTACGATTCCGGCGATATCGACGAATGAGACAGTGGCGGGAAGAAGTGTTTGCGAGCCAACGATTGTGGCAAGGGCGGCCAAGCGCGTATCGGGCACGCCCACAACTCCGACGTTTGGCTCGATAGTGGCAAAGGGATAGTTAGCTGCCAAAACATTGTTCTTGGTCAGGGCGTTGAAAAGGGTGGACTTACCCACATTGGGCATGCCGACGATTCCGATAGAAAGGCTCATAGGCGGTAGAGCCTACGCGCAAATGTCAGTGCAAACTGCCACGATAGGCCCATGCCCGCTAACGTCACCACTCTTGTCATAGGCCTGATCGCTGGAGTTGCGATTGGCTACCTGTTGCGCGCCCTTAAATCTGGCAGCGCTCTGGCCGATCGCGCGCTGCTCGATGATTACAAAGCACAGTTAGCGGCCGAGCGGGGCAAAACAGAGTCGGCCGTTAAGTTAAATGCCGAACTTGTTGCTATGAAAGATTCCGTGAACAAATTATCAACGCAGGCCGCTGAAGCTAATCGAATTCGCACTGAGGCCGAGGCAAAGTTAGAGACAACTATTAATGAGATGCGCCGCGCATCTGAGTCGATCTTTGATGAGACTAAAAAGATTGCTGGTGCATTAAGTAACAGCCAAGTCCGTGGAAAGTTTGGCGAGGCACAGTTAGAGCTCTTGCTTCAAGGAGCGGGTCTGCGTGAAGGCCATGAATACAGTCGGCAGCGATCTACTACCGATGCCGACTCATCAGGAATTCCAGATATCACAGTGAATATGCCCGGTGGAAGTTCGATCTTTATCGACTCAAAATTTCCCTTCGATCGTTTTCTAGAGGCATTTGGAACCGACGTGCAATCGGCGCGCGATGAGTTCTTCAAACAGCACACCGATGATTTGCTCAAGCATGTTCAAGCCCTTGCCAAGCGCGGTTATCACAAGTCAGCGGGCTCTCCCGACTTTGTTGTTCTCTTTGTTCCCTTTGAAACGCTGTTATCAGAGGCGCTACGCATCGATCCTAACTTCCTCGAAAAAGCCTTTAAAGTAGGCGTGACCATTGCAACTCCTACCTCCATGATGGCGCTGTTGCGCACAATTGGCTTTATCTTTACGCGCAATAAGTTAGCTGAAAACGCTGATGAGATTCAAAAAGTTGCCAGCACATTTTTAAAGAACATCACGTTGCTGCATACCAAGATTGTTGCAGTTGGTAAAGCGATTACAACTACTGCCAAAGCCTATGAAGATCTTGTGCCAACGGCTGAAAAAACCGTGCTCAGCCCAGCTCGAAGAATTCATAACTTGGGAGTATCCGGTGATAAAGATAAACTAGCCATTGAATATCCAGAGGCACCAGGTGCGGTTCGCGAGCTCAACAACGTAGAGCTGGCAGCAGAGGATGATTTTATTGATGTAGAAGAGATTAGCGATGGAGATACATAGATGAGCACACTCAAGCAGATTGCGCTTGCTGGACCTGGCTTAAAGAAGCAGGGAATCGTTGTTCTACAAGCTTTTCTCATCGGCCTCTTCACCTTTATTGAATTAACTCTACGCAGTGGTGTTGGAATTCTTACCGGCCTGGCTCTCCTTGTGGCCTTCTTTGGTGGCATCCGTTTTGGCCGCCCTGGCACAACCTATGTCGCAGTTGTCACTCCGCCTTTAGCTTTTGCAGCTATTGCAGGTTTCTGGACTCTCATTCTCGATGGCTTTAGACCATCACGTGTTGGCATCGACTTTATTGCCGCCCTTGCCAGCGAAGCACCATTTCTAATTATCGGTGCGCTCTATGGTTGGTATGTCTTTCTTAATGCGCGAGCTAAAAACAAGCCATCTAAGGCTCGTCGCGCTGAATAGTTAAGCCTTGCCCGCAGCTTTCAAATCTTTGCGAAGCTCTGGTGGAAGTGAGAAGAGCAAGGACTCTTGCATCGCCGTTACCGTTTCTACATCGCCAAAACCACGCTGCGCTAGCCAGATCAATACATCCTCTACCAAGATCTCAGGCACCGATGCTCCACTTGTTAAGCCAATAGTTTCAACATTAAGTAGCCAGTGCTCTTGAATCTCTTCGGCGTAGTCAACTAAGTGTGAAGCCTTCGCACCGTACTCAAGTGCAACTTCTGCCAAGCGAACTGAGTTGGAAGAGTTCTGCGAGCCAACAACGATTACTAAATCCGCCTTAGCCGAGATAGCTTTAATCGCCTCTTGGCGATTTTGTGTGGCATAGCAAATATCATCACTGGGCGGATCTTGAATATCTGGAAAGCGCTCTTTCAAAATTGCAACGGCAGATAAGGTCTCATCTACACTCAACGTTGTCTGCGATAGCCAGACTAATTTCTTACCTGGTGTCGGCACAACGCTGCGTGCGCCATCTAGTCCATCGATTACTCGAACCTTATCCAGCGCCTCACCTGCAGTGCCCTCAACCTCTTCGTGGCCATGGTGGCCGATTAACAAAATCTCGGCATCTTTATTAGCAAATCGGCGCACCTCGTGGTGAACTTTAGTTACCAACGGACACGTTGCATCGATTGTTTTTAAACTGCGCGCAGCCGCTTCGGCATGAACACTGGGTGCAACACCGTGAGCCGAAAAAACCACGGTCTTGCCTTCCGGAACTTCATCGGTCTCATCCACAAAGATGGCACCTTTAGCTTCAAGGCTGGCTACAACGTGAACGTTGTGGACGATCTGCTTTCGCACATAGACCGGTGCGCCGTAGAGCTCTAACGCTTTCTCTACGGTCACAACTGCGCGATCGACCCCCGCGCAATATCCGCGAGGCGCAGCAAGTAGAACTCTCTTGGCCATGGACTCAGTCTATTAGGCTCATCCCATGTTCGAAACTTCAAGTGAGGCTCCAGCATCAGTGCAGGTAGTTACTGAAGCTATTAAAGAGTATGTCGATCGATTGGGCCCCATTTGGGTCGAGGGTGAAATCAGCGAACTTAATGAACGTAGCGGCATGATGGCCTTTATTCGCCTGCGTGATCCCAGCGTAGATATGTCGTTATCGGTGATGTGCCATAAATCAGTTATCGCTGCCGCCCAACCGCTGCCGCCCAATGCGCGCGTAGTTTTATATGCAAAGCCATCCTGGTATACAAAAAATGGTTCGCTCACATTATCTGCACGTGAAATTCGACAAGTGGGCGTCGGTGAATTATTAGCTCGCCTTGAAGCATTGAAAAATTTGCTAGCCGGTGAAGGTTTATTTGATTCAGATCGCAAAGTTGCGCTTCCGCTTCTGCCGAAAAAAGTGGGGCTCATCTGCGGACGCAATACCGATGCCGAAAAAGATGTCGTTGAAAATGCAAGGCGGCGTTGGCCCAGCGTTATCTTTGAAATCCGTGAAGTCACAGTTCAAGGCGCAGCAGCAGTGACTGAAGTATCGGCCGCGTTGAGTGAGCTGGAAGCCGATCCAGATGTTGAGGTCATTGTCATTACACGTGGCGGCGGATCATTTGAAGATCTACTGCCATTTAGTGATGAAGGCCTAGTGCGTTTAGCCGCTTCGTGTATGACTCCGATCGTTAGCGCCATTGGCCATGAAAAAGATTCACCGCTGTTAGATCTAGTTGCAGATTTTCGTGCATCTACACCAACCGATGCCGCCAAACATGTAGTGCCAGATATTGCCGAAGAGATTGCGATGATTGAAGAGCTGCGCGAACGTGCCCGCAGAAAACTATTGGCGCTGATTGAGTTAGAGCGCGCCCGAATTGCAAGCTTTAAAGACCGTCCCGTCATGAAAGATCCGCATGTGATTATTACTAGTCGCGCTGAAATTATCACTGCATATCGCCAACGATCTCATCGCAGTTTTGCCGGCCATGTGAAGTTAGCTAAAGAAGAGTTAGTCCAGATTAAAGCCCGCGTGCGGGCACTGTCTCCCCAGGCAACCCTTGATCGCGGATACTCCGTGGTGCAGTTAGCCAACGGCGATATCGCCCGCGATGCTAAGGCGTTAAAAGCCGGAGACTTACTGCGACTGCGTTTAGCCAAGGGCGAGACCAATGCCACAGTGACCGCCAATAGTGTGAAGGAGTAGATTTAAGCCATGACAGAGAAGAAGATCTCCTACGAAGCCGCCCGCGATGAGTTGGCCGAGGTTGTTGCCGCCCTTGAAACCGGCAGTGCAACTCTAGAAGAGTCCTTAAAGCTCTGGGAGCGCGGTGAAGCTTTAGCTGCGATCTGCCAAGAGTGGCTCGATGGAGCTAAAAAGAAGCTCGATGCGGTTAAGCCATAACAATGCCCGACTTTTCCTACTCAGAGCTTCTGCCCCTTGGCAGCGATGAGACTACATATCGCCTGGTAAGTCGCGAAGGCGTGAGCGTTGTAAAGCTCGGCGACAAAGAGTTTCTACAGGTAGAACCAGCGGCGATAGAAAAACTCACGGCCGAAGCGATTCACGATATTTCACATTATTTACGCCCTGATCATTTACAACAGTTAGCAAACATCATCGCCGATCCAGAGGCTTCAGCCAATGATCGCTTTGTAGCCACCGATCTTTTGAAAAATGCCAACATCTCAGCCGGTGGAACCTTGCCGATGTGCCAAGACACGGGCACGGCTTTAGTCATGGCTAAAAAAGGACAGTATGTTTTAACAACATCCAAGGATGAGGTTGCTATTTCGAAAGGAATCTACGACGCCTTCACTACGTTAAATCTTCGCTACTCACAGATGGCGCCCGTGACGACATGGGATGAGAAAAATACTGGCAACAACTTACCCGCCCAGATTGAGATCTTTGCCGATAGCGATCACCCCGATGAGTACAACTTCTTATTTATCGCCAAAGGTGGCGGCAGCGCTAACAAATCTTTTCTCTATCAAGAGACCAAGGCGATTTTAAATCCAGAATCCTTTATGGCCTGGCTAGATGAAAAACTGCGCTCTATTGGAACTGCGGCCTGCCCTCCCTACCACTTGGCAATAGTTATCGGTGGCACCAGCGCTGAACACACAGTGAAGACCGCCAAGTTAGCTAGTACTAAGTATTTAGATTCACTGCCAACCAGTGGAGATGCAGCAACGGGTCACGGCTTCCGCGATCTAGAGCTTGAACAACAAGTCCTCGAGTTAACTCGCACCTTAGGAATCGGCGCCCAGTTTGGCGGAAAGTATTTCTGCCACGATGTTCGAGTCGTACGTCTGCCTCGTCACGGTGCATCCTTGCCCATCGCCATCGCCGTCTCGTGTTCGGCAGATCGCCAGGCCAAGGCCAAGATCACTAAGGATGGGATCTTCTTAGAAGAGCTCGAGCGGGATCCAGCGCATTTTCTGCCGGAGACAACTGATGAGCATGTAGATGATGGTGTTGTAGCGATCGATTTAAACCAATCGATGGATGCGATCTGCGCCGAACTCTCCAAACATCCAGTCAAGACACGGCTCTCGCTGACAGGAACCTTAGTTGTAGCGCGAGACTTGGCCCACGCCAGAATTAAAGCGGCGATGGATGCGGGCGGGCCAATGCCTGAGTACTTACAAAAATACGCGGTGTATTACGCAGGCCCAGCAAAGACTCCAGTCGGATATGCATCGGGCTCTTTTGGTCCAACAACTGCCGGTCGCATGGATTCATACGTTGAGTACTTTCAATCTAAGGGCGGCTCTCGAGTGATGTTGGCCAAGGGCAATCGCTCAAAGGCGGTGACCGATGCCTGCAAAACTCATGGTGGTTTCTACTTAGGTTCAATAGGTGGACCAGCAGCGCGTTTGGCGTTGGAGTGCATTACTAAGGTTGAGGTTTTAGATTTTGAAGAGCTGGGAATGGAAGCGGTCTGGAAGATTGATGTTGTAGATTTTCCAGCCTTCATCGTTATCGATGACAAGGGAGATGACTTCTACGCTAGTACTGCAACCCCGTTGCGGATTGGAAGTAAGCCTTAACGCTTGATTAGTAGTAGTGCCGCGCCTTGAAGTACGACCAGGCCTTACATGGGGTGTCATAGCGCATCGTGATGTAACGAATTCCCCAACGGATCTGCGTGACTGGATTAGTGCGCCAATCAGTTGCAATCACATTCATCTTTTCAGCTGGCAATGCCTGGGCAATGCCATGGGCACCCGAGCGATAGTTATGTGCCTTGTAGTTCCAATGACTCTCTTTAGTCCACAGACTGTTAAGACATGAGTATTGGGCATTACTAAAGCCAAACTCATTTACTAAGATTGATTGAGCAACTTTCTTGGCACCAAATGGTGTCCGAGCCATCTCGACTTGGCGACTGATGGCAGAGACCAACGCTAAGTCGCTGGAGAACAGTGAAGCCACAGGCATGTCGGCAAGTTCGATAGAGCCAAAGAATACGGCCGAGCTTGCCAGTGGCTCGACCTGGGTGGCCAACGCCGCTGCATCAGGGCTTACCTCGATCTCGGTGCTCATAGGAAAATCTAGACCGTAGGCACTTGGAAGAGCGGTAGAGAGAAAGAGCATCGCGGCAACGGCGCCCCATGTGGCCACCGACTTATTTTTAATCCTCACCTCATCCCCTCCTCTCACCTGTTAGCCCGCATCCCATCAGCCATAATGGCTAAAGGGTTAACGGGGAATGGCCATAGCCTGTCGGTAGGCACTGACATCGGCAAATCAAATCCCGCTTGAGTCGCAGATTCTCAGGAAAGCCCTTGCCTGTGGATGGGTAAAAGCGCAGGTCAGTAAGGGGAATGTCCGAATTGTACCAAATGTGACTGTGAGATTGATTCTGGAGCTATCTAGCCCTTATCCGGCAATGGGGCCTTCCAGCAGCTCGGTCACTAAAGCGGCTATCGGCGAGCGCTCGCTGCGAGTCAGCGTCACATGGGCAAAGAGCGGGTGACCCTTCAAGGTTTCAACAACGGCGACCACGCCATCGTGGCGACCGACTCGCAAGTTATCGCGCTGGGCGACGTCGTGGGTCAAGATCACGCGTGAGCCCTGCCCGATTCGAGAGAGCACCGTTAAGAGCACTCCGCGCTCTAGCGACTGCGCCTCATCCACGATGACAAATGAGTCGTGCAATGAACGGCCGCGGATATGGGTCAACGGCAAAACTTCGATAAGGCCCCGGTCAACGATCTCATCGACGACGGCCTGACTAACCAGTGCACCTAAGGTGTCAAAAACCGCCTGGGCCCACGGCGACATCTTCTCGCCCTCACTGCCAGGTAAGTAACCCAGCTCTTGCCCGCCGACTGGATAGAGCGGTCTGAAGATCACAACCTTTTTATGGATGCGCTTTTCCATCACCGCTTCAAGTCCAGCACATAAGGCCAGCGCCGATTTTCCTGTTCCGGCCCGACCACCGAGAGAGACGATGCCGATGGAATCATCTAGAAGTAAATCAAGGGCCACGCGCTGTTCGGCGCTGCGACCATGTAGACCAAAGGCGCTGCGATCTCCACGAACCAATTGAAGTTGTTTGTCGGCAGTGACTCGAGCTAAGGCACTACCTCGCTCTGAGTGCAAAACGATTCCAGTATGAACGGGAAGTTCATGGGCGGCCTCGTGGTCGGCGCGATCACTGGAGTACAAATCATCAATCACCTGAGAGCCGACATCGAGTTCAACGATTCCAGTCCAGCCGCTATTGGAGACAAGTTCGGCCAGATACTCCTGGGCCTCAACTCCCACCGATGATGCTTTAACTCGAAGCGGCAAATCTTTAGTAACGAGAACTACATCTTTGCCATCGCCCATCAAGTTCTTGGCAATGGCCAAGATGCGGGAATCATTGGTGCCATCGCGCAAGAAGCCCGCAGGTAAAGTGGAGAGGTCGGTGTGATTGAGCTCTACCGACAACGTTCCACCTTCTGGCGTAACGGTCAGCGCCTTATCAAGGCGGCCATGGGTAAGGCGCAGATCATCAAGGGCTCGAAGGGCGGCACGGGCAAAATAACCAAGCTCTGGGTGGTCGCGTTTGCTCTCTAATTCACCAATAACTGCAATGGGAATAATGACTTCATGCTCTGCAAACTTATAGAGCGCGCCAGGATCAGCCAGCAAAACACTGGTATCTAATACAAAGGTCTTCTTACCGTTTTGACTCTTAGAAGCCAATGGCTGAGCTCCTCGATTTAAGTTGTACTAGTTGGGACCTGCTTCGGATATGAAAAAGGTAGAACTACTTGTCTCAAACTAGGTCGCGACACGCGTACGGCTTTTGTTAATTCTTCAAGAATTAATTACGAACCAAAACGTCGTTGACGCAAAGAGTATGCGCGAAGGGCGCGCAGAAAATCGACGCGACGAAAATCTGGCCAGTAGGCCTCACAAAAGTAGAACTCTGATGATGCGCTCTGCCACAACATGAAGCCACCAAGTCGTTGTTCACCTGATGTTCGAATCAAAAGTTCGGGATCTGGCTGACCTGCGGTGTATAAGAACTTTGAAATATCCTCACTTGAAAGAGCAGAGCTGGCCTGACTCAGTGAGTGGCCAGCTTTTTCCTCTTCGCTTAAATAATTTTTAACAGCATCCACAATTTCACGTCGCCCGCCATAGCTAATTGCAACATTTACTTCTACTCCATCGTTGCGCACAGGTTTTAAATCATTTAGTTTCTTTGATAACCAGTCGGGTAGTAGATCAAGTGCACCTACCGCTTTAATATTCCAACGACCAGTGGCAGCTAACTCATCCACGGTGTCACCAATAATGTGGAGTAACTCATCGATCTCTTCCTGGCTGCGTTTAAAGTTATCGGTTGATAACAGCCACAGCGTTACAACGCCGACATCGGCTTCATCGCACCAGCCTAGGAACTCAATAATCTTACTGGCCCCAGCTTTGTGGCCGTTGGGATCGGCCTGGTTTGGATTAGCTTTGGCCCAACGCCGATTTCCATCGAGGATGACACCAACATGGTGCGGGGTCTTTGAAAAATCTAAAGCACGAACTAAGCGCCACTCATAGAGTGGGTATAGAAGTGATTTGATGAATTTACGAATAGCGGCGTACAACTCGGCGCTCAGCAATCAGAGATGCAATTGGAAGCGTTCCAGCCAGCATGAGACCGAGCATTTTCATCAATGGCCAACGGGCCTTAAGCGAAAATGAGATTGCGGTCAAAATATAGATGGGGTACAGGTAGCCATGCACCATAGGGATCCAAATAATTTTGCTATGCAGGTCTGGGGCATCAAAGAGATATTTGATTGGCATATAGACAAACCACAAAAGCAGTGACATAACGCCAGAGATGATTGCCATGACGCGAAAACGAAGGATGGCTGATTTCATAGGTCAACCTTACGGCGATACAGAGGAAGGTAAAGCACCACACCGGCCATGAGCCACCAAATCACAACGTATGAAAGATGCTGCCAATAGAAGCCGGGTATCCGCGAGCTCTGCTTTTCAGGGGTAGTGCGTGGTCTGAGAATCGGCTCACCCTGATGCGTTTCGCTCATGGCAAGAATGTAGCCATCAAAAAGTTCCAGATCGGTCGCGCCAACGATCACCGCGCTATCTAGTCGAGAAATAACGCCAGCAGAGTTTTCGGATTGATCGCTATCTTGGCGTGCATGTAATTGGCCAGTTATATCGATCAACATAGATTGAGAAATATCTGGATTAAGTAATCGATCGGCCCAGAGTCCGCGGACAACGAGAATTCCAGAATCTGTACCAATCTGTAACAAGGAAACTTGCCAGTCGCTTACGACTCCTTGGCTATCGCTTTGGTTGAGCGCTTTGAAATCGGCGACATAGTGACCCGACGTGCTGACCATGCGATTCATCGCCGCCGGCGGTATGGACTCTCGAGGTTGGGAGATTGAATCTAAGGCAACAATATTTTTATCGATTGTTGTGGCAACAACCAAACTCTCCTTTAATGCGCGAGCGCGGTCTAACTGCCAGATTCCAAGAGAGATAAAAATGGCGGCAATACTAATAATGGCCACACCTTGCAGAACTTTGGAAGCAAAGTCCTTACTCGTTGGTGGAGTCATCACTTCGATCTATGCCCATGAAGCGCTTATAAAAACTGCGCATTAAGAAAACTGTGGCAAGAATCAGTAAAGCAATGGTTAGCGAGCCCGCGGCTCCCATCTCAATATTTTTTTGCATGACATAATCATGTCATGTCTTTGGACCCGAGCTTCTCCTACGAAGAGCGATACGGGCTGCGCCCTCGAAACCGTTGGGTGATGCCGGCCCTTATCTTCGCAGTCACTGGAATATCGTGGCTAATGTGGGCAGGTTTGCATCATTCAAATCCACCTATTCGATCATCAACGATTTCCTTTTCACCGATGTCAGATCGTGAAATCTCGCTGCGATATTCAGTCCAACGCAGCGATAAGAATCAGACTCTTATCTGCACACTTATTGCGCGTGATATCGATAAGAATGTTGTTGGCCAGATAGATGAAGAGTTCGGCCCAGGGTTGGCTTCTTTCCAGCAAACAACTGTTATCGCCTCTAGAACTAAGGCGGTTTTCGCCGATGTTGCAGGGTGCCGTGCTAAATAGGTTGTAGGCAGCTCTACCTTCCTAGTACCTTTACGCCTTATGAGCTCACAGACGTGGTTAACGCAGGAAGCTGCAGATCGTTTGCGCGCCGAATTAGAAAGTTTGGAAGGCGTTGGTCGCAAAGAGATCACGGCCAAGATCGAAGCTGCGCGCGCAGAAGGTGATTTAAAGGAGAACGGTGGCTATCACGCTGCCCGTGATGAGCAGGGCAAGATGGAGGCACGTATCCGTCAGCTCAAGCAGATGCTAGAAAATGCCCACATTGGAACTCCACCACCAAGTGCCGATGGAAAAGTTGGCGCAGGTATGGTCGTTACTGCAGAGATTGCCGGCGATGAGATGCGCTTCTTGCTTGGCTCCCGCGAAATTGCTTCCGGTGATTTAGATGTTTACAGTGAAAAGTCACCGCTAGGTGCTGCGGTCATGGGCGCAGAAATCGGTGCGACTGTTAAATACACCGCACCTAATGGTCGTGAGATTACTGTGGCGATTAAAGCCGCCGAGTTTTACGCTTAATTAGACGTATTTTTATATTTACGGATACTCAGCGGAATAAATATCACCATCAGAAGCACCATATACATCAATGATGTTTCTAATGGGTGTTGGCTTGGCCAAGAGTTAGCAGTTGCTCCAAATTGGTTCTTTAAACCAAAGAGCTGACGGCATGCAGCAACCATTGTTGAGACAGGATTCCATTCGGCAAAGTACTGCAGCAGACGGGGCATTCCAGTTGTTGGTGCAAAAGCATTTGATAAGAAGGTAAGTGGGAAAGTAACTAAGAAACCAACGCTTTGAACTGTGCGCGCTTCCTTCACTGCTAGACCGACATAGATGCCGATCCAGGACAGTGCGTAACCAAACATAAAGAGAAAGAGGAATGCAGCAAAAATCTTTGGTGCACCCGATGTTGGACGCCAGCCCACTGCAAATCCAGCTGTAGCCATCACTGTAAGGACGAGAATATTAAGTAGCGCATCTCCAAAAGTACGGCCGATAACAACTGCTCCGCGTGAAATTGGAAGAGATCTAAATCGATCGATCAAACCCTTTTTCATATCTTCGGCTAAACCGATTGCCGTTGACGCTAATGTGAATGCAACGGTCTGCACGAAGATTCCCGGCATCAATAACTGCACGTATCCGCCAGGTTGGTTGGTGGCGATTGATCCACCAAAAACAAAGCGGAATAACAACACAAACATGACGGGCTGAATTGTTGAGAAAACAAGGACCTCAGGGATTCGGGCAAGCTGTAGAAGCTGGCGTTTCGTAATTGTTATTGCATCACTCATCGCATATTTCATTTCTTGCCTCCTCTCTTCTTTCTTACTGGTTCGCTGGCTTCCTCCTCGGCAACATGGCCAGTGAGAGCCATAAAGACGTCATCTAAGGATGGGCGCTTTAAACCAATATCTGATGGGTGAATCTGTGCCTCATCAAGTGCGCGCAAGACATCCATAAGCGCTTTAGCGCCCGTAGATACCGGTGCACTGATTGTGCGAATTGCCGAATCTAAATGTGCAGTATTACCACTCACTCTTTCAATAATCTTTGTTGTCTCTGCAATTTGTGCAGCCTCAACAGTTACTTCTAATCGCTCTCCACCAACTTGGCTTTTGAGTGCATCCGAGGTTCCGCGTGCAATAACTTTGCCGTGATCGATAACTGCGATCTCATCGGCTAATTGATCGGCCTCTTCTAAATACTGTGTTGTTAGTAAAAGTGTTACGCCGCCTTTTACTAACTCTTCAATTACTCCCCACATCTCCATGCGACCACGTGGATCAAGACCCGTTGTTGGTTCATCTAAAAATAGAACCTTTGGTTTCACAATGAGTGATGCGGCTAAATCTAAACGACGGCGCATTCCACCTGAGTAGGTTTTAATTGGTCGGCGAGCACTATCGGTGAGAGAGAATCGTTCAAGTAATTCATTTGCTCTATCGATAGATTGCTGGCGTCCTAAGTGATAGAGACGACCAAACATCACTAAGTTATCCCAGCCTGTCAGAGTTTCATCGACTGCTGCATATTGACCAGATAAACCTATGAGTTCGCGAACTTTGTCGGGATGTTTAATAACATCGATTCCTGCAACATGTGCTTTGCCTGAGTCTGGTTTTAGCAACGTTGCCAGAATTCTCACAGTCGTTGTTTTACCTGCACCATTAGGGCCTAGCACGCTCAAAACAGTGCCCTCGGCGACTTCAAGTGATAAATCATCTAAGGCTCGTACGCTGCCTTTGTTATACGTTTTTACTAGATGGTCTGCGCTCACTGAGTTCACACGGTAACCTTACCCTCATGTCTAATAAAGAACCCCTTAACGCATCGGCCAAAGCCCACACCCACCGCGAGATTATGGTCATTCTCGGCGGCCTGATGACAGGAATGCTCCTAGCGGCCCTTGATCAGACCATCGTTTCTACGGCACTTAAGAATATTGTTGAAGAGTTTGATGGCCTGAATCACTACACATGGGTTGTAACGGCTTATCTACTAACGTCCACTGCATCGACACCGCTTTACGGAAAAATCTCTGACATTTATGGTCGCCGTCCGGTCTTTCAATTTGCCATCGTTACGTTCTTACTAGGTTCTTTCTTAGCTGGTGCATCACAAAACATGACACAGTTAATTGCCACTCGTGCTCTGCAAGGCTTGGGTGCTGGCGGTTTAATGGCGCTGACTTTCGTAATCATCAGTGACATTGTTCCTCCGCGCGAGCGTGGTCGCTATCAGGGTTATTTCGGCGCAGTGTGGGGACTGTCTTCGGTAGCAGGCCCACTTCTTGGTGGCTTCTTCTCAGATCATGCACAGATTCTTGGTATCACTGGTTGGCGTTGGATTTTTTACATCAATATTCCATTTGGTATCGCCTCGCTTTTAATAACATCAGCAGTTCTACATATTCCAAAAGTTAAGCGCGATCACACCATTGATTATTTAGGCGCAATCTTGATGGTTGTTTCAGTCTGCTTGGTTCTACTCTCAGTCTCAATCTACGGACCACAGTACGGTTGGGGCGATAGCCGAACCGTTACTTATTTATTAACAGGCTTAGTCCTAACCGTTCTCTTTTTGTACTGGGAGACTAAAGCTAAAGAGCCAATCCTGCCCCTGCACTTATTTAAAAACCATACCTTCTCGGTGACATCAGCACTCGGAGCAGTCATTGGTGCAGGCATGTTCGGTGCGATCGTTATGTTGCCGCTGTATTTCCAGGTCGTAAAGGGCTACTCGGCTACTGAAGCTGGCCTTAAATTGATTCCTTTAATGCTGGGTATTGTTTCAACATCAATCTTCTCTGGCAAAATGATTTCAAAGCATGGTCATTACAAGCGTTACCCAATTATTGGAACTGCAATTATGACTATTGGTGTTTTGTTGATGACCCGCCTAGAACTCAACACTCCTTACTGGCAGATTTCGATCTATGCAATCATGGTTGGTGCTGGTCTTGGTTTATCGATGCAAACCATCGTTATTGCACTTCAGAATGCCGTTGACTTTAAAGATATGGGAGTGGCAACTAGCAGCAATACTTTCTTCCGTTCACTTGGTTCAGTCTTTGGTACCGCACTGTTTGGAACCATTTTAACTAACCGTGTCGCTCATTATTTAAGCGCTAACTTTGCCGAGCTAGCAAAAAGCAATCCAACTGCCCTTGATGGTTTTGATATGAGCAAGCTGGGTGGGATTTCAAATAGCACGGCCGTATTAAAGACACTTCCACCCGTTATACAAACAACCGCCTTAGATGCTTTCGTAAACTCTTTCCATATTGTCTTTTACGCGGCAGCTCCGGTAACTGCCCTTGGATTTATTCTGGCGCTCATATTGCGTGAAACTCCATTGCGCACTAATCAAGATTATGCGGCTGCCCGCGAAGAAGCTGCTGGGGAATCTCTTGGTTAATGCAATCTCCATTTAAGGATCTGCCGCGCGAGATTTCAATTCTCGTTGCGGCATCCTTTTTTGTAGCCGTTGGTTTTGGAATCGTTCTACCCGCGATTCCAGTCTTTGCGCGCACCTTTGGAGTCAATAACGCTGCCATTGGCTTAATCGTTTCAATGTTTGCCATTACTCGCTTTGCTTCGGGGCTAATTTCGGGGAAACTCGTCGATTTATTCGGTGAAAGAGCGGTTTTTAGCAGTGGCGTCGTCATGGTCGCCATCTTTGTTTTTCTTGCTGGCTTATCAACTAGTTATAACCAACTTCTATTTTTTCGTGCCGCCGGTGGACTTGGCTCTTCGATGTTCTCGGTTGCCGCAGGTTCGGTCATCATGCGCACAGTCAGTGATGAACAACGTGGACGTGCACAATCGGTTTACAACGGAGCTTTCTTGCTCGGCGGTGTTGCAGGACCGGCTATCGGAGGATTACTTTCTCTAATCTCACTTCGCGCACCTTTCTTTGCTTACTCGGCAATGTTGATGTCATCGGGAATCGTTGCGCATTTTTTCTTGAAAAGTGACAAGTTAGGTAAGAGAGTAAAAGGTGATGATGCAAGTGAACATACGTCAGTTCGGGAAGCGTTAGCAATGAAGCCATATCGAATCGCCTTAGCGCTGGTATTTATTGTGAACTGGGTTGTCTTTGGAATGCGTGCTTCGATCATGCCGATTTTCGTTACTGAAGATCTAGACTCAACGACCGCCGTAGTTGGTTATGGCTTTGCTTTAAGTGCAATATTCCAAGGCGCCCTTCTCATGCGCGGTGGACGATTATCCGATGCTAAAGGCCGTCGACTTCCATCAATGATTGGTTCAAGTGTCGCCTTAATAGGCGTAATTATTTTGACGGTTTCAGTACATCCCTGGATGTACTTGGTTGCAATGTCGGTCATGGGTATAGGTGGTGCTTATCTTTCGACTACTCCCGGCAGCATTGTTGGCGATGTTATCCGTGGCCGGGGTGGTCAAGTAATTGCAGTATTTCAAATGGCAGGTGATGCCGGAATGATCGCTGGGCCAATCATTATTGGCGCACTCTCAGATGCTTATTCTTACCGCACTGCTTTTGCAGTATCGGCCGTTGTCTTTGCTATAGGCACAGTGTTAACAACCCAAATTCCTGAAACCCGTCACGCTTATTTGCCTGGAGATGACGAAAGGCCCCAGGTTAATAACCTGAGGCCCCTCGAGTAATACCTTTTAGTCGTTACCGCGCAAGATTGATAAAAAGCGCAGAACCTCCATGTATAGCCAGACGATTGTGACCATCAACCCAAAGGCTGCACGCCATGACTCTTGCTCTGGAAGACCAGCATCGATTCCCTTTTGAATCTGATCGAAATCTAGAATCAAGAAGAAGCTGGCAAGCACCATTCCACCCGCAGCGATGATTAAACCAAAGCCACCGATACTGTAAATACTTGCACCAAAGAATGAGCCGATAAATGAAAGTAAACCGAGAACTAAGTAACCAATCATCGCAGTCATTAACACTTTAGTGAACTTTGGAGTTACGCGAATACGGCCACTCTTATAAGCAAAGAGCATCGCAGAAAATGCACAAATCGTAACGATGATTGCTTGGCTAACGATTCCTTGATAAACAGTGTTGTAAAGATGGCTAATTGTGCCAAGGGCTAAACCTTCAAGAGCAGCGTATGCAATCGCTAACCCTGGTTTAACGGTTTTGCTAAAAGTATTAACCATCGCCAATGCAAAGCCACCAAAGACACCGAGCAACATTGCTCCAGCACCCAAGTTAAGAGTCCATGCAGCTGCGCCAACGGCGACTAGAACTGCAAATAAAATTCCAGTACGAGTGACGACATCATCAATCGTCATGCGACCTGTGCGCAATGATGATGCGGCAGGTGCGTTGTAAAGATCTTCCATCGCTGCAGGATCTGACTTAATGGTGCTTGGGTCAAATGCAGCGTATCCACGCTGATTAAACGCCCGTCCTAAAACAGGGTTTGAACTGCGCATAGTTTTTCTCTCCTTTTGTTGTACCGTCAGAAGTTCTGGCGGTTGTCGTACATAACAAGTTTAGGGGCCAGTTGATTCCCAAGGTAAACCGATTTGGGCTCAAATCTTTAAAAACTCTTGTGACTTGGTGCCCCGAGTGGGGGTCGAACCCACACTGGGAGGATTTTAAGTCCTCTGCCTCTGCCATTGGGCTATCGGGGCCACGTGAAGGCACGAGTGTACTAGGGCTTTAGTACTGCTTATTACGCGTAAAAAGTCTTAGCAACCTTTAGGTTTTGGCTTCACACTACAAATCTTGGTGATCTGCGCATTAGACGTTGCTAGCAGCTTCTGAATACTTGCAACCTGAGCAGTTAACGAAGCCACCTGTACCTTGATCGTGTCAGTTGCCAATGTCAGTACATCGAACTGTGCTTGCAGAGTTTTATTGTCAAGATTGGCTTTAGCTAATGCCGCGGTGGTATCTGCTAAGTCTGTCTTAGCTTTTGCAGCGGCGGCAACTGCATCTGCAGTTGCCTTATCAGCTGCAGCCTTTGCAGCGGCATCAGCTTTAACTTTTGCATCAGCCGTGGCCTTTGCAGCAGCAACCTTGGCAGCTGCGGCATCGGCAATTACTTTATCTGCAGCGGCCTTATCTGCAGCGGCCTTATCTACTGCAGCCTTATCGTAGGTTGCAATAACTGATTTGTAATCGAAAGCTGTTACGCAGTCCATCCAATACGCACGTGCAGTACCAAAAGCTTTTTGGCACACCGGTGTGATGCTGGCTTCAGGAATTGTTGCATCGGCATGAACCGTACTTGACCATCCGAACTTTCCTGGAATTCCACTTAATGTTCCCCAGTATGCATTTATCTTATGGTTCGCAGAGTCTGTCAAACTCACCGCATAGATTCCATAGCTTCCTAAACAAATACTTCCAACTTTCACATCGGATTTTTGCAACCTTAAGGTAATTGTTTCTAAGAAACCACCTGCATTTGCAACGCGAGAAACTTGAGTAAATGAACTCGGAACATCGAACTGTCCATTACAAGCAACTTCGGTTGATTTCTGAAGATACGTTGGAGCGTTAGCTATCCATGTAGTTGGTCGAATTTTCAAAATCATCGTGCTGAGTGAATTTACTTTTTCTTGAATACCCATAGTTACTTCTAGATACGGCGTAGTACTCGTAGCGCTGCTGACGAACTTACCTGTCATTGAAGCGATGACTGGCATGTTTACATCAGTCAGGACGGGTGCATCGGCCTTTGCGGGTGCGATTGCACCCATCATGATGATGGCGAGGCAAAGTATCAGGCTAGGTATTTTTCTCATGCCAGAAGTATTGAGTATTGTGAAAGTTTTCTTGGGAGGTCCCCTATGAGACTTTCCGTGTAATAAGCCACTCCTGCAGTTTTAGTACGAAATCGAGCGTGCGATTCCATCCAAAATATCTGACTCAGATGCAGTGAACTGGGTAGCCCCCGTTGCCTTGATGATTTCTGAGAGAACTAATGCCCCGGCTGGAATCACATCAACGCGACCAGGGTGCATATAGCCAAGGGCTAGTCGGGCTTGGCGCGTTGAGGTGAGAAACATCTGTGCAACTTCATGTGTTTTTTCAGCGCTGACTCGGGCTAAGTGGATGGCATATCGATCGTATTCACTTAAATCTAGCGCAGCTGCAGCAACAGTGGTTGCTGTACCGGCAACGGCAATAAGTGTTTTAGCGCTAGTGATCGGAACGATGGCTGCAGCCTTAGCGATTGCTTCTTGAATATCAGCTCGCGCTAAATCAATTTCATGTTCTGGGGCAGGGTCCTGCGTGAAATGGCGCTCAGTCATACGGACGCAACCTATGTTGACGCTCTTTGCATGTTCAACATGTGTGGTTCCATAAACAAACTCGGTGGATCCCCCGCCAATATCAACGACTAAAAATGGACCATCGTTGGGCGACAGATCTTGAATCGCTCCGGAAAATGATAAGGCTGCTTCTTCGTCTCCGCTAATAACTTCCGGTTCTATACCAAGACGTTCGCGTACACCATCGACAAATAAATGGCGATTAGTGGCATCGCGCGTGGCACTAGTTGCGCAGAATCGAATCTTTTCTACTCCGCGCTTAGCAATCTCTGCAGCGAAAATATCAACGGCAGCTAGCGTGCGCGCAATTGCATCAGGGTGAAACTCTCCAGTCTCATCTACGCCCTGTCCCAAGCGAACAATCTGCATGGTGCGAATTACTTCGCGAAAAATATCTCCTTCAATATCGGCAATTAGTAGACGGATTGAGTTTGTGCCGCAATCAATGGCCGCTACTCGCATGGGTTGCCCTGCCACCATTGTGGAAGTGCAGCGAGGGCTTCATCGCCCAGTGGATTCACATCAGGACCTGCAGCTAATGAGTGCGCAACAAGTGAGTGCAGACATTTAACACGCGTTGGCATTCCACCAGCAGAGACATCATCTACTTCTGGAACATCAATTCCAAGTGCTGAACGTGCTGCGATGTAATCATCATGGGCCGCGTGGTATGCCCCAGCAAGTTCTGCATCACGTATTAAACGCTCGTTCATCTCCCCCATTAAACCCGTGGTTTCTAAGGTGGAAATCGCTGCAGTTAAACGCGGGCAGGTTGCATAATAAAAAGTTGGAAACGGTGTGCCATCGGCTAAGCGCGGTGGAGTTTCAACGACTGCAGGTTTACCACACGGGCAACGATATGCAATTGCATGCACATCTCGAGGTGTGCGGTCTAACTGGTTTTCAATACAATCTAAATCAGATTGGCTTACTTCTCTCAACTTTTGCCAGCTTCACTTATCGATGCGATCAAACGCGTGTACCAGGGTTGACCATCGGTTAAAGAGTTTGCAACTTTGGTTGGCGTTGTTTGCGTTGCAGATGGGTTACCTTCGGTCACGATGTATTGACGCTCACCTGGCAGAACAAAGTGCAGGCGTTCCCGCGCCTGTGACTTTACGTATTCAGGGTCTTGCCACAATAAAAGCTCCTTGCGCGCAGCTTCTAACGCTTTGTTGTCAGAGTTTAGTTGAGCGTTTAAAGCACTAATTTGCGCACGCTGCGTAAAGTAATGCTTTATCGGTGGCGCAAGCGTCAGTGTAAGAAAAAATAGAACCGCTAAGAGTGCAAATAAACGGTTCGATGAACGTCGACGCGTAAAACTAAGTTTTCGTCGACGTGCCATGGCTCCGCCTGCTTAAGCCTTGAATCGTGGAAAAGCAGCGCGGCCTGCATAGCGGGCACCCTCGGCAAGCTCTTCTTCGATACGTAGTAATTGGTTGTACTTAGCCACGCGCTCGGTACGTGCTGGTGCACCTGTTTTAATCTGTCCGCAATTAAGCGCAACAGCTAAATCGGCAATGGTTGTATCTTCAGTTTCACCTGAACGATGGCTCATCATTGTGCGATAACCAGCGTGGTGCGCCATTTCAACTGCGTCGGTAGTTTCAGTCAACGTACCAATTTGATTTACCTTTACTAACAATGCATTTGCAGTATGGCCTGCGATTCCCTTTGCAAGGCGCTCTGGATTAGTTACAAATAAATCATCGCCAACGATTTGAATACGTGAACCAAGCGCAGTTGTCATCGCTGTCCAGCCTGCCCAGTCCTCTTCATTCAAAGGATCTTCAATAGAGACGATTGGGTATGCATCAACTAGTGATGTGTAATAGGCGATCATTTCATCGGATGTCTTGAGCGCGCCTTCAAACTTGTACTTCCCATTCTCATGGAACTCGGTAGCAGCAACATCCATTGCAAGTGCAATGTCAGTGCCAGGCTTAAACCCTGCAGCAGCAATAGCTTCCAGAATCAGGTCCAGGGCTGCGCGGTTGCTATCAAGGTTGGGTGCAAAGCCGCCCTCGTCGCCAACTGATGTTGCTAAGCCGCGCTTTTTAAGAACAGCTTTGAGTGCGTGATAAATCTCAGCACCCCAGCGCAGTGATTCACGAAATGTTGGTGCACCAATTGGGGCAATCATGAACTCTTGAATATCAACGTTGGTGTCGGCGTGTGCCCCACCGTTGAGAATATTCATCATCGGAACCGGCAACAGATGTGCGTTAGGTCCACCTAAGTAGCGAAAGAGTGAAAGGTCAGCTGATTCGGCTGAGGCTTTAGCAACGGCAAGTGATGCGCCAAGAATTGCATTAGCACCCATACGCGATTTATTTTTTGTTCCATCAAGTGCAATCATCGCGGCATCGATAACGCGCTGATCCTGTGCATCAAAACCAATAATCTCTGGAGCGATTTCGTTATTGACAAATGCAACTGCTTTTTCAACACCTTTGCCTAAGTAGCGACTACCACCATCGCGAAGTTCAGCAGCCTCAAATGCACCAGTAGATGCACCGCTTGGAACTGCAGCACGTGCTTGCGTGCCATCTTCTAACGCAATCTCAACTTCTACCGTTGGATTTCCACGGGAGTCGAGAATTTCACGGGCTCCAAGAGCTTCGATTATTGCCATAGCGTTTCTCCTTCGTCACTTAAATCTTTGTGCCGGGTGAGACCTCAACGCTGAAATCACACAAACTTTGATGGCTCAATCCTACCGTGCCTCGATGCCCGCGATCTGTTCGCTTACGAGCATCGCCTGTTTGCGCAGCGCGGCTTCGGCATCGATTCCATTGGCATGCGCCCATGCAATAACGGCGAGTAGCGCCTGTCCCACCGCGCTCTCATCGGCAAGGCCATCCATGCTCTGTGGAATATCCAGCTCAACATTGTGGGTTTGTGCGCGATACAAAAGCTTTTCAACTAAGGGCAGCGCCGGTTGTGCCAGTGCAATGCCATCGAGGGCCGACGTACGCCCTTTTTCAGCTCGCTTTATAGCTTCCCAATTTTTTAGAACATCCTCGGCGCTATCAACTTCTAAGCCCTCAAATACATGCGGGTGGCGACGAATTAACTTATCGGCGATAGTTTTGGCAACATCTTCAATCGTAAATGGATCTACTGCGTCATCTTGGGCTATGCGGGCATGGAAATAGACCTGTAGCAATACATCCCCGAGTTCCTCACGCATATCTGTGCGGTTGCCGCTTTGAACGGCATCGACAAATTCATATGACTCTTCCAGCAAGTATTTAAGAAGTGACTCATGCGTTTGTTCGGCATCCCATGGACAACCGCCAGGAGAACGGAGCCGGTCCATAACTTCAACTAAGCGCTGAAGTTGTGAACCCTGCATCGAAATTAATTACTTAGTTGCAGGTGTAACTGCAGAGCTTGCAGGATCAGTAGCAACAACATCTGCAACTTTTGGATCCCACTTGCCATAACGTGGATTTACAGTGACACCAAGTTTGGTGGCCTTGTCTACAACAAGCTTTTGAACGGCGGCACCGATATCGGCTTGTGCAATTCCGCTTGCGGTGAGAGCTTTACTAATTTTGTCTGACAATGAAATCGCCTCAATATATGTATCTAGATTCGCTGCTGCGATTCCTGCACCTACGAGAGCGCCAGGAAGTGAAGTAGCTCCACCAACTTGGTCGGTGATGCTGGCGCGACGTGTATCAATCTCAGCTTTAGTAACAGTAATTTTTAAATCTTTGGCAGTTGCTTGCAGCAATGCAGTTAAAACAAAGAATCGAAGTTGACCACGAGTAAGTGCTTCGCCGGTTTCAATCTGCATCTGGGATGTGTCAACACCAACGCGTGCGGCGAGAATTGAATCAACGCTAGCTTGGACCTTGGCTTGCGTAATCTTTACATCTCCTACAGTTGCTGCAGCTCCTACTTGGGAACAGCCAGAGATTAAAAGGGCGCTTACTACGGCGGCTACGGCCAGAAACTTCTTCACAATGAACTCACTTTCGGTGCTTCGCTTAGTTGGTTGACTGCCTCTACGACCCAGGCCAGAAGAGAAGTATCCACTATTAAAGGCGCACTCTCGGACGGATTCCACGCATTACCCGCCTTTAATGCCACTAAAACCGTGCGGGTAGCCGATTTATAGAGTGAACCTGGGTACAGACGTGACAAGCGCATCTGCTTGGATTCAGGCAGCGTCAAGGGCGCTAATCGCAGGAACTTACCTTGAATCACGACCTCGGTTAATGCCGCCGCCTTTGCTAGCGCACGCAGAGATGCAACCCCTAACAACGCATGTGCCTCTTCTGGAAGTTCACCAAAACGATCAAGGAGTTCAGCGCCAATCGACTCGACATCGGCAGGGTTCTTAACATCGGCTAAGCGGCGATAAAGATCTAATCGCAAACGTTCACCTGGCACATACTCAGTAGATAAATGGGCATTAATCGGTAACTCAACTTTGCAATCACTAATTTTTTCCTGAGTTTCAATAATGCCCGCTTTGTAATCATTAACGGCCTCACCCACCATGCGCATATATAAATCAAAACCTACATCGGCAATATGGCCAGATTGTTCGCCACCCAATAAATTACCTGCGCCGCGAATCTCTAGATCTTTTAGTGCAACACGCATACCCGAACCTAAATCAGTATTAGCTGCAATCGTAGTCAAGCGCTCATGAGCAAGTTCAGATAGTGGTTGGTCAGCAGGATAGAGAAAATATGCGTAAGCGCGTTCACGTCCACGTCCAACTCGACCACGAAGTTGATGTAACTGAGATAAACCGAAGCGATCTGCACGTTCAACAATCAATGTATTAGCATTTTGAATATCTAAACCACTTTCAACAATGGTTGTACTAACTAAGACATCAAAGTCGCGGTTCCAAAAACCTAAAATGACATCTTCTAATGCGCCCTCACTCATCTGCCCATGTGCAACTCGAATTCTTGCCTCAGGTACTAACTCTTGAATCCGCGATGCAGCTTGATCGATAGTTTCAACACGATTATGTAAGTAGAAAATCTGACCATCGCGCAGAAGTTCACGGTGAATTGCTGCAGTAATCTGTCCTTCTTCAGCGGGACCTACATAAGTCAAGATCGGATGTCGCTCTTCCGGTGGTGTTGTAATCGTCGACATTTCACGTATTCCAGTAACAGCCATCTCTAAAGTGCGGGGAATCGGTGTTGCCGACATGGCCAAGACATCCACCGTTGTGCGCATTTTCTTCAGCGCCTCTTTTTGTTCTACGCCAAAACGCTGCTCTTCATCGACAATTACCAGCCCCAGATCCTTAAAAACAACATCGCTAGAGAGAATTCGGTGTGTACCAATCACAACATCGACAGTGCCTTTGAGCAATCCATCCAAAGCTTCTTTGCTCTCTTTGGCGGAGTTAAAGCGCGAAAGCCCCGCTACTTTAAGTGGAAAGCCGGCATAACGTTCGGCAAAGGTTTTAGTGTGTTGCTGTACTAACAACGTTGTTGGAACCAAGACCGCAACCTGCTTGCCATCTTGTACTGCTTTAAAAGCCGCCCGAATTGCGATTTCGGTTTTGCCGTAGCCAACATCGCCACAAATAATTCGATCCATCGGATATGGACGCTCCATGTCTCGCTTCACATCATCAATCGTTGATAACTGGTCCGGCGTTTCGATATATGAAAATGAGTCTTCGAGTTCGCGTTGCCATGGAGTATCGGGAGAAAATGCAAAGCCCGGCGAACTTGTGCGTGCTGCATAGAGACGGATCAACTCACCAGCAATTTGGCGCACGGCTTTGCGCGCACGGCTCTTGGCTTTTTGCCATTCCCCGCTACCAATACGGTGAACAGTTGGAGCTTCGCCTCCAACGTATTTGCTCACTTGTTCTAGCGCATCGGTTGGCACAAAGACTCGGTCACCGGGTTGGCCTCGTTTAGCTGATGCATACTCAATTACTAAATATTCGCGCGTTACTTCGGCAACGGTGCGCTGTAATAACTCTACATAGCGACCGATTCCATGTTGCTCGTGTACAACAAAGTCACCCGCTCGCAGTTCTAAGGGATCAATTGCCTGCTTGCGTTTTGACGGTAGTCGATCCCCGTCTTTAACACTTCCCTTACTACCCGTTAAATCTCGTTCGGTCATGAAAAAGATTTGATCGCTCGCACTTTCAAATCCATGTGCGATTACCGACGTAGTCAGATGCACACTTCCTTTAGTTGGTTTGGCAAGAAGTTTTTCAACTACATGCACCGGCAAATCTGCATTTCGAAATATCCCTGCATATCGCTCTAACATTCCATGGCCGTGAGTTGCAAAAACAACGGTAAAGTGGGCATCCACAGCATCACGTAGCGCAGCTATTGTTCGATCCAAATCTCCGCGCATCGGATCAATTGCGCTGTAATCTAAAAATTCAGTATCGGTAGCTAAGTCACTTCCGAATGGGCTTAGTGAGCTACTGGGTAATCCGCACCGTGCCAGCTCGTCGGCAAGTTCACCCCACGACATATATGTTCCTGAACCATCGTGAATAGGTGCAACTGCGCCATGGGCTGCATTCGACCATGATGCATTGAGAAACTCTTCATTAGTTGCCAGCAAATCGCCCGCACGTGATTTGATGCGCTCATGATCGATAAAAATTACCTGAGTATCCCTTGGCATACGTGCCAGAAGCGTCTCTGTTTCATCGATGAGCAATGGAATTAGAGACTCCATGCCTTCGAAGACTATGCCCTCACTAATTTTTTCCAGCAACTCAGCAGCTGCAGGAAGCTCTGACTTTAAAGTTAGCGCACGCGCCTTAATCAGTGCCGTCAATAAAAGTTCTCGGCAGGGGTAAATCTCAACACTTCCAATGACGGGTTCAAATGTGCGTTGATCGGCAACTTCAAAATAACTTAAATCTTCAATCTCATCACCAAAGAAATCAATTCGAATCGGATGCGCACTCAGTGGTAAGAAGAGATCTACGATTCCTCCGCGCACTGCAAACTCTCCACGACGTTCTACTAAATCGGTTCGGAAATAAGCCAGTGATGATAAGTGTCTTACAAGTTCATCGAGGGATTGCTCATTTCCAATCTCTAACTTCATCAACGGGGCTTTACCTAGTTCAGCAATGATTCGGTGGATTGCTCCACGAACTGGCGTCACCACAATTGGATTAGTGGAATGGGCAGAATTTAGCGCGTATAAGGTTTGAATTCGCTTAGCTACCGTATCGCTGCGGGGGCTTAAGCGCTCATGGGGCAGAGTTTCCCAAGCTGGAAACTCCATCACGTTGCTGTGAAGTTCACTGAGCTCGTTCACTAAATCTTCCGCGCTTCGGCTAGAGCTTGTGATAACCAGAATTGGCGTCGCATCGGCGCGGGCAGCAATTAAAAATGGATACAGCGGAGCTGGCGCCACGATATGAGATGCCGAAGGCCCAGTAGCGTTAAGTAAACCGCGCATGCACTGCCCCCAAACGTCTATTGGCCCCAACTCCCAATGGGAGGGGGCTTACAAGAAGTGAGTCTAATTTATTTTGTCATGTACCGACTAACTGAGAGGATTGGCCAATGACAACTCAGCCCGGCGCAGTAGCCGCAGATGAAGCGGGCCTACGCAGCGATGTTCGCCGATTAGGTGATTTGCTGGGTCAAACCTTGGTTCGGCAGGAGGGCCCAGAACTTGTGGCCCTAGTAGAAGAAGTTCGCAAAGCTGTTCGTGAAGGCGATGGAGTTGAACTTCTAGCATCGCTTTCAGTTGAAGGTTCGGTTCAACTTGTTCGTGCATTTAGTACGTACTTTCATTTAGCTAACGTGGCCGAACAAGTTCACCGTGCGCGAGTACTTGCAGATTCACGTGCAGAAGGCGGATCGTGGTTAACCCGTGCGGTCAACAAAATCGAAGCGGCACTTATTGCACAAACACCTGGTCATGAATTAACACGTGAAGAGATTTCTGCATGGATTAATGAAATGTCGGTACGCCCTGTTTTTACAGCACACCCAACTGAAGCTGCACGCAGATCAGTACTCACTAAAATGGGTCGTGTTGCAGATTTACTAAATAATCCACGTGATCCATCTCAAGGTGATCGTTTAGCCGAGACTATAGATTTATTGTGGCAGACCGACGAGCTTCGCTTAGATAGACCTGAGCCACTTGATGAGGCGATGAATGCGCTGTATTACTTAGATGACTTGTTTCGCCAAACTGTTCCAGAAGTGCTTAATGACTTTGCTCGTGAGTTAAAACGAATTGGAGTCGATGTTCCAGTTACTGCACGTCCGCTTTCATTTGGCAGTTGGATCGGTGGCGACCGCGACGGTAATCCAAATGTGACAGCCAAAGTAACCACTGATGCAATGGTCTTACAAGTGGGCCACGCAATACGAGTGACAATCGCTGCAATGGATGCGCTTCGACAGCTGCTCTCAGTATCTACGCGCATTGTTGGTGCGACACCTGAATTAAGCGCATCGGTGGCTAAAGATCTTGCACACATCCCTGAGTTTGAAGCGCGATTCTTACGTTTAAATGCCGAAGAGCCTTATCGACTCAAAGCTACGGCCATCGTGCACCGCTTGGCGATGACTCGAAACCGTCACGCCGCAGATGGTCCACATGTCGAGCATCGAGATTACAAAGATACTGCCGAGCTTTTAGCTGATCTCACTTTGATGCGTGATTCACTCTTTGAACACAAAGGTGAATTGATTGCTACGGGCTTACTTGAGCGCACAATTCGCACTGTGGCCGCCTTTGGAATTACGCATGCAACCATGGATATTCGCGAGCACTCTGATGCTCATCACCACGTCTTGAATCAGCTATTAGAAATCCCTGGCTATTTAGAGAAAACTCATGATGAAAAATTTGAGATTCTTACCGCTCTTTTGCAGAGTGGAAGCAAATTTGAGATCAGCACCTTAGATGCTGCCGGAAAGAATACCGTTGATACTTTTGCTGCGATTACAGATTTAATTGAGCGCTTTGGACCTGAGGCGATTGAAACATATATTGTTTCAATGACTAAAGGTGCCGATGATTTAATTGCTGCAGTTGTACTTGGCGCACAAGTAGGACTTGTAGATCTTGCTAATAAATCAGTGCGAGTTGGTTTTGCACCCCTACTTGAAACCGTTTCCGAACTTCGCTCCGCAGGTGAAATTCTTGAGAAACTTTTAAGTAATGCAACGTATAGATCTGTAGTTTCACTACGTGGCAATGTACAAGAAGTCATGTTGGGTTATTCAGATTCTAATAAAGATGCTGGAATCGCAACCAGCCAGTGGGAGATTCACAGAGCACAACGTTCGCTGCGCGATGTTGCAATGAAGCACGGTGTGAAACTGCGCTTGTTCCATGGTCGTGGTGGTTCAGTTGGTCGAGGTGGCGGACCAACATATGAGGCACTGATTGCTCTGCCGTGGGGCAGTGTTGATGGACAGATTAAGATGACTGAGCAAGGTGAGGTTATAAGCGATAAGTATGCCCTTGCATCCCTTGCACGAGAAAATGTTGAGCTCACTCTGGCCGCAAGTTTAGAAGCGACGGTATTAAATCGCGGTCCGCGACAAAGTCCAGAAGCATTGGCAATGTGGGGCGAGTGCATGCAGTTAGTCAGCGATAGCTCCTTTGTTCGCTATCGCCAATTAATTGATCATGAAGATCTTCCGGCATATTTCTATGCATCAACCCCAGTAGAACAACTTGGAAATCTATTTTTAGGTTCACGTCCATCTCGTCGCCCTGATGCTAAGGCGGGATTAGATTCGCTGCGCGCTATTCCTTGGGTATTTGGCTGGACTCAATCACGCCAAATTGTTCCTGGTTGGTATGGAGTAGGTACCGGTTTGAAGGCTGCACGTGAGGCTGGAAAATCCGAAGTCTTAGATGCGATGCTCAAAGATTGGCACTTCTTTCATACCTTCATCAGCAATGTAGAAATGACGCTGGCTAAGACTGATTTAGTTCTAGCACGTAGATACGTAAATGCCCTTGTACCCAAAGAGCTCCATCACTTCTTAGGTGATATTCAAGCTGAGTTTGATTTAACCGTTGCAGAGATTCTTCTACTCACCAAGAAAAGTGTGCTGCTGGGAGATCAAGCCATCCTTGCTCGCACACTTCACGTGCGTGATGGCTACTTATCTCCAATCCATTTGCTCCAAATTAACTTACTTAAGCGAGTAAGAGAGGCTGGAGATTTAGCTGATCCCATTTTGCGCAGAGCCTTACTATTAACAATTAATGGCGTTGCCGCGGGCTTGAGAAATACTGGTTGATTTTTAGCTATTGAATGCGGTCTGCGTACGCTCTAATCCTTGAGTAATTAAGGATTCAACGACATCTGCACCACGTTCAATGAACTCGGCTAAATCTTTTTGTTCAACCTTTGAAAATGCTTTGAGAACAAAATCTGCAGGATCTTGTTGGCCCATTGGCCGACCGATTCCTAAACGAACACGGTAATAATCAGGTGTATCAAAGGCTGACGTCATGGACTTCAAACCATTATGGCCATTATCTCCGCCGCCTAACTTGCTGCGAATGGTCGCAAAGGCAATATCGAGTTCATCGTGCAGAGCGATAATATTTTCTGGCTCAACTGAATAAAAATTAGCGAGCGCTTTTATCGGACCACCAGTCTCATTCATATAGCTCTTCGACTTGGCCAGAATTATTGAATACTCGCCATTACTTAACTTGTAGGCAGCAACATCGGTACGCGATTTATGCGACGATAACTTGATGCTATGGCGACGAATAAGTTGATCGATGACCATCTGACCTACGTTATGACGGGTGGCAGCGTATTGATCACCGGGATTACCCAGCCCCACTACCAACCACGTCATGACGGTAAGCGTAAGGGGTTAAGCGTCCTTCTTCTCTGAATCAGCGGCAACGGCTGGAACATCAGTCGCAGCGACAACTGGCGCCACTTCTTCAACGGCAGTTGAGCGCTCTGACAGGTGAACAACAATCATCTTTGGATCTGACTCAAGTTCTACGCCAGATGGAAGCTTGACGTCTCCGGCATATAGCGATGTACCTGCGGCAAGACCATTGATGTCGAGTTCGAAGAAGCTTGGAATTGCAGTTGCCTCAACGCGCACCTCGATGGTGTTGTTAACGTGCTCTAGAACGCCATCGCGATCGTGTTCACCGATTGCGTGAACTGGAACTGCGACGACAACTTTTTCGCCGCGACGAACAAGTACTAAGTCGATGTGCTCAATGATCTGCTTAAGCGGGTGGCGAACTATCGCCTTTGGAAGCGTGAGCTCAGTCTTTCCATCGATAACGATGTCGAGCAAAACGTTTGACTGCTTCAGTGCAACACCCAGTTCGCGTGATGGAAGTGTGATGTGCTGTGGCTTCTCACCATGACCGTAGATAACAGCAGGAACTAATCCATCGCGACGTGCACGACGAGATGCGCCTTTACCAAACTCGGTACGAGTGACGCCATTGATAGTGATCTCTGCCATTTTTATTACTCCTCATAGTGGAAACTTCGGTTAGTTCACAAAGTTCCAGAAAGGATTTAACTCCTACACCGTCGATTACGGAAGTAATTCATACCCTCGCCGGAACAGCCCAAAGGTTAGCCTGTGGGGCCGAGATTGTGCAAATTGCGCTTAAGAAAGACCATCAAAGAGGCTGGTAACTGAGCCATCTTCGAAGACTTCACGAATCGCGCGCGCAATAAGTGGGGCGATTGATAGCACGGTCAGGCCATCGAATTTTTGATCCTCTGAGATTGGCAGGGTATTTGTAATAACAACCTCCGATGCCTTTGAGGATTTAAGGCGATCAATGGCTGGCCCCGACAGAACTGCATGCGTTGCCGCAACGATTACATCTTTAGCCCCGGCTTCAAAAAGTGCATCTACAGCCTTAGTAATTGTGCCTGCGGTATCGATCATGTCATCGATAACCACGCATGTTTGGCCCTGTACATCGCCAACTACACGACCGGTAATGGATTCGTTTGGAATCCGTGGGTCACGTGTCTTATGAATAAATGCAATCGGGCAGCCACCTAATAGATCTGACCAACGTTCAGCTACGCGCACTCGACCAGAGTCAGGTGAGACGATTGTTAAACGTGAGCGATCAACTTTGCTACCAACATAGTTGGCTAACATTGGAAGTGCGAAGAGATGATCGACGGGGCCGTCAAAGAATCCCTGAATCTGTGATGTGTGAAGATCTACCACCATTAAGCGATCTGCGCCAGCAGTCTTAAAAAGATCGGCCATCAATCGTGCAGAGATCGGTTCACGGCCACGGTGCTTTTTATCTTGACGTGCATAACCATAGAAAGGTGCAACAACGGTAATGCGTTTGGCAGATGCGCGCTTGAGAGCATCGACCATGATGAGTTGTTCCATGATCTGCTTATTTACAGGTGCAGTGTGACACTGTAAAACAAATGCATCGCAACCACGCACTGATTCTTCGAAGCGAACAAAGATTTCGCCATTGGCAAAGTCATATGCAGACGTTGGCGTTAATTGAATTCCAAGCTCTGCAGCAACATCATCGGCTAATTCAGGGTATCCACGACCGGTAAATAAACGCAATCGCTTTTCAGAGGATAACCGGATCTCGCCCATATTTAGCCCTTCGTATCGCTAGCTTCGGCTGCTTGTGCAGACTTAGTACCTGCGCGCTTGCGCAGGACCCAACTTAATACATTTTTTTGCTTAGCTCTGCCAACTCCTATCGCCCCGGCTGGAACATCCTCGGTAATCACTGAGCCCGCTGCCGTATATGCCCCATCGCCGATAGTGATTGGAGCCACCAACATGGTGTCGCTACCGATGCGAACATGGTCACCCACGGTGGTGTGATGCTTCTCTACGCCGTCATAGTTAACAAAAATAGTTGCCGCCCCGATATTTGTGCCCTCACCGATTGTTGCATCACCGACGTATGAAAGATGCGGCACCTTTGAACCATTGCCAACGGTGGAGTTTTTCATCTCTACAAAGGCGCCGGCCTTAGCGCCATCGCCTAAAACCGTTCCATTTCGCAGATATGTAAATGGGCCTACCGTAGCGCCTTCTCCAACGACCGTGCCTGTAGCAATAGATTCCAGAACGCTCGCACCCTCTTTGACTATACAGTCGGTCAGAGTTGTACGAGGCCCAATAACAGCTCCAGAGGCGATCTGGGTTGAACCGAGAATTGCACTGCCCGGATGAATCGTTACATCCGTAGATAGGTGAGCCGTTGAATCGATCCACGTGGTCGTTGGATCGATGATAGTTACACCTTCACGCATCCAGTTTTCATTGATGCGATCACGCAGAAGTGCAGCTGATTCAGCTAGTTGAATTCGATCATTGACGCCTAAGATTTCAGTAAAGTCATCGATAACGATTGCGGCAATTGATGCGCCTTGTGCTTTAAGAATTCCAATGACATCGGTTAAATAAAGTTCGCCTTGTGCATTCGAATTAGTGATTTTGGAAATCGCACCAGCTAGCGCTGCCCCGTCAAATGCATATACGCCAGAGTTGATCTCAAATATTATTTTTTCATCCTCAGTTGCATCTTTTTCTTCAACAATGCGCAAAAGTTCATCGGCACCATCACGAATAATTCGACCATATCCAGTTGGATCTGGATGATCGGCAGTTAACACTGATGCTGCAAATTTTCCTGCACCATGTGCATCTAGAAACCGTGCAAGTGACTGCCCCGTCAACAATGGTGTATCCCCAGCAAGAACTAAAACGGTTCCAGATGGTGTTTTTCCAGCAAGGGCTAACTGCGTTGCATGTCCTGTTCCGCCGCGATGCTCTTGAAATACCGTTGTCGCCGAAGGTGCAATATCGGCGATATGGGCTTCAACGCTGTGGCGCCCAGAGCCAACAACTATGCGCAGATCGCCTGGGGAAAGTTGTGAGACTGCGTGAACGACATGTCCTAATAAGGAACGGCCGGCAACACTATGCAAAACTTTTGGTTGAGTAGATTTCATCCGCGTGCCTTCACCTGCTGCCAGGATAATCACGGTTTCAACGGCCACGAGTGAATCCTATCGGTGGCCTTTGCTTAGTTGCTCCGCCACCAGGTATCGATCCTGGACCCTGGGCTTCAAAGGCCCATGTGCTAGCCACTACACAATGGCGGAACCCGTATTCTCCCTCATAAAAGGTGGTGCTGATGACCACCGTGCCGCTACGTGAGCGCCACTGATTTAGGTAAGTACTTTTGCCCCGCCGACTGGCCCATATGCACGAGCAACGCTGCCAACTACTCCGCTGGCCGTTAATGCAACGGCTAAATCAAGGCCCGCCTCTTCATCGGCTACAAGAAAGGCAACTGTTGGACCAGAACCCGATACGAGTGCACCTAGGGCGCCGTACTCCTGGCCAACATCTAAAACTAAGCGAAGCGCTGGACGAAGTGAACAGGCTGCGGCTTGCAAGTCATTAGTTAGCGATGCGCCAACAGTTTTAGGATCGGCCGCTAATAAAGCTTGCATTAAAACTTCGTGTGTCTGTGGTTCAGTAATCTCTAACTCTGCTCGCAACCGATCGCACTCTGCATATACGGCAGGTGTAGTAAGCCCAACCGAAGAAAGCGCTAATACCCAGTGATAGGTTCCGCGAGAAAGTGCTGGCGTTAGCTGTTCACCATGTCCAGTACCAATAGCTGTACCGCCACTTAACATAAATGGAACATCGCTACCTAACTGTGCAGCGATTTCTGACATCTCTTCGCGATTCATTCCAAGTGAAAATAAATAATCAATCGCAACAATTGTTGCTGCAGCATCGGCGCTACCGCCAGCCATGCCGCAAGCAACTGGAATGGATTTTTTAATATCGATATGAACATCGATATCTAAGTCGTACTCCTTAGCAATTAATTCAGTTGCCTTTACTGCCAAATTTCTATCGTCGGCTGGGACTCCATGGGTGTGATCTCCACTGATTGAAATTGAAATACCAGAATTAGGTTGAGCTAAAGTAATGGTCACTTCATCAAAGATTGAGATAGCTTGAAAGACTGTAACTAGATTATGAAAACCATCGGCCTCGCGTGGACCAACCGAGAGCTGTAAATTAACCTTTGCAGGTACGCGCACTGTCACGGTTTTAACTGGCATGAATTGACCCTATTACGTTGCTTAAAAAATGTCAGGCGCAATGGCGGCAATAGCGCAAAAACTTGAAATCTCTAAAGCTTCACCGCGAAGCGTAGGATCGATTCCCGCCTTAATTAAAATAGCTTCGGCCGCCGCTGAGGAGCCATAAAGTGCCGAGAGTGCTGAACGCAGCATTTTTCGACGTTGAGCAAAGGCAGTATCGATAATTGTAAAAACTTTTTTACGTAAAACTTCATCTCCCGGAGTTGGACGTCGTGTGAATGAGACCAGTTTGGAGTCAACGTTTGGTGCCGGCCAAAACACCGAACGCGAGACGGCCCCTGCCCCTTTTACATCGGCCCACCATGCCGCTTTCACACTTGGGATTCCATACTCCTTTGTGCCCGGGCGGCCGGCAAGCCGATCTGCAACTTCAGCCTGCACCATAACTACACCTGTGCGAAGTGTTGGAAATTTCTCAAGCAGATGTAAGAGAACGGGCACCGAAACGTTATATGGAAGATTAGCAACTAAGACAGTGGGCGCAGAAGGAAGAGTTGATAGCGTCAAAGCATCTTGATGAATGACAGTTAAGTTTTCGGGGTGCTCAAAATTTTCACCAATCGTTATTGGTAGCGCTCGTGCAAGTCGGTCATCAATTTCAACAGCTACGACCGATGCGGCGCTCTGCAGGAGTGCAAGAGTTAATGAACCTAAACCTGGGCCGATCTCGAGTGCGATGTCATCACTGCCAACTTGGGCAGTACGAACTATTTTCGTGCAGATATTTGAGTCGATTACAAAGTTCTGTCCAAGTGACTTTGAGGGTTTTAAATCAAGCGCGGCTGCTAGCTCACGGATTTGTTTAGCCCCAAGCAAGGTCATGGTGCAAAACTTCCAAATAAACGCTCAGCATTATTACTAAGTGCAACAGCTAATTCTCCAACATCACTGTTGCGCTCCAGCGCCATTGCGCGAACAATCGTTGCAATCTGTGCCGGAGTATTGCCTGCACCGCGATGCGGCATGGGAGCTAAGAATGGTGAATCGGTTTCGACTAATAACTGATCAATCGGTACAAGCTTTACGGCTTCGCGCAGAGCTGGGGCGTTCTTAAAGGTCAACGTGCCGGCAAAGGACAAAACATATCCGCGTTCGATACAGACCTTTGCCATGGCAACATCGCCTGAAAAGCAGTGAAAAATAGTCTTTTCAGGCGCGCCGACTTCAAGTAAAACCGATAAAACATCATCGTGTGAATCGCGATCGTGAATTACTAAGGCTTTATTAGTCTTTTTAGCTAGCTCAATATGCCATTTGAAAGACTCTTGCTGACGGAGTCGTAACTCCACGGGTGTTCGAAAATAATCTAAACCAGTCTCACCAATTGCACGGACTCGTGGATGGTGTGCAAGTTCGGCAATGACGGCCCAATCGGCTTGAAGATCTTTAACAACGGGTGCTTCATTTGGATGTAGCGCAACCGCGGCCACAACAGATGTATTCCATTTTTCAGCTGCGGCTACACACCATTTAGATTGTTCGGCTGAATAACCTACTTGCACGATGCGATCCACGTTAACGGATTTTGCTTCGGCAATTACATCGGCAACTTCTTGTGAATCTGGCGCGGTATCAGTGATGATCTCTATGTGTGCATGGGCATCAACCGTTGGATATGGAAGCGGTTCTGGTAATGGTGCACGTTGGCGATCGATGTCGCGGTTATGCCGATCAGCCATTGTTCTTAAGCGTTAGTTTCTAGACGAGGAAAGAGAGCTGGCGTCTTAGTAACGTGCGAGCCCTGTAGAAGCTGACCCCACGTTGCAACATCACTAATTTTTTGTGCACTCAGTGCACCGAGTGTCGATTGGACTCCTAGGCTCTCCCACAAGATTTCACACGTTGCCGGCATCACTGGATGTAACAATACTGCTAAGGCGCGAAGAGATTCCGCGGTGTTATATAAAATGCCTTCGAGTGAGGCTTGGTTTGCTGGATCTTTAGCAAGTATCCATGGTTCTTTCTCGGTGACATAACCATTTACCTTCTTGCAAAAATCCATGATCGCCAGGATTCCACCTTGAAAATCTAATGCGCACATTGCAGCATCAGCTTTTTCAACTGCAGTACGAAGAGCATCTTCGAGTCCGGCATCCGAACTAACTGCTGGTATTAGCCCACCACAGTATTTTTCCACCATAGCCGCAGATCGTGAAGCTAGGTTGCCAAAATCATTTGCTAACTCAGACGTGTATCTAGCCGCCATATCTTCCCAAGAAAAAGAGCCATCGGTTCCGAAAGGTATCGCCCTTAAAAAGTAGTAGCGGAAGGCGTCGACACCAAAGTGGTCAGTAATATCTTTAGGTGCTATTCCAGTCAGTTTGCTCTTACTCATCTTTTCACCGCCGACTAACAACCAGCCGTGAGCAAAGACTTTCTTGGGTACATCTATGCCTGCAGCCATCAACATTGCTGGCCAAATTACTGCGTGGAAGCGCAAAATATCTTTACCAACTAAATGAACATCTGCTGGCCATGTGGATACAAACTTTTTCCCACCTGGGCTATCTGGTGCATCGGTTAAACCAACTGCAGTTGCGTAATTGAGAAGCGCATCAAACCAAACATAGACAACTTGATCCGTATCCCACGGTACAGGGATTCCCCAATCAAATGTCGAACGAGAGATTGAAAGATCCGAGACACCACCTTCTAGGAATGAAATGACTTCATTACGTGCGCTCTCTGGCTGGCATGCATCAGGATTAGTTCGATAGTGGGCTAGAAGTTGATCGGTGAAAGCTGACAGTTTAAAAAACCAGTTATTTTCATTTACAAGCTCTATTGGTTTGCTATGAATCGGACAGCATTTTTTCCCATCGATTTCGATTAAGTCACCAGGTAATTTAAACTCTTCGCAACCTACGCAATATGGGCCTTCATATTTTCCAGCATAAATATGACCAGAATCTTTTAATGACTGCAAAAACTTTTGAACACGTTCGGTATGTCGAACTTCGGTTGTTCGAATAAAATCATCATTAGCGATGTTTAAGCTGGCCCAGTTCGGCTTCCATGCATCCTCTACTAAGCGATCTACCCAGGCTTGTGGAGCAGTGTTGTTTTCCTGTGCGGTACGCATAACTTTTTGACCATGCTCATCAGTGCCGGTCAAAAACCAGACTGATTCACCTTTTTGGCGATGCCATCGTGTAAGAACATCACCGGCAACCGTTGTATAGGCATGTCCTATATGTGGCGCATCATTGACGTAGTAAATAGGCGTCGTTAAGTAGAAAGATTTGCTCACGTGCTCATCTTATTCGCATCGACGACGGCGGCATAAACAAGCCGCTTAGCTATCCCAAATTCGGCGGCAACGCCGGCGATTGCACCTTTACGATCCATGCCGGCGCCTTCAAATTCACGGACTCTGGCAACCATATCGTCAGAGGTAACTGAAGCAGAATCTTTATCGGCACCAGCAACTACAAGTGTGATCTCGCCGAGAACTTCATGCGTATCGGCCCAGGTTGAAAGCTCGCTTAATGCACCTCGGATCGTTTCTTCATAGCGCTTAGTCATTTCGCGACAGATTGCACCTTGTCGCTGCGCTCCAAAAACATTTACTGCATCGCCTAAAGAATCACCAAGTCGGTGGGGTGCTTCAAAGAAAACCATCGTGCGCTCTTCAAAGCGAAGTTTTTCAAATGTTGCTAAGCGTGCGCCACTGCTGCGTGGAGGAAAACCTTCGAAAGTAAAACGGTCGGTTGGTAGACCAGAAAGTGCAACTGCCATAGTTACCGCACTTGGCCCTGGAATAACGTGAACATCGACACCGGCTGCAATTGCATCGCGCATTAAACGAAAACCTGGATCGCTGATTGTTGGCATTCCGGCATCAGAGACAACTAACACAATTGCACCTGCTGAAAGCTCTTGTAATAGTTCATGTGTGCGATCCTCTTCATTTCCTTCGAAGAAAGACATAACGCGCGCAGTAAAAACTACGTCGATATCTGTACATAAGCGGTGAAATCTGCGCGAATCTTCAGCGGCAATAATCGTGGCCTCTTCAATCACTTTCTTAAGGCGCGCTGTGGCATCCCCGGGGTTACCAAGTGGGGTCGCAGCTAGGATCAAAGACATAGGCTCATTATCTCAGTAATTTTAGGGCTGTAAGCCCATACGATTATGCACATGATCGCAGCGGTAGCCCCAATCGTCATCACGCTGCTTTCCCTGCTACTTCGATTGATTAATTTAGCTACGCCTAAGGGCTATATCTTTGATGAGGTCTACTACGTCGATGGGGCACGTGACTTTCTCAAATATGGCGTTGAAGTAGCCGGAAATAAACCTGAATTTATCGTTCACCCCCCAGTTGGGAAATGGCTCATTGCAAGTGGCATCAAAATATTTGGAGATAACGAGTTTGGTTGGCGAATTGCCGTGGCAATTTGTGGAACTCTCCTTATTCTCCTTTTTGCACGATTAGTACACATTCTTTTTTATTCACCGCTGCTCACCGCCATTGGTGCCGCTTTAATGTCGATGGATGGCCTAGAGCTAGTTCATTCTCGGACTGCGTTACTTGATCTCTTTTTAACTTTCTTTGTTCTACTCGCCGTGTATTTGTGGCAACGCGAAAGACATTGGTGGGCGGCAATCTCTATTGGTCTTGCATTAGGTACTAAATGGAGTGCAGTATATTTCTTAGCGATAATTGCACTTGTCTCGTTATACCGAGTGTTCAGTGCACATTCTGGAAAAAATTTAGTTAAGCCAACATTAAAGAAGATTATTCAATATGGATTACTTCCTGTAACTGTCTACACGACTACCTGGACTGGGTGGTTTCTTAGCACTCGTGGTTGGGATAGACAATGGTCATCAAATGTCATTGCATCGTGGTGGCACTATCACGTAGAAATATTGGGATTTCATACCGGACTTATTGAAAAACATTCTTACCAAGCTAATCCTTGGTCATGGATGATTATGGGAAGACCGACTTCATTTTTTTATGACTCCCCCAAAGCTTGTGGTGTCAAAGATTGTGCTCAGGAAGTTCTTGCGATCGGTACACCGATTTTGTGGTGGCTTGGCACCTTAGCTATTGTTGTCACACTTGGTTTCTGGTTACGGAGTTTAGTTCTTAAGAAATCTGACCCTGCTTTGAATCTAATCTTTCTTGGTATAAGTGCAGGCTACTTACCTTGGTTCTTCTTTCAGAAGCGAACCGTCTTCACTTTTTACGCCATAATTATTGAGCCTTTTATGCTGTTGGCAGTTGTTTATTGTGCAAAGTTAATTCTTGATAGCACTATGAAATCTGGCTACTCGCAAGCGATCGTGGCTGCGGCAGTAATCGTTATCTTCTTGAATTTTATTTACTTCTTGCCGTTATTTACAGGTGAGGTCATCACATATGACGCTTGGTTTAAACGTATGTGGTTAAGTTCTTGGATTTAATTACTGATTTGCCGCACGACTTTGATTGAGTTTTTCCACAGCTTCATCGGCTAATTGTTGATCAAATATTTCATCACGTGATGGTGACACTGCCGCTAGCGCTAAGCGTTCAAGGCGCTCTTGCTCTTCGCTCCATTCGCCAGGTGTTGTTAAATCAATTACTCGTTTAGGCACAATTGCCTTAGGGGCGCTCACATAGGTTGGTATTGGTACTTCAGTTGGCGCCCACGTATTTCGCTCTACTGCACTTCCCTTAGGCAAAATAACTACACCTTTGAGTTCACGTTCAGTTAATGGAATCCAATGCTCTTGATTATTCTTAGGAGTAACGACTTCCGCCAAATTTGTTGCAGAGACTCCAGCGGTACGACGATGCAACTGTTGTATGCGGCGGTGTTGAATGCTGTCAGCGACACTTTGTCGTCGAACATTGGCGATGTAAATCAAAACGCCGGTAGCAGGGACAAGTGCATATAGAAATGGCATCGTATTCATAAACCCACCTATAAGTGTTGTTATAAGTAATGATGTTAACAAGAGAAAAATAATTCGGCGACGTAATAGAAGTTGTGCAATCTTTGCTTCACGATCTAGATCTACATGTAAAACGCCGGTGTCTGTATGTAATGAAGAATTTGCAACAACCGTTAGTGCAACTTTAAAGCGCTCAACTGATTTTCCAGAAAACTCGTTGCGGTCGTGAATCCAGCGTGGGGCAAAGTACGCCGCCCACATGCCGATAATCGCAACATAAATAAGTCCAGAAGCCATGATGCATAAAGATAAAGGAGTTTGAGTGGTTTTTCTGGGATTTCAGCACTACTTCAGCGTGGAATTTTCCTTCACAAATGTGATGTGATCTCGCCAGTCACCATCAATATGTAAGTATCGTGGACGTTCGCCTTCAAATGTATATCCCGCTTTTTCAGCAACTCGACGAGAAGCAGCATTTTCCGGACGCAGATTTATTTCCACGCGGTGTAGCTCTAGAACGTCAAAGGCGTATGCCGACAGGATTTCTACCGCTGCCGTAGTAAAGCCTTTATTGGCGTAGTTTTTATCGATCCAATAACCAATATGGCCCCCGCGAAGTGCCCCATAAATAACTCCGCCGAGTGATATTTGGCCAACCAGATTTCGTTGATGCCACACAGCAAATGAGAATGAACGTCCAAAACGGGCTTCAGAGTTAAGCGTGCGCACCATGTCAAAGAATGACGGAAGAGCGCTCTGGCTATCGATGGGTGGAACCGTTGCCTCCCACGGTGATAACCAGGCTCGGTTTTCGCCACGCACATGGTTCCACTGAGTTCGATCGCGAAACCTTAGAGGGCGCAAGTAGATTTCATCGCCATTGAGTATGACTGGCCAGGGCTGTCCCATAATCGACTTAAATGTATCTGCGTTCGAGAATCACGACCGTGACGTGCTCCCCGGCCTTCACGTGCTCGTCTTTTTCACCAATCGCAATAAAAGCCGTTGCATCCGAAAGCGTTGAAAACTCTTCTTGCGCCGACAGCGGCACTACCGAATTACCATCTTCAGATAACGAGGCTCGGATATAAGAACGTAATCCTGGTGCAGACTCGATAGCTTTTTCAAGCTTGGCCTTAATCGATGGCCGATGAATTGTTGCAGCACCTAGCATCGTACGAATCATTGGTCTAACAAAAAGTTCAAATGAGACATATGCAGCTATCGGATCACCTGGCAGGGTCACAACTGGTGTTTTATCGGGCCCGATGACTCCATAGTTATGTCGGCCGCTCATTTCGATTGCAAGATCAACGGTGGTGATTTCTCCCATTCGCAGGAGTGCGCGTGTAATAAGGTCAAAAGAATCATCGTGGCGTTCACCGCTAATAATAATTAAATCTGCTCGAACTAACTGGTCTTCAATAACACTGAGTAATTCATCTTCATCATCGGGAATTGAGTGAACTCGATATGCAACAGCCCCAACTTCGCGAACGGCAGTTGTAAGTAGCCATGAATTTGTTTCATACTCTTCGTCGCCTTTTAGTGCAACGCCTGGTTCTACTAAATCTGGGCCGGCCGATAGAACAACTACTCGAGGGTGCGGACGCGTTGGCAAATGATCCAAACCGATTGAGGCGGCAAGCCCGATCTGGGTCGATCGGATGCGGCTTCCACTGCGCATGACAAGGCGCTCGCCAGCAAAAACATCTTCTGACAGAGTCGCCCCATGTGCATCCAAGAGCGGCATATCAAATGACTCTAAAGGCTTGCAAATGGCGAGAAGAGAGGTGAGAAATTCATCTACCCGCGTGTGCTCTGCCATAATCACACCATACTTGTAAGGCCTGCTTTTTTTGGGATTTAAGCCCGCAAAATACTGGAGGAACGGGATGAGTCAGAACACAGTTAAGAAAGAGTTGCGCACCCGTTTACGTCGCGAGCGGAGTCAAAAATTCTCTCCCGCTAATTTCAATGTGATTTTGAAATCCCCAGAAATTGCCAATGCAACAACTATCGCTTCTTATGTCTCGTATGGGGATGAACCGAGCACCGATGAGATTAATCAAGCTTTCTTAAAAGCAGGTAAGAAACTGCTTTTGCCCAGGGTCAATGGCCTAACTCTTGATTGGGTTTATTGGGATGGCGATTTGAAAAAACTAAAAGTTTCCAAGAATTTAGAGGAGCCGATCGGCCCAGCAACTGTAGATTTTAGCGAGCTAACAGCAGTCGTTGTTCCGGCACTACACATTGATAAGGATGGCTACCGATTAGGTCAAGGTGGTGGTTTTTATGATCGAGCTCTTGCATATCTTCCTGGTTGGAAAATTGGTTTAGTCCATACCGAAGAGTTAACTGCAATGACTCTTCCGCGAGAATCACACGATATGCCACTCGACGCTGCAGCAACGCCATCGATGGTTGTCCGGTTCAAACGCTAAATAGTTGGAAGATTACGCGCCATCACGATGCGTTGAATCTGATTTGTGCCTTCATAAATCTGCGTTAACTTTGCATCGCGCATCATGCGCTCAACAGGGTAATCAGAAACATAGCCGTAGCCACCAAGAATCTGCACAGCATCTTGTGTCACTTTCATAGCAGTATCACTAGCGAAGCACTTACTAGCTGCAGAGAAAAAGCGTAAATCTTTCTCATTATTTTCACTCTTTATCGCTGCTGCATATGTCAGTACACGAGCGGCCTCAATGTTCATGGCCATATCAGCCAACATAAACTGCACTCCTTGGAAATCAAAAATCTCTTTACCGAATTGCTTTCGCTCGTGTGAATACTTAGCCGCAGTATCTAATGCACCTTGAGCTAAACCAAGTGCTTGCGCCGCAATAGTTATACGCGTGTGATCAAGAGTGTTCATTGCCAAAATAAAACCTTCTCCAACCTCGCCAATACGCCGATCATCGCTTAATTCAACGTTATCAAAATAAACTTCTCGCGTTGGCGATCCTCTAAATCCCATCTTTTTTTCCGGAGCACCAAAAGAGACTCCGGGATCGGATTTTTCGACGATAAATGCTGTGATTCCTTTAGAGCTAAGTGTTGGATCTGTCTGCGCCAAAACCGTGTAAAACTCTGAGACACCTGCATTTGAAATCCACTTTTTACTTCCATTTATTAACCAACTATCACCTTGGCGTGTGGCTTTCGTACGAAGCGCAGATGCATCCGAGCCCGCATCTGATTCTGATAACGCATAAGAAAATCCCTTGCCGGCTACAAGTTGACTAAGCCAACGTGTTTTTTGCTCTTCATTGCCACCCAAAATCAAAGGTAATGAACCGAGTTTGTTGACGGCGGGAATAAGTGATGAAGCACCACATACTCGTGCGACTTCTTCAATAATAATCACGGTTGCTAGAGCATCTGCACCATCGCCACCATATGGTGTTGGTACATGGGATGCGGAAAGTCCAGCCTTCTGCAATGCGTTAGCGGCCTCTTGCGGATAGCGATGTTCTTCATCTACAGCTTGCGCAAATGGAGCGATCTCCTTTTGCGCTAAAGCTCGAACGCTTTCGCGCAGATCTTTATATTCGCTGGGTAGTGTAAATAGATTTTCCATTATTTTTCATCTCTATCGCGTTGGGCTAGTTGTTGTAGGTAGTTATTATATTGAGCTAATTCATCTGGCTTACCCATAGCTGCGGCACGGGCTACATTTCGGTCGATTCGTTTAACTTCCCGGGAATCATCTTTGACCCAACTTATAAATGTAGCAACTAGCGCAAGAAGTATCGGAATCTCGCCCATCGCCCAACCTATTGAGCCCCCGAGTTTTTGATCTGCTAATAAATCCGTCAACCATGGGGTCTGCATGGAAGCAAAATAGCCCTTATCAATAAGAGTGGTAGATGACATTAATGCAACTGAGAAAAATGCATGAATACTCATAGCGGCAAAGACAATCACAATCCTTACTAAATGCGGAACACGGCGAGGATTCGGGTCAATGCCAATGATGACGTGGAAGAACAAGACGCCTGCCAAAATAAAGTGAATATTCATGAAGAAGTGACCAGCATGACTCTGCATCATGCTGCCAAATAAATCTGTGAAGTACAGGGCAAAAAGTGATCCATCAAAGAATGCAAGCGCAACAATTGGGTTCGTATAAAAAACCGCTAACTTGGAATGGAGTGCGGCCAGAAGAGTGCCCCGAACTCCACTCTCGGCTTTATTTCGTCCTTGCGGCAGAGTTCTTAGCGCTAAAGTTATTGGTGCCCCTAATACGATTCCAATCGGGGCAATCATTCCCAAAATCATGTGGGCAACCATGTGATATGAAAATGCAAAGTGAGCATATAGACCAAGGCCACCACTTGTTGCAAAATCTATTGCTCCAACTCCGCATGCAAATGCAACGGTACGCCCTAGTGGCCAACTATCTCCGCGTCGGGTAAGTACAAGAACACCTTTTATATATAGAGCAATTGCAGTTATAAGAAGCCCAATCATTAATGCATCTGGCTCGTAACTAAAGAAGATTCGGCTCCATGTTGGTGGTGGCGGTGTAGAGATGCCTGCAACCGCAACTGCAGGATCAAACTTTGGACGCGTCGGTCTATTTGGTGCCTGGTTTGACGATAACCAAGCACCCATGGCTACAGCGGAGACCATAATAAAAGCTTCAGCTAAAACAAGTCTTGAGAAGGCTTTCCAATCAATTGACTTTCGGTTTGCCAAATTTTTTCGGTGCCTAAATCCAATGACTATCAAAATAACTGTTGCAATGCTCTTGGCTATCACCACGTAGGCATATGCCGTTGTCCATGCCTGCTTAAAATCTAAACGGGCCCACGCGTTAATAACACCACTAGCTACAACGGCAATTGCTGACCACAAGGCAAGCTGACTAAAGCGCGGCACTGCAATTGGACGATCTTCTGGATCAAGTAATGCTATTGAAATTATTCCACCAACCCATAAAGCTAATCCAATTACGTGAATTATTAGTGATCCAATTGCTAAACCATGAGATCCGCTAGAAGCTGCGTGGCTTTGGAAAATAGGTGCCACAAGACCGATAAGTGAAAGAATTAAGAGAAATACCGCGGACATAACACGTTGAACTCGAAATGCCCATAATGCGACTAAGAGAGCGATACCTACTTGAAAAAACAGATACTGACCAAGCGTAATTTGGGTTATAAATGAACGAAGTACGGTTGGATCAAGTGCAACCGAAATCGATTGACCTAAAATATTTGCAAGGGTAAATATTATTACGCCGACCGTCCCAACCGCCCACGTGATCGCTGAACCCCACAATAGCCGCTTGAGCTTTATCGCCGAAGTTGAAAGCTTTCCTTCAACATCTAGAAGTAAAAATCCCATTGAAAGCAGGGTCCCAATTGTTGTAAAACTGCCAATGAGCGACAGATATTTAAAAATTGTCGAAAATGCAATCATCTATCTTTGAAGAGCTTTCGCGCATAAAGCGACAATCCGATCAGAATAAAGAAAGCCACTATGAGAATAAAAACTATGAATACATTAGTTCCCCAACTACTACTTGCTGGCGTTTGTGATTGTGCTGGAGTTGGAGTTGGTTCACTTGGTGAAATTATACTAGGCGCTGAAAAATTAAATGTGAAAGAGCCTTCTAGCGGGGCATCACCCTCTGAATAGAGAAGATAATTAACTCGATAAATTCCAGTAAGAGTTAAGGTGCTTAAGCCAACGGTTGCACTCACTCCATCGACCGTAATTGTTCCATCGTCAACGCGCGTTCCCTCAGGATCTGTAACAGTTAACTCGTTTGCATCTGGTAAGAGCGCTACTTGTGTCGTGAGAGTTACCGAACTAGGCCCAGTCGTGAGAGTTGAACCGCTGATGGGATTGGTCGTAATTAAAGAGTTGGCAGTTGCACTTGCCATGCCAAGGTATGCAAAAACTATAAGAAAGGCTGAGATCAGCTTTATTTTCATCGCAAACTCCTCCCTTTCCAGCCTCGATTCGCACCTATCGTCTCACTTCTTTAGACTTGGCATCTACCCCCGCGAGGGTGCAATTCGCCTCAGATCGGAGCAAGGATGCCTACATATCAATATGCATGCAACACCTGTGCCCATGAGTTTGAGGCGTTCCAATCCTTTTCTGATGATTCGCTGACGCAATGCCCGCAGTGTCAGGGAGAAATCAGAAAGGTGTATACCGCCGTCGGTGTAGTTTTTAAAGGCTCGGGATTTTATAAAACAGATTCCGTAGTAAAGAAAACAACGACGCCAACCCCTGCGCCGGTAGCTCCGGCGCCTAAGACTGATTAATTCTCGTGATGTGGTGGTTTATCTGACTTAATTTCTTCTTCGCGCCGAGCTTGTTCGGCAGCTGCTTCGGGGTCGATCTCATCTGAAGTAACTGAAGGAAAGAGATCGCTCATATCATTATTCTAACCTTAGAAAAGGAAGTACGTCGTGTTTGAGAGTCTCGGAAAGTTCATAGTTAAGCGCAGCAAATTAGTTCTTCTAACCTTCGTCATTACAACTATCGTGGCTGGCGCTGTCGGAACATTGTCCTTTAGCCGACTCGATTCAGGCGGTTACTCAGACTTAAAGAGTGAATCTGCCCAAGCTGCTAAATATGTCGTAGATGTATTTGGCGCAGAAGAACCCGTTGCAGTCATGGTTGTGGACTCGGCATCGTCTTCAATTGATGATCCATCAGTTATTACCACTGCCCGTGAAATTGAAAAGAAGATTCAGGCCCAGGCAGGGGTTTCAAAGACTTATTCATATTGGTCGACTGGTGGAGCGCCAACGATGAGATCTACCGATGGCAAGGCTGGATTCATTTTGGTGTATTCAGATATGGATGCTTTTGATTGGGATGCCCTTGGCTCATTAGGTGCATCTTTGCAAAAGCAGTTTGATGGTGAATACAAGAACGTACATATTTATGCCTCTGGTGCTGGCGTTATTACATATGCCATCAACCACAAAATTGAAAAAGATTTAGTTGTTGCCGAAGCAATCGCGATTCCACTGACATTCCTACTGCTTCTCTTTGTCTTCGGAGCCTTTGTCGCATCGGCAACGCCTTTGTTTGTTGGTGTTACTGCCATTCTTGGATCTTTCTTTCTTATTTACTTATTAACCATATTCACGAACGTGAGCGTTTTTGCCCTTAATCTCATTACTGGCCTAGGCCTAGGCCTAGGTATTGATTACGCACTCTTGATGGTCAATCGATTCCGTGAAGAGCTCCATAACGGCCATAGTGTTGAAGAGTCTGTAGTGACAACGGTTGCAACAGCAGGTAAGACCGTTTTCTATTCTGGACTCACAGTTTTTGTAACGATGGCGTCACTACTCTTCTTCCCGATTGAGTTCCTGAAATCTTTTGGTTATGCAGGCGTTGCGGTTATCTCATTTGCTGTTCTTGGTGCAGTAATCGCACTACCCGCTCTGTTAGAAATTCTTGGTGAAAAAGTTGATAAAGGTGTTGTTCGAAAGAGTGCAATCACACCTAAAGAGGATGGCCGTTGGGCCCGAACTGCACGAAATGTAATGCAGCGTCCCGTTCCAGTAGTCCTCGCATGCTTAGTTGTCTTAGGAATTTTTGCTGCCCCAGTTACTAATATTTCTTTTGCCCAAGTTGATTCGAGAGTTTTACCTGCATCGAATCCAGCTGCAATTGCATCACAAGTAGTTGAGACCCGCTTTGATGGCTTAATTGGTAGCCCAATTGAGGTTGTAGTGCCACATGGTGTTGGGCGTGAAGCCGAAATTACCGCTTTCTTAGAAAGCGTTAAAAAAGTCGACGGAATTGTCCGCGTTGGCAAAATTGAAACTTATAAGCAAGATATTCGAGTGCAGGTTATTTCTTCAGTACCTTCTCGAAGCACTACTTCATTACAGGTAATTCACGATATTCGAAAGCTAGATAAGCCTGCTGGCACTCTGATTGGTGGAGCAGCTGCTGATTTCACCGATTCACAAGATGGAATTGCTAAGACTTTACCTTTGGCTTTGGGATGGATTGCACTCACTGTCCTCATTCTCATCTTCGTTTTTACTGGCTCCATCATCTTGCCAATTAAAGCGGTCTTACTGAATGCCCTGTCCTTGGTAGCCACGTTAGGCGCAATTACTTGGATATTTATCGATGGCCACATGAAGTGGTTGGTTGGTGATTTCACCGTTACGGGGACGTTAGATACTGGTTCGGTGATCTTGGTAGCAGTCGTAGTCTTTGGACTCTCAATGGACTATGAACTATTTTTACTATCTCGCATTCGTGAAGAGCATTTAGACGGTAAAAGCAATGTCGAAGCAGTTGCCGTTGGTCTACAACGTTCGGCACGCATTATTACCGCTGCTGCACTTTTACTCGCTGTTGTATTCGCAGCGTTTATAACAAGTGGCGTTACATCAATCAAAATGTTGGGCTTTGGAGTTTCACTCGCAGTCATTCTCGATGCAACGTTAGTCCGTGCTCTATTAGTTCCAGCACTTATGCGTTTATTCGGTGAACGCAACTGGTGGGCGCCAGACTGGATGCAGCGCTTTACTTTAAAACATTAAGTGTCCCCGGCGGGAGTTGAACCTGCGACCTACCGCTTAGGAGGCGGGCGGGTGCATTCATTTTTTACCTTCCATAAACATAAAATGCTCTGATTAACGCTTAATTTAGTGCTATTTAGTTATTTTAAGTGTTGAGTTGTGTTTGGGAAAGTTTTGGGAATTCCTTTCTTCTTACGCTTAAAACTATTTCAATTCCAAGAAAAATACAAGAGTTATGGGAATTCCCATAGAGCAGAGGAAGCGTGATGCAATTTCTGGCTTGACTTGGGCCTGGATTCGTTACGTGCCTTACAACGGAAAACTGTCATGGAGAATTAGTTATTGGAGCGGTGCCAATTTTCTGCCCTGGATCTAGTGTCCACACACCAGGGGCGAGGCACGTCATTCTCCCTCCAAAAAGTTCGGCAACGCCATTAACGTTAGGACAGCTTCGACCCGGAGCCGGAACGTTTGGTGGATATAGATCTGATTTTTGCTGACCATTATTCGAATTTCCACCCAGACCTGGATTTCCATACTTACTAATTGGTCCTAAGTTTGCTGGAGCAACATATGGCTCCATCGGTTTTGCCCCAATCCAAGGTGAGGGTGCGATATTCAATAGATTCGTTGGGTACTTGGATTTATTCTTCTTAGACCACGCAATCTCCGAAACGATAAACGCTGAAACCTTGGGGTAGAAATCTGTGATTGAGACACCAAAGGCATCTCTAAATGCTTTCTGTCGGCTGGATCCACATTTGAGATTAATGGTAATGTCACCATTACCGCAGTCATTGACTATTTTCCCAAGGTAGTCATAGAACATGTTGACTTTCTTATAGCCATATGTGCCGTATAGATATTGACTTGCCATTGCCCCAACAACATAGTTCTCTACAGGAATATCTCCTGCCGTTGCGGGGTCCAGTGTAATTTCTTTGCTTTTAAACCAAGCGATGAACTGCTTTGAACTCCAGTTAAGGATTTCAGGTTGCGAGGATTGAATCCTAATTGTGTCAATGAGCTGAATCCAATAACTTGCAAATGCTTCGGTGCTATTTCGTGTGCCGAAATTTGCGCCTATATAATCCGCCTGGCCTTCAATTACCCAACCAAGCATCGGTGACATATCTCCGGCCATCAAATATCTCTGAACAACATGAACAAATTCATGTGCTGTTGATTGAGTCCAAAAACCACTACCCAAATTCTGATCGTTTGGCGCATAAACTATAAAGACTGGATTATCATTCTTATCAAAGGCCGGAGCGCCACCTCCATAGAACCCATGTGGATACTTCTGCGCCGTTGCAAGTTTAAGCTCTAGCCAATTTCCTTCGTCTCCTTCCGGGGTAAAAGTGGGTTTCATTTCATCAATAAAAAACTGAAAGTTCTCCGTGGAGGCAACCCAAACTACAACTTTTTGATCGATAGGTCGAAGAGTTGACCAAAAATTCGCGCTTAGCGCCGTATCGACTCTAACTCCTTCGAGCAATCGTTGATTCATCGTTGGATCTATATGAAACTCTAAATTGGGGGTACGGGTGGGTGCATTCTTGACCTGTAAAAGAAAATCATTGCGGGCATTTACGGCAGTTTGACTACCAAGTATTTGTAGCATGGTCTCTTTCTTGACCGCTGCTATTACGGGCGTAGCCGTACTAATACACAAAAATGTAGCTAGAGCAGCGGCCACAAAACCCTTGTGTCTGGGAAATTTCCGATACATCGTTTCCATCTGAACAGAGTACTCGTCGGCCGAAACACACCTGGCCATCGTCACTTAATCCGTGGGTCGACGGTTCGAGCCTGATGGAGGGCTCGTAAGTTTGTTACCTTTACAACTCACGTTTTCTAGGCCGATTGGGCCATCTCTTCCCTTACTACCCGGGTAAAACTTTATTGGCGATTTCATTGACAAAACCCAAAAAAGGCGGATATAATCGCGCATAGATACTTTACCGTAATTAATCCATTTTGGGAGTTAAAGTGTTTGAAGCGCTCGGTCACGCAATAGTTAAGCGCCGCAAGCGCACC
>Ga0208566_1000160_pt1 | contig 50191 bp, 55 predicted proteins | sample PL_2010_150m_FD_184159 | JGI IMG/M metagenome (GOLD analysis project Ga0208566, IMG submission 184159) | Freshwater microbial communities from Powell Lake, British Columbia, Canada to study Microbial Dark Matter (Phase II) - PL_2010_150m... | ecosystem: Environmental > Aquatic > Freshwater >...
CTACCGGGACACACCCATCATTGCCATGACGGCAAACGCCTCTGCCGAGGACAAGGCGCAGTGCTTCGAGGCGGGAATGAATGACTTTCTGGTCAAGCCCTTTGATCCCGCTACGCTGTTTGCGACCGTGCTGCGCCGGCTGAGTCGGCGCAACGTCTAGCGACCCTTTGACGCCGGCAACAGGACGCGAGCCCGCAGACCTTGGGGGGGAGCCTCCCTCCAACAGCAATCGGCCGCCATGATTGCGGGCGATTTCATCAACCACGGACAGGCCAAGACCGCTGCCGATGCCCTGAGTACCGGGAGTGCGATAGAAGCGATCGATTACGCGCTTGCGCTCCGCTTCCGGGATGCCCGCTCCGTCATCCGAACACCAGGCCATCGTGCCGGCCGCAACGCACCGTCATAGGTCCATTGGGTGAAAGCCCCGATGTTGTCGGTGACCTTGCCGCCGAAAAAGAGGCTTCCACCGGAAAACATGGGTGAGCCGTTTTTCTGGAAATCCGCCTGCGGATCGTCACTCTTGCTCGTGTCCTTTACCCTCGCATAGGTGATTTGCCCCATTGCCGATATCGGGACGGCGACTCGCTGGCCGATGGTGTAGCCGGTCAGCTTGAACATTCTGCCGTAGGGCGTCAGTTCGGGAAACTGCCCGCCCACATGGCAGGACACGCAGTTCTGGCCTGTCTGGCGCGCGAAGAGCGGCAATGCCTGTGCCTCCAAGGGCGCAAGCATTGCGAAAATCGCCATTGCCCCGGACGCAAGTGCCGCAACTGCCGAGACTTTGCGTCGAATTTTTCCTGCTGGTACGTACATTGTCTGTTCCTTCACGGAGATTCAGAATTTCGTTGTGCCATGGAAGTCTTTGTATTCCCGTTCGCCTGAAGTCGGCACGAATAGTGCCGTTAAGTTCTTGCCTGCAAGGTCAGCGACAGTTATCTGTTGCCGCTTTGCAACCACCGGAATAACCCGTTAACTGACAAGGTCTTCGCTGCGGCCATGCAGGTCGTGGATGGCGGCCGAAAGTCGAACCCGCCATCGCCTCGGCGATAGCTCTTATGTCGGCGTCCACACAGGAACCGACCAAAAAAAACGGGCGCCGTACAGGCGCCCGAACAAGAACCGCAGCGGGGGAGGAAACCCTGCGGTCGCCCCCTTCGCAGGGAAGGGGGCTGGGAGGTAAATCAGCTGTGGTAGGCGGACTCGCCGTGCGAAGTGATGTCCAGACCCTCGCGCTCTTCGTCTTCCGGCACGCGCAGGCCGATTAGGACGTCGACGATCTTGTAGCAGGCGAAGGCCACGACACCGGACCAAACCAGGGTTATGCCGACGCCGGTGGCCTGCACGATCAGCTGATCCATGATCGAGTAGTTATCGGCCACCTTGTTCGCCACGTAGTCATAGATGCCTGTACCGCCGAGGCCGGGCGCCGCGAACACACCGGTGAGCAGCGCGCCGAGAGTGCCGCCGACGCCATGCACGCCGAACACGTCGAGCGAATCATCGGCGCCGAGCAGTTTCTTCAGGCCATTGACGCCCCACAGGCAGATCACGCCCGCCGCCAGACCGATGACCAGCGCACCGACCACGCCGACGAAGCCCGCCGCCGGAGTGATCGCCACCAGACCGGCGACTGCGCCGGAGGCCGCGCCCAGCATCGAGGGTTTGCCCTTGATCAGCCATTCCGCCACCATCCATGACGTAGCCGCCATTGCGGTGGCCAGCCAGGTATTGATGAAGGCCAGCGCAGCCGTGCCGTTGGCTTCGAGCGCGGAACCGGCGTTGAAGCCGAACCAGCCGAACCACAGCAGCGAGGCGCCCATCATGGTCATGGTCAGCGAGTGCGGCGCCATCGAGTCCTTGCCGTAGCCGACGCGCTTGCCCAGCAGGTAGGCGCCGATCAGGCCGGCTATGGCGGCATTGATATGCACCACCGTGCCGCCTGCGAAGTCGAGCGCGCCCTTCTGGAACATGAAACCTGCCGTGGCATTCAGCTTGTCGGCCGCTTCGGCGCTGACGTAGCCGTCCGGACCCGCCCAGTACCAGACCATGTGCGTGATCGGCAGGTAGCTGAAGGTGAACCACAGCACCATGAACAGCAGCACCGCGGAGAACTTGATGCGCTCGGCGAAGGCGCCGACGATCAGCCCGCAGGTGATGGCGGCGAAGGCGCCCTGGAAGGCGACGAAGATGAACTCGGAGACGACGACACCCTTGCTGAAGGTGGCGGCGACCGAGTCCGGCGTGATGCCCTTGAGGAACAGCTTGTCGAGACTGCCGAAAAAGGCGTTGCCCTCGCTGAAGGCCACGCTGTAGCCGTACACCGCCCACAGCACGCTGATCACCGAGAAGGTGACGAACACCTGCATCAGCACCGACAGCATGTTCTTGCTGCGCACCAGGCCGCCGTAGAACAGCGCAAGCCCTGGAATGCTCATCAGGATCACCAGCGCTGTGCATACCATCAGCCAGGCGTTGTCGCCCTTGTTGGGAGTCGGCGCCGGCGTGACGGCGGCAGCTGGTGCGGTTGAAGCCGTGGCAGACGCCACGACAGAAGCCACAGCCGTGGCAGGTGCCGCAGCAGAAGCCGCCGTCGCAGCGGGTACCGCCGCAGGCTTTTCGTCGGCGAGTGCTCCACCGGAAATGCCGACCACGACAGCGGCCAGCATGATAGCTAGGTATTTGCGCATTTCAGCTCTCCCTTACAGGGCTTCCTCACCGGTTTCGCCGGTGCGGATGCGGATGACTTGTTCAACGTCGAAGACGAAAATCTTGCCGTCGCCGATCTTGCCGGTGCTGGCTGCTTTTTCGATGGTTTCGATGACCTGGTCCAGCAGGTCGTCGCGGATGGCGGCTTCGACCTTGACCTTCGGCAGAAAATCGACGACGTATTCGGCGCCGCGATAGAGCTCGGTGTGACCTTTCTGCCGGCCGAACCCCTTGACCTCGGTGACGGTGATCCCTTGCACGCCGACGGCGGCAAGAGCCTCGCGTACCTCGTCAAGCTTGAATGGCTTGATGATGGCGGTGACGAGTTTCATGACTGTTTCCTTTATGAAATGGAGGAGCTTGGGTAGGTTTTCCTGTCATCCCGCAGCCGCCGGCCGGGTCGGCGGCGGGATATCCAGGCAAGTATCAGAACGTCTTCAAGAAACTCAGCACAGCCGCAGACTTGCCGGCGTCATATGCGGATTTGCCGGGCGCAGTGCCCCAGCAGTACACATCGTTGGCCGTGGTTGGCGCGCCGGCGGTGCAGCTGCCGTTGGAACTGGTCGTCGTCAGAGTCAGGCCGAACACGCCGAAGCCCATGTCCTTGGTGACCCCGAGTTTGTAGTCGGTATAGGACGCCGGGCCATTGCCCCTGATCTTCTGGTCGCCGACATGGGCATTGACTCCCCAGCCGTTGCCAAGATCGAAGTTGCCCGTGACATCCAGGTAGCCGCTGCCGGTGGTCTTGTCATTGACTGTCCCAGCAAACTTGTTCCAGCCAAAGAGGGCGGTAGTCGAATGTGAGTATTTGACCGTCAGCCATTTCCAGCTTAGTGCGCCGTATATCTCTGTGCTGTCAGGCTTGATGAACGTTCCGCCGACGGTTGTGTTGCTGCCGGGATAGTTGTAGGTCAGCAGGCCGACGTCAAAGCCGAGGTCGCCTTTGATCGTGCCCTTGTAACCGCCGTAAAAATCCACCTCGAGGCTGTTGGAAGCCGAAGGCAAACCGGCACCGCCGTAGTTGTCGGCCACCCAGTTTACGTTAGACGCCCAAGTGCCTGCGTACAGGCCGCTGGCGTGCGAATAGTCAAATCCGCCTTGCAGGGCGGGCTTTCCGGCGGACTGGCTGATGCCGCGGAACACATAGTTGGAAACGAGCCCCACGTTACCGGTGAAGGTGTGCGGGCTTGCCGGTGCGGCGTCGGCCGCGATTGCGGCAACCGGAAGAGAGAAGGTGCCGGCGAGGGCAGCTGCGAGTATGGTCTTGCGCATGATGTTGCTCCTTGAGAGAGAATAAAAAATTACAACTCCCCTAATGCAGAGACCGTGCCAGCAAAAAAAGTCGTTTATGAATCAATGCGATGACCAACTTTCCAGACAATGCGTGGTTTGCACTGCACCACGCGGCGCACCAACCGCGAGCCGGTCGCACCATGGTGGTGCCGCAGCGCCGTCCGGCGGCGGCCTGATCCGGCGCTGTGCTAGACTTTATTCGTCCTCGCAAAGCACTCGATCACCATGCTCAATCCAAAATTCCTCGATGAAATGTCAGCCCGCGTTTCCTCCCTGTTGGCGGCGACACCGGCGGGCGATGTCGAAAAACACATGCGCGCGGTGCTCTCCGGCATGTTTGCCAAACTCGATCTGGTGACCCGCGAGGAGTTCGACGTGCAGCGCGAGGTTCTGACCCGCACGCGGGAAAAGCTCGTGGCGCTCGAGGCGCTCGTTGCCGAACTGGAAACCAGGAACAAACCGAACCCGGGGCAGACGTAAGTCCGCCGATGGCGCTCGCCGTTCTCCGCTCGCGGGCGCTGGCGGGCCTCGCAGCCCCGGAAGTCACCGTCGAAGTCCATCTCGCCGCGGGCCTGCCGTCATTCACCCTGGTCGGCCTGCCCGACACCGAAGTCAAGGAAGCCCGCGACCGGGTGCGCGCCGCGATCCAGAATTGCGGCTTCGAGTTTCCGCCGCGGCGCATCACCGTGAATCTGGCGCCGGCCGACTTGCCCAAGGAGTCCGGCCGCTTCGACCTGCCGATTGCGCTCGGCATCCTGATCGCCTCCGGCCAGATCAAGGCCGCCACCCTTGACAGCCACGAATTCGTCGGCGAGCTTGCGCTCTCGGGTGAGTTGCGCGCGGTGCGCGGCACGCTTGCAATGTGCGCCGCGATCCGCCACGAAGCCGGGCCTTGGCACGACGCTGAGCACAACACCGCACGCGCCTTTGTCCTGCCCCTGGAGAGCGCGCCGGAAGCCGCGCTGATCGAAGGCATGAGCATCCTGCCGGCGCAAAACCTGCTGCAGGTCTGCGCCCACCTCGCCGGCCGCGAGCCACTCGTGTCCTTCGCCGTGTCGCCAGCGCCGACTTTTGCCCGCTATCCCGACCTCGCCGAAGTCAAGGGACAGGCGCAGGCCAAGCGCGCACTGGAAGTGGCGGCCGCGGGCGGGCATTCGCTATTGATGAGCGGGCCGCCCGGGGCCGGCAAATCGATGCTGGCGCAGCGCCTGCCGGGCCTGCTGCCGCCGATGACGGCGGCGGAGGCGCTGGAGTCCGCCGCGGTGCATTCGCTGGCGGGAACATTCCGCCTGGCGCACTGGAACCAGCGCCCGTTTCGCGCCCCGCATCACTCCGCGTCCCAGGCCGCATTGGTCGGCGGCGGCGGCACGCCGCGTCCGGGCGAGATTTCGCTGGCGCATAACGGCACGCTGTTCCTCGATGAACTGCCCGAGTTCCAGCGCGGCGTACTCGAAGCACTGCGCGAACCGCTGGAAACCGGGCAGATCAACATCGCCCGCGCCGCCCGCCGCGCCGAGTTCCCGGCGCGCTTTCAACTGGTGGCGGCGATGAATCCCTGCCCCTGCGGCTGGCTCGGCCATGCCACCGGCAAGTGCCGCTGCACGCCGGACCAGGTCGCGCGCTATCGCGGCAAACTCTCCGGCCCGCTGCTCGACCGCATCGACCTGATGCTCGATGTGCCGGCGGTCGCCGAAGCCGATCTTTCCGGTCGCGGCGATGGCGAATCATCGGCGACGGTGCGCGCCCGCGTCACGGTGGCGCGCGCAGTACAGATCGAACGCCAGGGCAAGCCCAATGCGCTGCTTGGCCCGGACGAAATAGACCTCCATGCGCGCCCTGACGCTGCCGGCGCGCAACTGCTGAAACAGGCCATGGCTCGCCTTGCGCTCACTGCCAGGGCTTATCATCGCATCTTGAAAGTGGCCCGCAGCATCGCCGACCTGGCCGGCATGAAACAGATCAATTCGGCACATGTCGCCGAAGCCATCCACTACCGGCGCGGGCTCGCCGAATAGGAGCATTTGCATGGAATATCGCATCATCCCCGTCACTCCCTTCGAGCAGAACTGCACCCTGCTCTGGTGCACCGGAACCATGAAAGGCGCACTGGTCGATCCCGGCGGCGATGGCGAGAAATTGCTGGCGGCCGCCGCCAGTCTGGGCGTGACGATAGAGAAGATCCTGCTCACCCACGGCCACATCGATCATGCCGGCGCCGCCGGCGAACTGGCGGCGCGCCTCGGCGTGCCGATCGAGGGTCCGCAACGCGAAGAGAGTTTCTGGATCGACCAGCTCGTCGCGCAAAGCCGCGCCTTCGGCTTCCCGCTGGCACAGGCCTTCACGCCCGATCGCTGGCTCAATGACGGCGATACGGTCAGCGTCGGCAACGAAACCCTGCAAGTGCTGCACACGCCCGGCCATACTCCCGGCCACGTTGTGTTCTTCCACGTCCCGTCAAAACTGGCCATCACCGGCGATGTTCTCTTCGCCGGCTCGATCGGCCGCACCGATTTCCCGCGCGGCGATTACCAGGCGCTGATCGACTCGATCCACCACAAGCTCTGGCCGCTGGGCGATGATGTCAAGTTCATTTCCGGCCACGGGCCGATGTCCACTATTGGCGAGGAACGCCGCCACAATCCCTTTGTAGGAGAAGGAGCCTGATCGTGACCCATGCATTCAAATTCTTCCGCGCCGGCGGCTTTGACCAGGTACGCATCGACACGGCCGCCGACCTGCTGGCCCTGAAGGAACTCGACCAGAAACTGTGGGTCGCGCTGTCCTGCCCGGTAAAGGGCATCGAGTTCGATCCGCAGACGCTGGCCCTGATCGACAGCGACAACGACGGGCATGTCCGCGCGCCGGAACTGCTGGCGGCCATCGACTGGGCGGCGGCGCGCCTGGCCGATACCGGGGTATTGGCGGAGCAGCTCGGCGGCGTACCGCTCGCCGCCATCAGGCATGATGAAACCGGCGCGCCGCTGATCGCCGCGGCACGCAGCCTGCCGGGCGACGGGCAAGCCCTGATTACGGTCGCTGCCGCGAGTGCCGCCGAGGCGGATTACGCGGCCCGCGCGCTGGCGGCATGGGAGGCTTCCGGCAGCGCCGCGAAGCCGCTCGGCGATGCCACCGAAGCCGCCTGCGTCGCCGTCGCCGCCGTCAAGGAAAAGCTCGACGACTTCTTCGTCCGCTGCCGCCTGGCGGCGTTCGACGTGCGCGCCGGCGACGCCATGAATGCGTCCGACGACGCACTGAAATCGCTGGGCGCCGCCGCGCTTTCCACCGCACACGCGGATATCGCCGCGCTGCCGCTGGCGAAAGTCGGCGCTGGCGCTACGGTTCCCTTGGCCGCCGACATCAATTCAGGCATCAACCCGGCCTGGGCCGCACGCATTGCCGGCTTGCGCGAAGCCGCCGTGGTGCCGCTGCTCGGCAGCCGCACGGCACTCACGGAAAGCGACTGGCTGGCGGTGCAGGATCAGCTCGCCGTATTCGTCGCCTGGCAGGCTGCCAGGCCGGCCGGCTTGCCGCCCGAGGCACAGGCCGTGCGCGATCTCGAGCGCCTGGCGCGCTACGTGCGCGATCTGCTGCCGCTGGCCAACAACTTCGTCGCCTTCCGCGACTTCTATACGCATCAGGGCAAGGCCACCTTCCAGATCGGCACCCTCTATCTCGACGGCCGCTCCGCCGAGCTCTGCGTCGCAGTCAGTGACGCGGCGAAACACGCCGCGCTGGCCGGTCTTTCCCGCATCTGCCTGGTGTATTGCGACTGCGTGCGAATTGGACAAAACGGCGGTGAAAAGCTGTCGATCGCGGCCGCCTTCACCGCCGGTGATTCCGATCAACTGATGGCTGGCCGCAACGGCGTGTTCTACGACCGCCGGGGCCGCGACTGGAATGCCACCATCACCAAGCTGGTCGAACATCCGATCAGCCTGCGCCAGGCCTTCTGGTCGCCCTACAAACGCCTGATGCGCATGATCGGCGAACAACTGCAGAAGATCGCCGCGAGCAAGGCCGCCGCCGTGGAAGGCAGGCTCGCCGAAACCGCCGTTGGCGTCGGCAAGAAGGTCGATGGCTCGCCGGCAGCCGCAAAGCCGGCCGCGCAACAGGCCTTCGATGTCGGCAAGTTCGCCGGCATCTTCGCCGCCATCGGCCTCGCCGTCGGTGCGATTGGAACTGTCCTGGCCGGAGTCATGACCGGACTGCTCGGCCTCAAGTGGTGGCAGATGCCGCTGGCCATAGTCGGCCTGATGCTGCTGATCTCCGGACCGGCCATGGTGCTCGCCTGGTTCAAGCTGAGAAGCCGCAACCTCGGCCCGATCCTCGACGCCAACGGCTGGGCGGTGAACGCACGAGCGCGCATCAACATCCCCTTCGGCACCTCGCTGACGCAACTGGCGCAACTGCCCGAAGGCGCCGAGCGGGCGCTGACCGATCCGTATGCGGAGAAGGAGCGGCCATGGAAGGTTTATCTGGCCATCGCGCTGGTTGTCTTCATTGCCGCCGCGTGGTGGACCCGCTGAGAACAGGCCATTAGGCGCCGAGGACCCAAGCCGGACAAACCGGCAGAAATATGACTGTCCGCAATCTCGAATTTCTCTTTCGCCCAAAATCGATTGCAGTCGTTTGCGACACGGGCGCGCAAAGCGCCGATGGAGCAAGCCGCTACGCCGAGGTCGTGCTGCGAAATATCGCCGCCGGCGGATTTTCAGGAGCGGTCATTCGTGTTACGGCAAAGAAGCGTTCGCTGTTCGGCATCGGCGCCCACATCCACATCGACGACATGGAGGCAGTGCCCGATCTGGCGATCGTCTGCGCGGTGCTGGGCGATGTGCCGCAGATCGTCGCCCAACTCGGCGCCCGCGGCACGCGTGCGGTGATCGTCGGGCCGTCGATCCGGGGCAGGATGAGTGCCAGCAGGGTGGCAGAGGCGCACAAGGCCATCCTCGATGCGGCGCGGCCCACCCTGACGCGCATTCTCGGTCCGGGAAGCGGCGGCCTCGTCGTTCCCGCGTGCGGTCTCAACGCCAGCGTGGCGTCCGCCAGCGCAACGGCGGGCAAGATCGCCCTGGTCGCCCAATCGACGGCGGTCGCTGCGGCAGTGCTCGATCGCGCCTGCAGCAAGGGGATCGGCTTTTCGTCGGTGCTGCATCTGGGCGCCAGCATCGATGTCGACCTCGCCGACGCGCTCGACTGGCTTGCGGCCGACCCGGATACGGAAGCCATCCTGGTGCAGTTTGACTCGATCACGGCCGGACGCAAGTTCATGTCGGCGGCGCGCGCCGCCGCGCGCAACAAACCGGTCGTCGCCATCCGCGGCGCACGCGTCGAGACCGGCCGTTCGTCGGGTACGCCACTCACCGCCGACGACGTCTACGACGCGGCCCTGCGCCGCGCCGGATGGGTTCGCATCGACACCCTGGAGGACTTGTTCGACGCGGCCGAGGCGCTGGCGCGGGTGCGCCCCATGCACGGCGAGCGCCTGAGCATTCTTGCCAACGGTCACGGCCTCGGGCGCATTGCCGCCGATGCGCTGCTGCGCTCCGGCGGCCGTCTCGCGACATTGTCCAAAGACACCCTGAGGCAAGTCGGCGGAGTGGTGCGGACCGGCTCGCGACTGAGCAATCCGCTGGCTCTGCCGGGAGACATCACGGCCGAAGACTGGGCCGCATCGCTCGCTGCCGTGCTCGCGGATCCTGAAACCGATGCCGTGCTGACGGTCTACTCGCCGTCCCCGTTTGCGCCCGGCCGAGAGGTCGCCAGGGCCATCTGCGAAGTCGCCAGAACCACGGAGCGCAACGTATTTACCTGCTGGGTGGGCGGCGCCGCGATGCTCGAAGCGCAACAGATCGCGGCGCAGAATGGAGTGTTGAGCCATGACTCGCCGGAAACAGCGATCGCGATTTTCTGCGGCATCGTCAATTACGAGCGCAACCGGGAACTGCTGGCGCAAATGCCGCCTTCCGTGGCGGAGGATTTCACACCGGACATCGAGGTTGCCCGCAGCGTTGTCGCCGAAGTGATCGATGCGGGAGCGGATACCCTGCCGGCGCGCGAGGCACGGCGCCTGTTGCAGGCCTACGGTATCGACGCTGCAGAGTATCCCGTGGCGCGCAGCATCGATGCCGCGCTGCATGCCGCGGATGAAATAGGCTATCCGGTGGACCTCGCTTTGGTGCTAGCCAACGTCGTGGAGCATGAACAGGTGGCGGCCGGACTGCGCTCGCCGGCGGACATCCACATTGCCGCGCGCGGCCTGCGCAACACCGCGCGTCGCCAGAGCCCTGGCGTCCGCGTCAGCGGCTACCGGCTGCGACCCGGCGCCGCGCGCAGCGGTACCGCTGCGCTGCGCATCGGCGTTGCCGACGATCCGGTGTTCGGCCCGGTGATTTTTCTCGGCCCGAGCTCTCCCGCAGGAGCCCGTGAGGGCGCGCTGGTCGCCGCCCTGCCGCCGCTCAACAGGATGCTGGCGCGCGACCTGGTTGCGCGCAGTCGCTTTGCCAGGTCGGTGGATGACAACGAGCGCGAAGCGCTGGAATCGATCTTGGGCACGGCACTGGTGAACTTGTCGCAACTGCTCACGGATCTAGACGAGGTTGCCGGCATCGAGCTCGACCCGGTGCATGTCGAGGCCTCCGGGGTGGTTGTGCTGGGAGCCCGCATCCGCGTCGAGAAGAGCGAACGCAAGCTCGGGTTCAGGCGCTTTGCGATCCGCCCCTATCCGAAAGAACTGGAGCAGCGAGTGGATTGGCAGGGTCGCCGGTTGTTGATCCGTCCGATACGCCCGGAGGACGAGGCCACCCTCGGCGATCTTCTCAACTCGCTGGACGCCGAGGATTCGCGCATGCGCTTCTTCGGCGCGATGCGGAACCTGCCTCGCTCCCAGCTCGCGCGCTTTACCCAGATAGACTACGATCGGGAGATGGCGCTGGTGGCTATAGAGCGCGGCAGCGACGGCGTCGAGCGCTCGCTCGGCGAAGTTCGCGCCGTAGCCGATCCGGACAACGTCGTCGCCGACTTCGCGATCGTCGTGCGCTCCGAGATCAAGGGCAAGGGACTCGGGCGACTGCTGCTCGCCAGCATCATCGATTACTCCCGCGGCCGCGGCATCAGCGAGTTGCACGGCGAAACCCTGGGCGGAAACCTGCGCATGCAGCATCTGGCCCGCGACCTCGGCTTCAAGCTGACGACAGGGACCGATATCGGCACCATTGATCTTCGTCTGGCGCTGGGCGGGCACGACTAACCCCACCGCGCCTGTCGCGCCTTGTTGCCGTGCGACGATGAAGCTATGATCCGAAATGAACACTCAGGACCGGGACGACAAATTTTGACTCGGGAGCCACTCATGAAAGCCCATCGACTGATAGTGACCAGCGCGGCGGCTCTTTCGCTCCTGGCATTTGCCAATTGCCAGGCGGAGGAAGGCAGCAAACAAAGCGCATCCTCCAGACAGGCGTCGAAAGCCCGCGACTACGGCAATCGCCAGGAGAAGGAAAGTCCTCCCGATGCTGCCCCCGCCTCCACCACCACAACCGGACAGAAGGACGATGACAAGCTGCCCGAGGTGGACACCCGGATGGTTGACAAGGCGGCCAAGGATACGGGGGACAACTGGAAGAAGCTGGAGAAGGTGCTCGACCGTTTCTGACGCCGGTCGTCAGGCTTAGTGGCGGGTCGACGCCATGCCGGTATGCATGCGGATCTGTCCGACGAAGATCATGGCAGTCAGCGTGGCGGCGACCGCCAGGTAGCCGACCCTGTCGTAACCCACGATATGCCCCGACGCGTCGGCGGCGATCATCGCCCCCCCGAGGTAGGAAGCAGCGCCTGAAGCCAGTTGCTGCACGGCGCCGTTCATCGACAAGAACGTTCCGCGCAGGCGGGATTGCACCGCCGAAGTGACGATGGCCATGGCCGGCACCATCCGCCCCGGTACGAAAATGAAGAACACCGTCGAACAGACAATCATGAGCCACAGCGGCACCGGCATCAGGTGCGTCTGGATCAGCAGCGGCACCATCGAGCACAGCGCCATCCAGCGGTAGACCCGGATCTTGCCGTGGGCATCGGCCAGCCGGCCGACCAGGCGCGAGGTGAAGAAGGTGGCGCAGCCGCCGAACAGGTAGATCAGCGGAATGTCTTCCTGCCGGATGCCGACGTTCGCCGTGACATAGATGGTGATGTAGGGGATCACCGTAAAGCCGGAGAACATGATCAGGGCCATGAAGACCAGCGCGCGCAGATGGTTGGCATCGCGCAGCACGGCCGCCATCGCCGACAGCGGATGCGCGCGCTCGGTTTCGCTGACGGTGGCTGTCGGCAGATGCCCGCGCAGCGCCGGCAGCATCTTCCAGCCGAGCAGCAGGAAAGCGCAGGACAGCACCGCGATGAAGATGAACGGAAAGCGCCAGCCGAAATGATTGGCGAGGTACAGGGACAACGGAACCCCCGCCACGGTCGACAGGGAAAATGCCGACATGATGGTGCCGCTGGCCCGGCCGCGGCGCTCGAACGGAATCAGGTCGCCGACCATGGTCTGCACCATCGAGCCCAGTACGCCGCCGAACGCTCCGGCGGTGCCGCGCGCCAACAGCAGCGTGCCGTAGCTTGGCGCCAGACCGCAGGCCAGGGTGGCCAGGGCGAACAAGGCAAACATGGTCAGCAGCATCCGCTTGCGCTCGAAGCGATCGACGAAGACCGCCGCCAGGACGCCGGTGAAGGCGGCGGTGAAGGTGTAGGCGGACACCAGCAGGCCGAACTCGTGGGTGCCGACCGCAAGTTCCCGCATCAGGATCGGGCCCAGCGGCATCATGACCATGAAGTCGAGTATGTGGGCGAACTGGATGCCGGCCAAAGTCACCAGCAGCGAACGCTCACGCGCGAGATCGAGGGGTTGGGGAACGGCGGGTTGCTGCATATCGGGGAACTGGGGCGGGAAGTTCAATGGATGCGGCAATAGTCGGCTCCGGCGCTACGGCGATCAGGACTACAAGGCGCTCTTGTTCGGATCCGTACTCCGCCGATTTGCCGATGCGGTAAGAAGACCGGATGGAGGCAGAATAGCAGTTTTGAATTCCGAGGGAGTTTGCCGTGACTATTCGTCTTCTTGCTTTCTGCGGCAGCGCCCGCAGGGAATCCTGCAACCGCCTTCTGCTGGCCGCCGCAGTCGCGACGGCCCGCGCCGCGGGCGCCGCGGTTACCGAACTGGATCTGCGCACCGATCTGCTGCCGATCTACGACGGTGATCTGGAAGCGGAGTTCGGGCTGCCGGCGGCGGCGCTCGAGTTGAAGAAGCTGTTTGCCGGCCACGACGGCTTTCTGATCGCGTCCCCCGAGTACAACGGCTTCTTTTCGCCGCTATTGAAGAACGCGCTGGACTGGGTCTCCCGGCCTGCGCCGGACACACCTGCACCCTTCGCCGGCAAGGCCGCGGGGCTGCTCGCCGCCTCGCCCGGCGCCCTGGGCGGCATTCGCTGCCTGCCGCATTTGCGTCTGCTGCTGAGCAACCTCGGCGTCACAGTGTCGCCCGCGCAACTGGCGCTCGGCCAAGCCGATCGCGCCTTTGCCGTCGATGGCAGTCTGGCCGATGCCAGTCAGCGGCAAATGCTCGACAAGGTCGTCGGCGACCTGATCCGGCTCACCGCGGCAATCAGGGCCTGATACGGGCCACGACGGCAAGGCGCTCGCGCTACATCTCGCTGACAAGCTGCCCAAAAGCGTCCACTTGTTGCCAGTCGGTGAATTCGACTACGGCCGCGGGATCGGTCGGACCCTTGGTCATCAGCATGATGAAGCGGATCATGAAACGGTCGAAAAAGCTGTATTTCGGATAATCCAGTTTGCCGGCGAAGACGGCCAGTTCCTTGGGATGCCACGCTATCCTTTTTAGAAACTTGAGCATGTAGGGGTTGGTTCCAGGGCGGTTTTTTTCCGGCTTTCGGGCAACGATATTGACCGAAAAAAATGCATTTGATTTGCTATCGAGAAGCTGCAGGTTGCTGCTGATGAAATCGAAGATCAGCTTGCTGTGCTTGCCATAGCGAATGCTGGCGCCGACAACTATCTTGTCGAACGCACGCAGGTCTGTCTGCTGTACCTCCTTGACCGAAACCACGGTTACCTGATGCACGTTCTGTTCGATCACCTGCTTCAGTCGATCGCAGATTTTTATGGTGTGCCCGTCGGTCGATGAATAGACGATAAGTATCCTGGCCATTTTCCTGTTTTCACCTTTCCCCTGGATGCGGTAGTGCCGGCAAACTTCCGTTCATAGTTATACTTGAAAACCGGTGCATGAAAGTGTAGCCGGGTTCAATTTGGGCTATAGTCAATCAACCCCCGACAGACGTCAGGTCGGCGATAATTGCTTAGGGCGCGTATCACCCTTGCGGCACGAACTTCAGCGGTTTCCGGTGGTACGCAGGGTGGTGGCTGTCTGTTGATAAGAATGGGAGTCTGGAAAATGTCTGGAAAACTACCCGATTGCGGTATTTCTTCGATCTGGAAGCGCGCGCGACGTTCGGTTCGCGGCTCGCTGCTTGCGATGGCGATACCGTTGGCGTTCGGCGTGACGCTGGCGCAGGGCGCTGAACGCAGCGGCGAGAGCATCGTCAAGGAAGTTTGCGGTGCGTGCCACAAGACGGGCGAAAAGGGTGCGCCGGTAATCGGCGACAAGAATGCATGGGCCAAGAGGAAAACGCAGGGCCTGACCAATCTTGGCCAACACGCGGTGGAAGGTATCCGCAACATGCCGTCGCATGGCGGCAACGCCGGCTTGAGCAGCCCCGATCTGGAACGCGCCATTACCTACATGGTCAATCAGTCCGGCGGCAACTGGACCGAGCCCGTCAATAAGACGGTTCCCCAGAAGACCCGTACGGGTGCGCAGTTGGTGAAAGCAAAATGCGGCGACTGTCACCTGACCGGAGCAAACGGAGCGCCGAAGATCGGCGATCGGGATGCCTGGGTTACCCGGGTCAGCGGCGGCCTCGACAAAGTCGTCGCGTCAGGGATTCATGGACGTGGCGCCATGCCCCCGCGAGGTGGACTGGCGGACATCACCGACGCCGAAATGCGGGCGGCGGTTGTTTACATGTTCACCGAAAGCACCGCGCCAAAGAAGAAATAGGCAACTGAAAATTCGGCCGCGAAGATCAGGTCATACCTGCGTTAGCGGCCGATCTTCCGGCGCCCGTATCAGGCGGCTTGCCTTCGCAGGTCGGCCAGATAGCGCAAGCCGGCGATAGCGCGGCTGCCATACCACGACACCATTTCGCCATCGATGCGGGTCACCGGTCGTTGCGCCAGCGCGGTCACCTCGCGCATGTCGCGGTCGTTGAATGCGTAGGGCTCCGAGGGCAGCAGAACGCGCGCAATATCTTCGAGCCACGGTTCGTCCCAGGAAAATTGCGGAAAGCGCACCGGTGCACGGAGCGGAAGTGTGTCCCAACCTGCCGCACGAAGCATGGAGGCAATGTAGGTGTCATGCGTGACTGTCATCCAGGGCTCGCGCCAGATCGGATAGAGCACGGACTCGCGGGACAGCGTCGCCGTCACGGCTGCCAGTTCCCGACGGGCCGCAGAAAATTCCGCGGCGAGTCGCGCCGCTTCCGCTTCGCGGCGGAAAATTCCCCCGAGCAGCGCATACAGGGCCAGGTTGTCGTCCACGCGCTGCGGATGCACTACCACCACCTGCGGCACAAACCGGGATATCGCCTCCACCGCCTCGCGCCGGTTCTCGTCGATGTCGGCGATCAGATGGGTCGGCGCCAGCTCCCGCACCCTGTCGAGATTTACGTCCTTGGTACCGCCGACCTTGGCAACGGTGCGCAGGACTTCCCGGGGATGTATGCAAAAGCCGGTGCGGCCGACCAGGCGATCAGCCAAGCCGAGGTCGCAGACGAGTTCCGTCAGGCTCGGCACCAGGCAGACGATGCGCGGCACGCCGTCGAACGGCTGATGCCGGCACCCCAGAGCATCAACCAGCGGCATCAGGGCGTTGGATATCAAGACCGCGCCGTTTCCTCCGGGCGTCGACGACATCCGGTGCACTGCAAGCGTGCGCGCCGGGAAGCCCGGCGACCATAACCAAAGACCCGCACTACCGCTTGCCGCCCTCGGCACGAACGCGTGCGACCAAAGCGTCGACCATGGCTACCAGTTCTTCGTAGCTTCCCTGCGTCATCGCCTGATAGCGCCCTTGCACCACCACCGCCGGGACGCCGCTCAGGCCTGCCGACTGGCTAAGCTCGCGCGCCTGCTGCACGCGGCTCTGGACGCCTGGGGAGGACCATGTCTCGCCAAACTTCTTCGGCTCGATGCCCTTCTTCGCCACCCACTCGAGCAGGATTTTTTCGTCATCGAGACGCTGACGATCGACGTGGATCGCAGCGAAAACGTCGGCGTGCAGCTTCTCCAGCAGATTCATGGCTTCCAGGGTGTAGTAGAGTCTGGCACCCGGCGTCCATTTGTTGTTGGGCCCTATCGCCGGCACGCGGCGAAAGCTGACATCGGCGGGAAGTTTTTTCGCCCACGCCGCCAGTACCGGCTCGAAATCAAAGCAGTGCGGGCAGCCATACCAGAAGAACTCGGTGACCTCTATCTTGTTCGTGTTGTTCGTGTCTGTCGCCAGGGGCGGATTGATCACCCGAAAATCCCGGTCCGGCTTCAGTTCGACCGCTCCTGCGCCAAACGCCAGGCACAGCGTCGCCAGAACTGCTGCCGGAATGCCGCGCCACGCCCTCATCGCGGCCGCCTATTCTTTTTGCTTTATGACCGTGCCTTGCACCCCGCTTTGTGACAACAGGGTACGCGCACGGTTCATTTCTTCGGGATCGCGGAAGGGGCCGACGCGCACCCGATGCATCGAGCCCTTCTCTGGAACGCTGACTTCCTGCACGCTGGCTTCGAGCCCGGTCAGTGCCAGCTTGGCCTTGAGGTTGTCGGCATCGGCGGCCTTCTGGAACGCGCCGACCTGAAGAAAGAATATTTCGCTAGGTGCCGGTTTGGCGTCGACCGCAGGCGCCATGGTGACCCCCGGAGTTGCCGTGGTCGGTACAGGAGTTCCCGGCGTGCTTGGCTGCTTGTTGCCTTCGAGAATGCCGTAGAACTCGAAACGCTGGCGGTCGACGGCCTTGTCCCCGGGTTTGCCGGGGAGCGGCGCGGGAGTCGCTGTGCTTCCGGGCGTCGCGGGCTGTTCCTTCCCGGTCGCCGGCGCGCCTTCGTATTTGTTCTGGAACGGCAGGGGCGACTTGTTGAGATACCAGACCACGCCGAAGGCGATCAGCATGCCGATGACGAGGCCGATGAAGACGCCGAGCAGCGTGCCGCCGCTGCTGTTCTTCTTCGGCCCGCGTGTGCTCGACGCCGCACGCGGGGCTTTGTCCGGAGTCTTGTCCCCGTTCCTGTTCAATTTGCCGAATTTACCCATAGTCACATGCTCACCGGTTGCGAAACTCCCAGCAGGGAAAGGCCGTTTTGCAGCACCTGCCGCGTTGCCAGCGCCAGCGCCAGACGTGCCAGGCGGGTCGGCTCATCATCGACCAGCAGCCGCTCGGCGTTGTACCAGCTATGGAAATCGCCGGCCAGATCCTTGAGGTAAAACGCCAGCGCATGCGGCGCATAGTCGCGCGCCGCAATCTGGATCAGTTCCGGGAACTCGGCCAGCCGCGCGCACAGCGCAAACTCGCGCTCGTTCTGCAGCGGCGACAGATCGGCCTGGGCCAGCACCGCCTGATCGCCCTCCCATTGCGCCAGCACCGAACAGATGCGGGCGTGGGCGTACTGAACGTAGTACACCGGGTTGTCATTGCTCTCGGACTTCGCCAGGTCGAGATCGAAATCCAGCGCCTGATCGCATTTGCGCAGCATGTAGAAAAAGCGGCAGGCGTCATTGCCGACTTCCGCGCGCAACTGGCGCAGCGTCACATACTCGCCGGAGCGGGTGGACATCGAGACCTTGTGGCCGTCGCGAAACAGGCTGACAAATTGCACCAGAGTCACGTCGAGCCGGCTGGCATCCGCCCCGGACGCGCTGAGAGCGCCCTTGACGCGCGGGATATAGCCGTGGTGATCGGCGCCCCAGACGTCGATCACCTTGTCGAAGCCGCGCTCGAACTTGTTCAGGTGATAGGCAATGTCCGATGCAAAATAAGTGTAGATGCCGTTGTCGCGCTGGACCACACGGTCCTTCTCGTCGCCAAAGGCGGTGGAATTGAACCACTTGGCGCCGTCCTGCAGATAGATGTGGCCGGATTTTTCCAGAGTCGCCACGGCCCGCGCCACCATGCCCGTGTCGTAGAGGCTGCGCTCGGAGAACCAGACATCGAAATGCACGCCGAACTCTTCGAGATCGGCGCGACAATCCGTCAGTTGCTCGTTCAGCACATGGCCGTGAATGTAGGGCCAGTCTTCGCCCAGCAGATCCTTGCCGGCAAGGATCAGGCTGTCGAGCCTGGCCTCGGGGTCTTCGGCGCCTTCGACATGGGGTGGCACGCAGGCCAGCACGGCTTCGGCGGGATGCACGTAGCGGTCGCCGTGGGCCAGTTTTATCTGCTCCGCCATCTCGCGCACGTAGCCGCCCTGATAGGCGTTGGGAGGAAAGGGCACGATCTCGTCGAACAGTTCGAGATAGCGCAGCCATGCAGACACGGCGAGGATGTCCATCTGCCGGCCGGCGTCGTTGACGTAATACTCGCGCGTCACATCGTAGCCGGCGAACGCCAGCAGCGACGCAAGGCTTGCGCCATACGCCGCACCACGGCCGTGGCCGACATGCAACGGACCGGTCGGGTTGGCGGAAACGAACTCGACCTGCAGCCGGCGCGCCGCCTTGCCGGACCTCGCCGGACCACGGCCAAAGCCATGGCCGGCGGCGAGCACTGTGCCGACCACTGCGGTTCTCGCTGCAGGAGTCAGGGTGAAGTTGATGAAGCCGGCACCGGCGACTTCGGCCTTCGTCACATGCGGCGAGGACGGCAATTCGCGCACAATGCGCTCGGCGATCTGGCGCGGATTGGCTTTCAGTTCGCGCGCCAGTTGCAGCGCCAGATTGCTCGCGAAATCGCCGTGACTGGCCTGCTTCGGGCGTTCGAGAACTATTTCGGCAAGGCCCTGTTCCGGCGCCACGCCGGCCAGTGCGGCACGAAGCAGGCCGGCGAGATGCTGGCGGACATCGAAGGAACTGCCGGCGATGCGGGTCGGTGCGCTGGATACAGCCATATCAAGAGTATGCAAGGCCTTTCGGTAGGCTGTGAATTATACTTCCCGTTTCTTCTCTGCCCCAGCCCCCCTTGCGCATCTTCCGCCTCATCCGTATCGCCCGTGTCGCCTACCTCTACGGGCTCGACAGTCTGATCCTCGAGCACGAACTCGAGCTCGGCTTCTGGCCGCGCGTCATTCAGGCGCTGCAACGGCTGATGTTCTGGCGCGATCTTTCGGCGCCGCGCGCCGTGCGCCTGCGCCTGGCGCTGGAAGATCTGGGGCCGATTTTCGTCAAGTTCGGGCAGTTGCTGTCGACGCGACGCGACTTGCTGCCGCTGGACATCGCCGATGAACTGGCGAAGCTGCAGGACAGCGTGCCGCCATTTTCGTCGGATCTCGCCATCGTCGAACTGGAGAAGGCCTACGGCAAGCCGGTGGATCAGGTCTTCGCCGAGTTCGAGCGGGAACCTGTCGCCTCGGCCTCGGTGGCGCAGGTGCATTTTGCCGTGCTGCATGAAAAGGACGGCGGCCGCGAGGTGGCGGTAAAAATCCTGCGGCCCGGCATCCAGCCGGTGATCGAGCATGACATCGCCCTGCTGCAGGTCGCCGCCAGCCTGCTCGAAACCCTCTGGGCCGATGGCCGCCGGCTCAAGCCGCGCGAGGTGGTCGCCGAGTTCGACAAATACCTGCACTACGAACTGGACCTGATGCGGGAAGCGGCCAACTGCTCGCAACTGCGGCGCAATTTCGAGGGTTCCGATCTGCTGATCCTGCCCGAGGTGCATTGGGACTGGTGCACGCAAAGCGTGATGGTCATGGAACGCATGCATGGCACCATGATTTCGCAGGTCGACACGCTGCGTGAAAAAGGCGTGGACATCCCGCGCCTGGCCCGCGCCGGGGTCGAGATATTTTTCACCCAGGTGTTCCGCGACGGCTTCTTCCACGCCGACATGCATCCCGGAAACATATTCATCGTCACCGAAGGCGCGCGCAAGGGCTCCTACATCGCGCTCGATTTCGGCATCGTCGGCACCTTGTCCGATATCGACAAGAACTATCTGGCGCAGAATTTTCTTGCCTTCTTCCATCGCGACTACAAACGCGTTGCCGAAGTGCACATCGAATCGGGATGGGCCCCCAGGGACACACGGGTCGACGAGTTCGAAGCGGCGATCCGCTCCGTGTGCGAGCCGTTCTTCGACCGGCCGCTGAAGGAAATCTCGCTCGGCCGGGTGCTTCTGCGCCTGTTCCAGACCTCGCGCCAGTTCAACGTGGAAATCCAGCCGCAACTGGTGCTGCTGCAAAAGACCCTGCTCAACATCGAGGGTCTGGGGCGCGAGCTCGATCCGGACCTCGATCTGTGGCAGACCGCCCTGCCCTATCTCGAACGCTGGATGAGCGGACAGTTGGGCTGGCTGGCCCTGGAGAACAACATCAAGCGCGAGGCTTCAAGCTGGGCCAAGCTGCTGCCGACCTTGCCACGACTGATGCATCAGGCACTGACCGCCACCGCGACTCCCGCGCCCAATCTCGAACTGGAAAGCCTGTCCGCCGAAGTGCGCGGTCTCCGTCATCTGCTGTGGGTCGCGCTGGCAGTTGCAGCCGGCGCGCTGGTTTTCGCCATTCTGCGATAGCGACGGGAGGACAGAGATGCTGCTCTGGTTTGTTGTGCTCTATCTTATGGTATCGGTCGGCATCGGTCTGTTTGCCGCCACCCGCGTCCATAACGCCAGGGATTTCGCCGTGGCCGGCCGCAGCCTGCCGCTGCCGGTGGTGATGGCCACGGTATTCGCCACCTGGTTCGGCGCCGAATCGATCTTCGGCATTTCCGCCACCTTCCTGAAGGAGGGTCTCGGCGGCGTCGTGGCCGACCCCTTCGGCTCCTCGATGTGCCTGGTGCTGGCCGGCATCCTGTTTTCCCGCTATCTCTACAAGCTCAACATCATCACCCTCGGCGACTTCTACCGCATGCGCTACAACCGCACGGTCGAGGTGTTGACCACGCTCTGTATCGTGGTGTCCTATCTCGGCTGGGTAGCAGCGCAGGTGAAGGCCCTCGGGCTGCTGTTTTTCACCGTCACCGATGGCGCCGTCAGCGTAGAGGCCGGCATGGTACTGGGCACTTTCCTGGTACTGACCTACACCGTGTTCGGCGGCATGTTCTCGGTGGCGATTCTCGATTTCGTCCAGATGATTGTCATGCTCGGCGGCCTGGTGTTCATCGCCTGGCTCGTCAGCGGGAAAGTCGACGGTGGCGCCACGGCGGTTTTCGATCACGCCAGTGCCGCCGGCAGGTTGAAGTTCTTTCCGGAGGCCGATCCCTGGTTGTGGCTTACCTTCCTCGGCACATGGATGACCATGATGTTCGGCTCGATCCCGCAGCAGGACGTGTTCCAGCGCGTAACCTCGGCAAAAAGCGCAAGGATCGCCCTATGGGGCTCGATCGCCGGCGCCTCGCTGTACTTCTGCTTCACCTTCGTGCCGATGTTCATCGCCTACTCGGCAACGCTGATCGATCCGGCCATCTTCGGCGACCTGCTGGAGAAGAACGCCGAACTCATCATCCCGACGCTGGTCAAGAATCACACCCCGGTAGTCGCGCAGGTGCTGTTCTACGGCGCCGTGCTGTCGGCCATCATGAGCACCGCGTCGGCTACGCTGCTGGCGCCGTCGGTGACCTTCTCCGAGAACGTGATCCGGGGCCTGGTCCCCAATCTCGGCGACAAGCAGTTCCTCAGGGTGATGCGCTTCTCGCTGCTGACCTTCGCCGGCATGGTGCTGGCATTTGCGCTGTACAGCGACGCCTCGATCTTCAAGATGGTGGAGAACGCCTACAAGATCACCCTGGCCGGCGCCTTCGTGCCGCTGGTGTTCGGCATCCTGTGGAAACGGGCGACCACGCAGGGCGCGCTGGCGGCAATTTTCGGCGGCCTCACGGCATGGATTCTGGTCGAGGTACTGATAGGCGCGGCCAGCCCGGTACCGCCGCAGTTGATCGGACTCGGCGTTTCGATCCTCGGCATGGTGGCGGGCTCCCTGCTGCCGCAATGGGTGGGTCACAAACAACCGCCGCATGATCTGCACGCAATGCTGCATCACCACGCAGCCTCGCAGACCCATCACGCCGAGCCGGAGCACCGGCATTGACGGCCTGCGCAGCGTAGGCAATGGCTGAGAAGCAGTCCCTCTACGAACTCCTCGGCCTTACCGACAAAGCCTCGCCGGAGGACATCCTGAGCGCCCATCGGGCGTTGCGCCAGGCAATGGATGTCGAGCCCGCCAGCGAGGAAAGGAGTACTGGCATCACGATCCTGAACGACGCCCGCGACGTCCTGCTGGACCGGCAACAGCGCGCCAGTTATGACCGCCGCCAACGTGACAGGCGCCAGCAGGGCCGGCGGCAGATCAACGTCCTGTCAGGAGGCTCAAAGTGGCATGGCGTGGCGCTGGCCCTGTTGTTGTGCGCCAGCCTGGGCTATCCGGCCTGGTACTACCTGACCCCGCCCCGACCCGTGGCAGAGCCGCTCCGGACAAAGGCCGCCGTAGCGCCAGAGCCGACTCGCGAGGCGCCTGCCGCCAGCGAGAAACGCGACATCGACACTCTCGCCGCCGACATCGCCGCCCGATTGCCGCTGGTGGTGTCAACTGTCGCGCCGCCTGCCGCGGTTCCGGCCGAAGCTCCAGCGCGCTCGCTGGCGGAGTCGCCTCCCGCCAGTTCCGCCCGAGCCATCGCCGAGTCCTCCTATGCCATCCTCGGTGGCGACAGCCTAGGCACCGGGGTCGCCATCGGCCGCGAAAAGCTCCTCACCAACTGCCACGTCATCGCCCCCAACGTGCACAAAGGCCCCTTGCTGGCCATCAGCGCCGCTACCGGCGAGCAAACGCGCATCACCCACGCCGCCTTTCTCGTCAAGGAGGACGCCTGCGTCGCATACGCCCCCGGCCTCAACGCCAAACCGGTGCCGATGCGCGATGCCCGGCTTACCCCGGGAACGACGATCTACAGTCTCGGCTTTGCCCAGGGTCGCCTGACCTACTCAACGGGCACGCTGGTCGGAATCATCCAGCGCAGTGGCCAGAACTATCTGCTGTCAACCAACTATTGCGACCATGGCGTCTCCGGCGGACCCCTGGTCGACGCCGATGGCAATCTGGTCGGTCTCACCTCCGGAGGTACGCGCGACAAGAGATTCTGCGCTTCGTTGACCGCCGAAACGGCGCGCCGGGTGCTCGACCAGACCCTGATCGCCATCGACGGCTTCCCGACCGACTACCTGACCAATCTGCAGCGCCGCTGGTAGGTCGCGCGCCGGGCTTGTCCCGCCGCGGCGAAGGCGGCAGAATCCGAAGTTGTGGCAAACAACTCACGTACCTATCTGACCCTCTACCTGACCGGCGGCTATGGCCTGCTGATCCTCTACGCGAGCCTGTACCCGCTCGCCGGCTGGCACGACAGCGGCGGCGATCCCCTGGCCTTTCTCGGCGCGGCCTGGCCGCGTTACTGGACCGGTTTCGATCTGGCGACCAACGTTGTCGCCTACCTCCCCTTCGGATTTTTCTGCACGGCAGCATTGCGCCGGCGCATGGCTCCGAATGCGGCGTGGCTGGCGGCGACCCTGCTCGGCGGCGGACTGAGCTTTCTCATGGAATTGCTGCAGAACTACCTGCCGAGCCGGGTACCCTCCAATCTGGATCTGGGCTGCAACGCCGCCGGAGCATTGCTGGGCGGCCTGATCGGTGCACGCTGGGGTTCGCGAGCACTGGATGAAGGGCGGCTGGCACGCTGGCGCCGGACAACCATGATGCATGCGTATGGCGTCGACATGGGCGTGCTGCTAATCGCGGCATGGCTGATGACCCAGTTGTCGCCGGAGACCCTGCTCTTCGGCAGCGGCAACCTGCGCCAGATGCTCGACCTGCCGCCGGTTCAGCCTTTCCTGGCGGAGCGTTTTATCAGCCTCGAAACCGCTATCGCCGCTTCCGGCCTGCTCGCGGCAGGTCTTATCATTACGCTTCTCCTGCGCCGCCAGGCCCGCCTGCTGACTGCCGGCCTGTTACTCGCGGCCGTGGTGGTCAAGACCATGGCGCATGCATTGCTGATGGGACCGGCAGCGGCCCTGGCGTGGGTCACGCCGGGCAATAGCGCCGGCGTGGCCATCGGGCTGGCCATGTGGTGGGCTGCCTCCTTCCTCGGATTTTCGTTGCAACGCGCCGTGGCGGCGCTGGCACTGCTGTTAGCCACCGTCATGGTAAATGTCGCTCCGGAGAATCCCTATCTGCTCAACATGCTGCACATCTGGAATCCGGGCCAGTTTCTGAACTTCAACGGCCTGACGCGACTGATATGCTCGCTGTGGCCATTTCTTGTTCTGCCCTGGCTGATGATCTACCGTCCCGAAAGCGAAGCTTCAGTGTAGGCTGACGTCAGTTTTTCCGACGTCAAGCGTAGCGGCCGTAGCTAAAGAAACGATGAACTCCATTACTGACCTTGAAACCCTGCGCGATGCCCTGCGAGCCTTCTGCGCCGCACGCGACTGGCATCGTTTTCACACGCCAAAAAATCTCGTCATGGCCCTCAGCGTTGAAGCGGCCGAACTGGTCGAGCATTTCCAGTGGATGACGCCGGAGGAAAGCCAAAACCTGGCGCCCGGGCAACGCGCCGAGGTCGCCGACGAAATTGCCGATGTGCTGATCTACCTGACCGAACTGGCCGACGTGCTCGGCATCGATCCGATTGCAGCAGCGAGCGAGAAGATCGTCAAGAACGCGGTCAAGTATCCGCCACCCCTATAATCGATTTTTGTCTGGAACCCAACTCGTGAGTTATTTCAAACACCATCTCTTCTTCTGCACCAACCAGCGCGCAGCGGGCGAACTCTGCTGCAACAACCACGGCGCCAGCGAGATGCGCGACTACGCCAAGGATAGGGTCAAGGCGCTGGGTGACAAACTGCCGGGAAAGGTGCGCATCAACGCCGCCGGCTGCCTCGATCGTTGCGGAGAGGGGCCGGTGATGGTGATCTACCCCGAGGCAGTCTGGTACACCTACGTGGACCGGGAAGACATCGACGAGATCATCGAACAGCATCTGGTCAACGATCGTGTCGTCGAGCGCCTGAAAATCTGAAGCGTGTCAAAGCACGAACGAATTCTGGTCGACGGGCCGGACGGCAAGATCGAAGTCTTCGTCGAGGGGCATGAGAATCCGCAAGGCATCGCCCTGATCGCCCATCCGCATCCGCTGTTCGGCGGCACCGCCGACAACAAGGTGGTGACCACGCTGGCGCGGGCCTTCCGCGAGCGGGACTGCATCACGCTGCGACCGAATTTTCGAGGCGTGGGCGCATCCGCGGGCGAACACGACCACGGCGATGCCGAGACCGAAGACCTGCTGGCGCTGCATGCCTGGGCCCGCGCCCGCTATGCAACGCTGGCGAAGAATACAGGCGCGCCTCTGGCGGTCTATCTGGCCGGTTTTTCCTTTGGCGCCTATGTGACCACCCGACTCGCGAAGCGCCTCGCCGCGGCCGGCGAACCGGCGAAATGGCTGGTTCTGGTCGGCACCGCCGCCGGATTTGTCGAAGGCACGCGCAGCTACCAGACCGAAGCGGTGACCGCCGACACGCTGGTGATCCACGGCTCCGCTGACGAAACCGTGCGCCTCGACAATGTCCTCGCCTGGGCCGAGCCGCTGGAGATCCCGGTCGTCGTCATCCCCGGTGCCGACCACTTCTTTCATCGCCGCCTGCACCTGATCCGCGACATCATTCATCGCGCCTGGCCATAGCGCAAGGCGCCGCGCGCGAACTGATCGATGAGCCCGCTGATTGTCTCTGCTCTGCGCAAGTCCTACGACGGCCGCGAAGTCGTCGCCGGGCTCAACTTCGAATTGCAGCGCGGCGAGTGTTATGGCCTGCTCGGCCCCAACGGCGCCGGCAAGACCACCACCCTGCGCTGCTGCCTGGGACTGACGGCGCCCGACTCGGGCGAGATCACACTGGTCGGCGAGCCGGTGCCGGCAAGGGCCCGCGAAGCGCGCATGAAGATCGGCGTGGTGCCGCAATTCGACAATCTCGATCCCGACTTCACCGCAGCCGAAAATCTCATCGTCTATGGCCGCTACTTCGGCATGAAGGACGCCGCCATCCGCCCGAAGATTGCCGACCTGCTCGATTTTGCCGGCCTGGCCGGCAAGGAAAGCGCCAACATCCGCACGCTGTCGGGCGGCATGAAGCGCCGCCTGACCCTGGCCCGTTCCCTGGTGAACGATCCCGAACTGCTGCTGCTCGACGAACCCACCACCGGGCTCGACCCGCAGGCGCGCCACCTCATCTGGGAACGCCTGAAGCGCTTGCAAGGACAGGGGAAAACCATCCTGCTGACGACGCACTTCATGGACGAGGCGGAGCGTCTATGCCAACGCCTGGCCATCATCGATGACGGCAGGATGGTCGCCGAAGGGCCGCCGCGCCAACTTATCCAGCAGCACATCGAGGCGCAGGTGGTCGAAGTCTATGGCGAAGATGCGCCGGGCTGGGCCGAACGCGACGCGCAGGCCTTTTCGCGGCGAGTCGAAGTCAGCGGCGAAACCGCCTTCTGCTATGTCGAAGATGCAGCACCGCTGCTCGCCCATCTCGCCGTCTGGCCCGCGCTGCGCACCCTGCACCGGCCGGCGAATCTGGAAGACGTGTTCCTCAAGCTTACCGGCAGGGAACTGCGCGACTGAGGGTTTCGAACTTCGGCGCAGGCCTATGACTCCGCATGTCAGTTGGGGTCGCAGACCGGCTTCCCGATAAGGGACTTGAGTTGCTCCTTGGTCGGCGCCACCTTCATCCGGTAGTTGTCGACAATACCCCCATTGACGTTGCCCTTGACCTCCATCGAGTCGCCCTTCATCGTTGCCGATGTGATCGTGGTCATGACGCCGTGCAGCCTCTTGCAACCGGCGATTTCGAAGGCGATGTTCTTGAGCACTTGCTCGAAGCTCACCGCAGGCGCCGTTGTACGTCTTACGGGGACGGCTTCGACAGCGGCAAGGGCAGAATTCAAACTGGCAACCGCCAGAAGTGAGGCGATCAACAGGGTCTTGCTCATAAAAGCTCCTTGGCTAATTCAAGTCTGCAGGGCAATGAGATTATGACGGGAGTGTAGCCGTTTTGGCAACAATCAGGCGCGCGATCAGGACTCGAATTCTAATTGATCGCTGCGACGACATCCGTCGCCGTGCCGCCGGCGCCGACTCTTGACGGGCACTTGCCGTTGATACCCGATTGCCGGCCTGCTAGAGTGGCGCATGCAGATCATTGCACCCGCTATATTGCGCCCCACCCCGAAACAATATCCGAACGCCGAGACGCCGTTGCGGCCATTGCCGTGAGCGCACAAACCCTTCCCCTGCCCCGGCTTTCCAGCCGCGCCTTTGCCGTCTGGCGACGCAACTTTCTGGTCTGGAAAAAGCTGGCGATCCCCTCGCTGCTGGGCAACCTGGCCGACCCGATGATCTATCTGTTCGGACTCGGCTACGGTTTGGGCGGGCTGCTGCCGCAGATTCACGGCGTGTCCTACATCGCCTTTCTGGCCAGCGGCACGGTGTGCGCTTCGACCATGAATGCTGCCTCGTTCGAAGCGCTGTATTCGGCCTTCTCGCGCATGCATGTGCAGCGCACGTGGGAGGCGATCATGAATGCGCCGGTCACGCTGGAGGACGTCATGGCCGGCGAACTGCTCTGGGCAGCGGCCAAGGCTGCCCTGTCCGGCACGGCGATCCTGGTGGTCATCTCGCTGCTGGGTTTCGTCGCCTCGCCGCTGGCCTTGTGGGCACTGCCGGTGATCTTCCTCACCGGGCTGGCCTTTGCCGCGCTCGGCCTGATCGTCACAGCGCTCGCGCCCTCCTACGACTTCTTCATGTACTACTTCACCCTGTTCATCACGCCCATGGTGCTGCTGTGCGGCGTGTTCTTCCCGCCCGACCAGTTGCCGCCGCTGGTGCAGGCGGTGGCGGCCTGGCTGCCGCTGACGCATGCCGTGGCGCTGGTGCGACCGCTGCTGTTCGGCGAGATCCCCGCCGGCATCGTCGGCCATATCGCAGCCCTTCTGGCGGTGGCGCTGATCGCCTTCTGGATTGCGCTGGCGCTGATCCGGCGCCGCCTGCTGAAGTAAAATTGACTCATGGACATCATCATCAACGGCGAGCCGCAGCAACTGCCGGTAGCCATGACCGTCTCCGCCCTGCTCGCCGAACGGGGCCTTGCCGGCAAGCGCGTCGCCGTCGAACGAAACGGCGAGATCGTGCCCAAGAGCCGCCATGCCGAGACCCCGCTCAGCGCCGGCGATAAGATTGAAATTGTCGTCGCCGTCGGCGGCGGTTAAACCAGGATTCACAACCATGAACTCGGATTCCCTCGTCATCGCCGGCAAGGCGTACAACTCGCGCCTGCTGGTCGGCACCGGCAAGTACAAAGACTTTCATCAGACACGCGCTGCGATAGATGCCTCGGGCGCCGAGATCGTCACGGTCGCCATCCGCCGCACCAACATCGGCCAGGAGCCGGGCCAGCCTTCGCTGCTGGAAGTCCTGCCGCCCTCGCAGTTCACCATCCTGCCCAACACCGCGGGCTGCTACACGGCGGAAGACGCGGTACGCACCCTGCGTCTGGCGCGTGAACTGCTCGACGGCCATACGCTGGTCAAGCTTGAGGTGCTGGGCGATCCGCAGACGCTATTCCCCAACATGCCGGAAACCCTCAAGGCCGCCGCGACGCTGGTCAAGGACGGCTTTCAGGTGATGGTGTATTGCGCGGACGATCCGATCCAGGCGCGCATGCTGGAGGATATCGGCTGTGTCGCGGTGATGCCATTGGCGTCCCTGATCGGCTCCGGCATGGGCATACTTAATCCGTGGAACCTGCAACTCATCATCGACCAGGCAAAAGTGCCGGTGCTGGTCGATGCCGGAGTCGGCACGGCCTCGGACGCCGCGATTGCCATGGAACTCGGTTGCGACGGCGTGCTGATGAATACCGCCATCGCCGGCGCGCAGGATCCGGTGCTGATGGCCGGCGCCATGAAAAAGGCGGTCGAGGCCGGGCGCGAGGCGTACCGGGCAGGCCGCATGCCGAAAAAATATTATGCGGCGGCGCCCAGTTCGCCCGGCGGCGGGCTGATCGGCCACGGAAAAGCGTGAGGCGTCTATTCGCCTGCATCCTGTGTGCCGCGCTGCTCGGTTCGGCACGGGCCGATGACACACAGCAGACAATCACGCCAGCGGAAGCCCAACTCCTGCTGACGGTCATTCCCGGACGCCTGGGCTACGCCGTCGATCAACCGGAGATACTGATTCGCCAGCGACTGTTCGGCCTGGCGCACGGACTATCCCTGCTGGCGGCGGCCTGTCTCGATCTGCCGGCGTATTCACAATTGATACAGGATGCCTACGCCGACTGGCATGCAAAACAGCGCAAGACTATCGGAACCATCGTGCAAGACCTCGCGCAATATTATTTCGGCCCGCGCGCCGACGAGGCGCAGTGGCCGGATCTGTCACGCGCCCTGAATCTCAAGGACAGCATCGAGCCGGCGCTGGGCGAGGTCACCCTGCATGCCGCCTGTGCCAGCCTGCCGGCGGCGATCGTGCGGCCACGCTATGAACTCGACCGGATGCTGGTGGAAGGCATCGATCCGGCAGTCAAGGAGGCGGCGGCGCCGGCCGTCCCGCCCGGCGCCGTTACCAGCCCGGGCCTTGCCTGCCGGGAATGCCCCTCCGGGGGCCGGCAAAGCGGAAACCCTAGTACGCAGAGCGAGTCAGCGCCGACTCCTGGCCCTCCTCGAGAATGAACGACAGGGAAGACGAGGGCACCGCAACGTCAGCGCGAAGGGACAGTCACATCCGCAGCTTTGTCCTTCGCCAGGGACGCGTCTCGGACGCCCAGCGGCGCTTCCACGATGAGGGCATGCCACGCTGGGGCATCGCCTATCGGCCTTCCGCGCTGGATCTGGACGCAGTCTTCGGACGCAAGGCGCCGAGGATTCTCGAAATCGGCTGCGGCATGGGCGAAACCACGGCAACGATTGCCGCCGAACATCCGCAAAACGATTATCTGGGTATCGAAGTGCATACCCCCGGCGTCGGCAGCCTGCTCAAGGAAATCGCCACACGTGAACTGTCCAACCTGCGCGTGATCCAGCACGATGCCGTCGAGGTCGTGCGCGACATGATCGCGCCGGAATCGCTCTCCGGAATCCATATTTTCTTTCCCGACCCGTGGCCGAAGAAGCGCCAGCAAAAACGCCGCCTGATCCAGCCCGGGTTCGTCAGGCTGCTGGCAACGCGACTGGCGCCGGACGGCTACCTGCATTGCGCCACCGACTGGGAAGAGTATGCTTTCCAGATGCTGAATGTGCTCTCCGCCGAGGCACTGCTGACCAACATGGCAAACGACTTCACCCAGCGACCGCCACACCGGCCGCAGACAAAATTCGAGAGCCGCGGCTTGCGACTGGGCCACCGCGTCCGGGACCTCGTGTTTCGTCGCACCTCAATGCCATGAGCATCGATGTGCGCACCGTTATTTTGCTCGCCGGAATAATGGGCGGCATGATGTCGGTGGTGCTTTTCTTCATGCGCCGCAACTATCCGCCGACGATACGCGGCCTCGGCGAGTGGGCCACGGCATCGGCACTGATTTTCGTGTCGACCCTGCTGCTCGGCGCGCGCGACGCAATCCCCGACCTGTTCTCGGTGGTGGCGGGCAATATGCTCCTGCTCGCCGGACTGGCGCTGTTCCACGTCGGCAGCCAGCGCTTTCTCGCCCTGCCACCCTGGACACGGCTGTGGGCAGGCCTGATACTCGCCTCGCTGCCGGTCATGGTCTGGTACACCAGTGTCGAACCGCATTACGGCATCCGCGTACTGCTCATGAGCCTGCTCATGATCCTGCTCACTGCGGCCCACGCCCGCACGATCATGCGCCACGGCATTCGCAGCCTTGCCACCTTCCTCTGCGTCGCCGCACTGCTGGTGCAGACCATCGCGCAGACCGTGCGTTTCTTTTCAGCTTTCGGTACCACCCCCGACAGTTCGCTGTTCATCCTGTCGCCGACACAGACCTACTTTGTCACCACCTACGCTTTCTGCATGTTACTGCTGTGCATAGGCGTAGTGCTGATGGCGACCGACAAGCTGCGCGCCGAATTCGAGCATCTGGCCAGCCATGATTCGCTGACTGGCACCCTGACACGCCGCGCCCTGATCGACGCCTGCGAACAGGAACTGGAACGCTTCCGGCGCAAGGGGCGTGCCATGTCGCTGTTGATGGTGGACCTCGATCATTTCAAGACGATCAACGACACCTGGGGTCACCTGATGGGCGACCGCGTGCTTACCGATTTTTGCGCCCGCGTCTCTGCCCTGCTGAGGCGGCCGGACCGGTTAGGGCGTTTCGGTGGCGAAGAGTTCGTCGCGCTCCTGCCGGAAACCTCGGCGGAAGAAGCCCGTATCGTGGCCGAGCGAATACGCGCCGAGCTTGAAACCGCGGAGGACCAGCCTCGCTGCACGGTGAGCATAGGAATCGCAACGAGCCGTTCCGACGATGCCACGATCGATGCCGTGCTGGCGCGCGCCGACGCCGCGCTGTACCGGGCCAAGGACGCCGGCCGCAATCGCGTCGAGGCCGTCTTACAGGAGCGATGAGGCTTTCGACGCATCCTTTGTGGCTGGCCGGCTTTCGTCCTTTTTTTGCCTTGGCCTGCCTCTCGGGCCTCGGCTTGCCGATGCTCTGGGTGCTGGTCTATCTCGGCGTCGTGCCCGGCCCCCGGTCGTCCTTCACGGCAGTGCAATGGCACGCCCACGAGATGTTCTTCGGTTTCGGCTGGGCCGTGCTCGGCGGCTTCCTGCTGACCTCCACCAAGAACTGGGTGCAGATTCGCGGCTATCACGGCGCAGCCCTGATGTTCCTCGTCGCGGCCTGGCTGTTTGAACGCGCCGGAATGTGGTTCGGCGGACGCTGGCCCGCCGTCCTCTTCGAGTTTTCCAACAATCTGTTTCTGGCGTCGATTGTCGCCATGCTGGTGTGGACGCTGGTGCGCTACCGCAAGGAAGACAGCTATCGCGACAACTATTTCTTCCTGCTGATCCTTCCCGCCTTTCTGGTCGCCAAACAATTGATGCTGAGCGCCGACCACTTCCAGATCGGCATCAGCATGGCCACCGGCCTGTTCCGCGTCGCGTTTCTGGTCATGCTGGAACGCACCCTGACCCAGTTCATGAAGAACATCTTCCAGGTGAGCATCCTGCGCAACGCGGCGCTGGACAGGATCATCAAGCTGCTCGGGCTGCTGCTGGTAGGCGCCGGCCTGATGCCGCCGCCACTGGCTGGCGGACTGTCACTTCTGCTGGCACTGCTGCTGGCCGGCAGATTTTTTTTCTGGAAGCCGCAACTGGCGATGCAGCGGCTCGACCTCGGCATCATGTATCTGGGCTACAGCGCCATCGTCCTGCAACTGCTGGTCGAATTCCTCGGCCAGATCGCGCCACCGGCATGGGTCGGAGCGTTGTCGGTGCATGTCTTCGCGCTCGGCGCGATGGGCCTGATCATTCCGGCGATGCTGATCAGAATATCCAAGGGGCACACAGGCAGGAGGGTGGTGTTCGAAGCAATCGACAAAACGGTGCTCCGCATCATGATCGCCGCCTTCGTACTGCGGGTGATTGCGCCGCAGATTCATCCCGCCGGGTATGCCCTGTGGCTTGCCCTCGCCGCCTCCTGCTGGCTGGCCGGCTTTGCGATCCTGGCATGGCGCCTGATCCCCTTCCTGGCGCGAGCCAGGGTGGATGGCAAGGAGCATTAGCCGTCGGCAGAGGAGTTTGACCCCAGTGCAGAGGTCAGGGATACTATGGCCCATGCGCTTACGCTAGCGATCTGTTGCAAAGGAGACTGCCATGCTTGTCCATCCAAAGAACGTTCTCATTGCAGCCGTTTGGCTGAAGCGGGCTGTTGCCACAACAGCGCTGCTGCTGGTCACCGTGTCTCCGGCTCTGGCGGCGGCCGTCGGCATGGTGACGGACCTGACCGGCAAGGTCTGGCTGGTCGACGGGGCCATCCGCCAGCCGCTGGCCATTCTTGCCTATCTGGAACCGGCCGCAGTGGTTGATGTGGAAAAGGGCGGGAGCGTCTCGATCACCTTCTACAGCCCGTCGGAAGAGCAGGTGTTTTCGGGTCCGGCGAAGTTCAAGATCGAGAAACAGGGCATCACCAGAATCAGCGGGGCGGCACCTGCGGTGCAGCGTATCGGCGCGCTGGCGGCCGACGCGACGGCGAAGGAGATGAACCAGGGCGGACGCCGGACGCAGGCGGCGGTGAGAATGAGGAGCATGACCGTGGGCACGTCGATCGTCGGGCTGTCACCCGACAAGACGGTCGTGCGCTCGACCACGCCACGATTTTCATGGAACGCCTTGTCCGGCGCCGGGAAGTATCACCTGACCCTGGCCACCCTCGAAGGGATTCCGGTGCTTGAAGAAGCCGTTGCCGGCACGGAATTGAGCTTGCCCGCGGACAGGGCGCTGACACCCGGCAGGGAATACACATGGCGCGTCGAAGCGGCACGGACCGATGGCGCCAAAATCGTCGGCAAGGGGCGCTTCAGCGTGCTCGATGCGAATGCGGCAGCGCGTCTGGCGGCAGAGTCGCCGCAGAGCGGCGCACCTTTCGCGCAGCGGGTGCGACACGCCATCACGCTCGAAGCAGCCGGTTTGGCAGAGGAGGCGCGCGATCTCTGGCGCGAACTGGCCAGGGAGCGGCCAGGGGAACTGGCAGTACTGAACCGGGCGCAGCAGTAACCGGGCAGAACCCTTGTCCGCGGTCTTGAAGACGTCAAGCCTGCGGCGGGATCTCTGGCTGCTGCTGGGGTTTTCCGCGGCAGCCGCAGTGCTTCAACTGACGGGAGCTTTCGCTCCGTTCGAGCGACCGGTGCGCGATGCCGGATTCCGCCTCCTGCGCGCCAGCGGGCCCCTTCCGATTGCAAACGATCTGGTACTGGTGGCCGTCGATGAAGCCTTTCTCGAATCGACGCCGGAACCGCTGACGCTGATTCATCCCTACCTGGGCCGGGTCATGTCCGGGCTGGCGCAGGTGAAGCCGAGCGTCGTCGGGCTGGACCTGGTATTGCCGTCCAAAAGCTATCGCGACATGCAGTCGTCGCGCGTGAAGGACTACGATCTGGCACTGCTGACCGGTCTGCACGCACTGGCCAAGGTATCGCCGATGGTCCTGTCGGAAACCTGGGACGGGCTGCAGGGTCGCTTCCGCCCCATTTTTCCTTCCTTCGTGACAGTCGCCCGCCGCAGTTCAAAAGGTGATCCCACAGCTTCGCCGGTGGTTTGCGAAGACCCGGACGACATCGTTCGCAGTTATCCCGGGCGCAAGTGTCAGCCGACCACGACCGCCGTGCCACAGGCGGCGCGAATGGCGGCCCAACTGGGCAATGCGCAGGACTGGTCGGGCGAAATAAATTTCGCGCTGGGCGCGCCGATGACCCTCGTTTCCATTGTCGACGTGCTGCAGTGGGTCGACAGCGGCGCGACGGAAAAGATCCGCGCGGCATTTGGCGGCAAGGCCGTGCTGATCGGCGGCGCATTTTCCTTCGAGGACAGGCACACGCTGCCGGTGTCGCTGTCGGCGGCAGAGCCCGGGGAACGAAAGATCCCGGGACTTTTCCTGCAGGCGCAGATCTGGCGCTCGCTGATGAACGGCGGCTTGGTCGGTTCATTGCCGGCACCGCTGCAAGCCGCCTTCGTCGCTTCAGGCGCCCTGGCACTGCAAGGCAGAACCCGCCCGCGCAAGATCCTTCTCTGGCTGGCCCTGGTAGCCGCCATGGCGGGCATCGCCCTGTTCTGCCTGGGCGCCATGACCCTGATCCTGCCCTGGGGCGGCTGGGCGGCGACTGCCCTGGTAGCGGTACTGTTGCGTGGCCTGATCGATCTGGCGCAAATGCTGCGCAGCCGCCGCGAAGTGGCCAATGCCTTTTCCGGCTACGTCGGGCCCCAGGTACTGCGCGCCATCGAGCGCGGGGAGCTCAAGCCGGACCTGGGCGGCGAGATGCGCAAGGCGTGCGTGCTCTACGCCGACATTCGCGGCCTGGCCGAGGTCAGTTCGATACTGGCGCCGGATAAGCTGGTGCGGCTGGTGAATCGTTATTTTGCGGTGGTGTCACCCTCCATTCAGGAAGCCGGAGGAATGATCGACAAGTATCTCGGCGATGGCCTCATGGCGGTCTTCGGCGCACCCCAGGCACTTGACGATCCGGTGCGCCGCGCACTGGAAGCCGCCCAGGAAATGCTGCTCGGGGTTCAGGCCCTCAATCGCGACCTGGAGGCGGAAGGAGATCCCTCCCTGGAGGTCGGCATCGGCGTGCACTATGGTGACGTCATCGTCGGGCATCTGGGAACGACCGAGCGGCACGAATATACCGCGGTCGGGAAGACGGTCAACGCGGCATCGCGGATAGAAGTGTTCAGCAAGCAGTTTCCCTATCCGGTGATTGTTTCCGCTGCGGTGGCAGAGGCAATGGCGGGACGCGCCGCATTTGCCGACATCGGCGTACAGGAAGTGAGGGGCATGGAAACGATGCAGTTGTACGGCTGGAAACCCACTGCGCTCGAGCCGCTGCAAGGTGCCGGGCGCAAGCCGGGTATGGCTGCCTGAGGCAGGATGGCCATGACGGCATTCTGGCGCTCGGACGCATTGCAGTTGCTGGCGGCGGTGGCCGGCAGCGTGCCATCTTTGCGCCGGCAAAGGGTGCGCACCGTGTTCTGGCAGCAGTTCATCCGCCTCGGGCTGGATCCGGCGGCGAGCATTTTTTTCCGCGCGGCGATGATCGGCACCATCATCATCGCCTACGTGATCAAGGTCCTCGCCAGCAACAGCGGCATGGCAGTCGATTTTCTGGTGTATGCCGTGGTGCGCGAAGTCGGGCCGCTGCTGACCGCGATACTGCTGATCCTGCGCAGCAGCGTGCTGGTCACCGGCGACGTGCTGCAGATGGTTCGGCGCGATGAACTGGTGCGCATGCGGGCGATGGGCATGGCGCCGCTGGTGCATGTCTTTCTGCCGCGAATCGCGGCGCTGGCGGTGGCCTGCGTGGTAGTGACCTTCTACTTCGAACTGATCGCCGTGCTGGGCGGAATCCTGCTTGCCTCCGTGTTGCTGGATATTTCCGTCGAGGGCATGCTGACGGGATTTGTCGGCACCCTGCACCTGGTCGACCTGGTGTACTCGCTGATCAAGAGTGCAGGTTTCGGCGTGCTGCTAGGTGTCGTACCCTGCGTCGTGGCATTGCGCTCGGGGCGCACGGCGAGCGATCCGGTGGCCGTGGTCTCGCGCTCGATGATGACTACCCTGATGTATGTCACCCTGTTCAACGCACTGTTCGCCTGGCTGGTCTACGGTGTATTGTTCTTCGGCATCGTGAAGAACGGGTGATGGACCAGGGCGCCGTCTCTTCGTGGCTGTCGGGATTGAGCGGCGCTCATGCGCTGCAGTTCGACCGCGAGACGGAACGGGCAGACTTTCTCGCCGCGCTGCTGCGCTCGCCGAGCGCCGGTTCGTGGTGGGCGATTCCGGCCGACGGTGGCTTGCTCAGCGATTTCGAACTGTTGGAAAACGTCCTGTTGCCGGCGCAGGCGAAGGGCGACACCCGGGCCGGAGCGCGTCTCCGGCGCTGGCTGGAGCGGCTCAAGACATGCGGTGTGGCGCCCATCCCCCTGGCTTCGCCGCTGGCCGCACTGAGTCCGTGGCAGGCGCGGCTGGCGGCATTTCTGCGGGCCGTGGTGGCCGATGCTCCGGCCCTGGTTTTCGACGATACTTGCTATGGGCTGCACCAGGAAGAGCGGTGGCAGGCGGTCCTGCTGCATGGCTTCTTTCGCCACTATTTTCCATTTCGGCCTACTGTCTACATCACGCTGTCCGCGCCGCCCCCCGAACTGAACATTCCCGCCGGAAATTGCCATCGCCATGACACCGTCTTTGCCTGATGACTTCGCTGAACTTCTCGACCGGCCGGCCGTGAGGCGGCGGGCCTGGCGCTTCATTATTCCAGCTGTCCTGGGCCTGCTGCTGCTGGTAGCCGGCGTCCTGGTAAAGCAGGGTTACTTCGTGCGCCGGGCGCAGATGGATTTCTATGCGCCGACCGCCGATGGCGTCGCCATCGGCACCCGGATCAAGCTGCTCGGCTTTCCCATCGGTGCGGTCTCGGCGGTCCGTTTCATCCCCGCCAGCACCGGCCAGGAGCGGCGCGTGAAGTTCGAGGCGCGCATCGATGCCGAGTACCTGGCCCACATTCCCAGCGGCTCGCGGGCACGGCTGGCGCAGGAAGGCGTGATCGGCGAACGCATCATAGAAATCCTGCCGGGGACGGACAACGCACGGCCCATGGCGGCGGGCGAATCGATCGAGCTGACCAAGGGCGGCGGCCTCGGCGAACTCGCCGCCACCGTCGAGGCCCGCGTCCTGCCGGTGGCGGACGAAGCCCGCGAACTGCTGCACGCACTCAACGATGAACGCAGCGGAGTCAAACCGCTGATCGCCGATTTCAAGGCCGTCGCCGGCGATGTCGCCGCCTCGGTGCAGCAGGCCGGAAAATTGCTGAACCACGTGGACGCGAAAGTGGACAAGATCCTGGGCGAAGGCGAAGCCGCCATGAAATCGGTGCATGCCGTGGCCGATGCCACCGAGCGTCGCTCCGCCGAGTTGCTCGACGATGCCCATGCCACGCTGAAGAACGTGCGTGCCGTGACCGAAGATGGCGCGGGCATCACACGCGACCTGCGCGGCGCGACGCCGGGGCTGATTGCAGAAGGGCAAAGCGTCGCCGCCGATGTATCCGACATTACCCGTGGCGCCAAACGCACCTGGCCGATCCGGCTCTTTGTCAATGAGCCCGTTGCCGAATCGCTTGGCGTGGATACGGGACGCCTGCCGCAGAAAGCCCTGGAGACGGCCAAGTGAGACCTGTTGCCTGCCTGATTCTGGCGCTGATGCTCGCCGGCTGCGCCGGGGAGAAGGTCAGGGAACGCCCGCCACGCGCCCAGCAGGTGATCGATCTCGGACAGCAGGGGCAGTCCGCCTATGCCAAGGGCGATCTGCCGCGCGCCGGGCGCCTGTTCGAGCAGGCACTGGCGGATGCGAAGCGCATCGAAGACAGCGAAGGCGTCGCCGTCATGTCGATCAATCTGGCGCGGGTAAGGCGCGAGTCGGGCGAGAGCGACGGCGCCCTGAAAATACTCGATGCCGTATCCCCCTGGCATCGCAGCAACCTGACCGCCAGGACCGGTCAGGAAATGGACCTGCTCGCCGCCGTGCTGCTGTCCGACCTCAATCGACGCGACGAAGCGCTGGCGCGTCTGCAGGCCTTGCGCGGACGTTGCCAGGCCGCGTGCGAGACGGCCATCGGCATCGACAGCCTGCAGGTGCGGCTGTTGCTGGAGCAAGGTGATGCCGGCAACGCCGCTCAGCTTGCAGGCGCTGCCGTCGCCCGCTTTCGCGCTCACGGCAATCAACTGGAACTCGCCAATCTATTTCGCGTGCAGGGTGAAGCCCATCTCGCGCTCGGCGATTTCCAGGTCGCGGCGAAGTCGCTGGAAAGCGCCCTGGAAATCGACAAGTCGCTCAGCCAGCCAGCCAAGATCGCCCAGGATCTCGAGGCCCTCGCCCGCGCCGCACTCGCCGCCGGAGACAGGACGGCGCATGCCGGCTACCTGGCGCGGCTGGAGGAAGTGCGGCAGGCGCGGGCGGGCAGCGCATCCAGGTAAACCATTCGCTTCAAGGAAATACCGATGTCGGCAGAAGGGTTGTGATCCGCATACGATCGGAGTCGCGTGTATCTTCCAAAAAAATCAGGCGTGTGCCAACGCCATATCCCTAACGAGGAACGAACATGAGCAAGATTGAAAGCGGCCTGGTGGCCTGGATTACAGCGGGTGTACTGATCCTGGGCGGGTGCGCGACCAGCGGTGACCTGACCACCAACGCATCTCCCGACAAGGTGGTCTATCACGTCAATGATTCAGCCAATGCATCAGCCGCTTTGCGCAATGTCGGCAACCACCTTGACGTCAATCCGCAGGCCCGGATCGTGGTGGTGACGCATGCGCTGGGCGTTGATTTTCTGATGGAAGGCGCCCGGGACAAAAACGGGAATCCCTACAACGTGGCGGTCGAAGGCCTGACCGAACGCGGGGTGACCTTCGATGTCTGCGAAATCACGCTGAAAAGCCGCAAGCTTGAGCGCAAGCAGTTCATCCCCGAAGCCAAATTCGTCCCTTCCGGCGTTGCAGAAATCGGCAAGTTGCAGGCGCGCGGCGGCTACGCCTACATCAAGCCCTGACGCAAGAAACTAGCTCAAGAACCCGGCCAGGAGCCGGTTGAGGAAGCGCCGGCCGCGAGGGGTGGGGCGAATATGCCCGTCCGCGGTATCCAGCAGTCCTTCTCGCCGTGCTGCCAGCACCGACTCTTCGATGACGGCCAGCGGCAGGCCGGTACGTTCGGTGAACAGCCGGGGCAGGAAACCGTGGTTGAGGCGCAACGCATTCATCATGAATTCGCCGGGCAGATCAACGCCGGCAACAGTTTGCTGCGTGCCGATGAAGTCGCCGCGTGCCGCACCTTCAAGGTAGGCACGGGGATTTCGGTGGCGCGCCTCGCGCCAGATCGTCGAGTGGTTCGACAGTTTGCTGTGGGCGCCGGCGCCGATGCCGAGGTAATCGCCGAAGGTCCAGTAGTTCAGGTTGTGCTGGCAGCGCGAGTTTGCGTCTCCTGCCGGTTTGGCGAACGCCGAGGTTTCGTACTGGCCGAAACCGGCAGCGGCCAGACTTGCTTCAACCATTTCCTGCATGTCGGCGGCCAGATCGTCGTCGGGCAGCGACGGCGGGGCGTGGTGGAAAGGTGTGTTCGGCTCCAGCGTCAGGTGGTAGGCGGAGATGTGGCTGACGCCGGAGCGAATCGCCGTTGCAATGTCGCACTCGGCTTCAACCAGTGTCTGCCCCGGCAGCGCGTACATCAGGTCGAGATTGACGCGATCGAAGTTGTCCAGCGCCAGGTCGATGGCGCGCCTCGCCTCGGCGCTGTCGTGGATGCGACCCAATGCCGCCAGCTTGGCGTCGTCGAAACTCTGCACGCCAATTGAAAGTCGATTGACTCCGGCGTCACGAAAGCCGGCAAACTTCGTCGCCTCGACGGTGCCGGGATTGGCTTCAAGGCTGATCTCGGCACCGGGATGCAGTGGCACGCGCATACGGATCGCTGCCAGCAGCGCATCGACGGTTGCGGCGCTCATCAGGCTCGGCGTGCCGCCGCCGATGAAAACGCTGATCACCGGCCGGTTCCAGATCTGCGGCAAGGCCGCTTCCAGATCGGCGATCAGAGCGGCGAGATAGGCGGCTTCGCTGTTGTCGCCAATGTCGCCGCGACTCTCGTGCGAATTGAAATCGCAGTAGGGACACTTCTTCACGCACCACGGCCAATGCACATACAGCGCCAGCGGCGGCGGAGCGACCAGCCCGGAAGAACCTGCAATAGGCGGGGCGGGTGATACGGCGATCGGGATGATCGGAATCACACGCCGAGCCGCAGGCGCGCTATGAGTTGCGCCAGTGCCTGGCCGCGATGCGAGCGGCGGTTCTTTTCCTCGTGCGGCAGCTCGGCCACGGTCATGCCGGTGCCGGGCACCATGAAATAGGGGTCGTAACCGAAGCCGCCGGCGCCGCGCGGTACATCGATGATTTCGCCATGCCACTCGCCTTCGGTAATGATCGGTTGCGGATCGACGGCAGAGCGCATCAGAACCAGCACCGCAACATAATGCGCCCGGCGATCCTTGATGCCGGAAAGATCGGCGAGCAACTTCGCGTTGTTGCGCGCATCCGATTTCGGTTCGCCGCCATAGCGCGCCGAGAACACGCCCGGCGCACCGCCAAGCGCGCCGACGCACAACCCGGAATCATCGGCGAGCGCCGGCAGGCCGGTAAGCAGGGCGGCATGCCGCGCCTTGGCGATGGCGTTCTCGACGAAGGTGACGTGCGGCTCGTCAGCCTCCGGCACATTGAAGGCCGATTGCGGCAGTACCTCGAAATCAAAAGGTGCCAGCAACTGGCCGAATTCGCGCAGCTTGCCGGCATTGCCGGAAGCAAGAACCAGCTTTTTCACCGTATTGCCAACGCCGACTCTTGTGCCTTGATTATTTCACCGATGCCGGCCGCGGCAAGTTCCAGCAATGTGTCGAGTTCCGCGCGCGAGAAGGGAGGACCTTCGGCCGTGCCCTGCACTTCGATGATGCCGCCGCCGGCCGTCATCACCACGTTCATGTCGGTATCACAGGCCGAATCCTCGGCGTAGTCGAGGTCGAGCACCGGCAGGCCGTCGACAATGCCGACCGAAACGGCGCCGACCAGTTCGCGCATCGGGTGGCTGGCCAGCTTGCCGCTGGCGACCAGTGTGGACAAGGCGTCGTGCAGCGCCACGCAGGCGCCGGTGATGGACGCGCAGCGGGTACCGCCATCGGCCTGCAGCACGTCGCAATCGAGCGTGATCTGGCGTTCGCCGAGGGCCGCCATGTCCGTCACTGCGCGCAGGCTGCGGCCTATCAGTCGCTGGATTTCCTGGGTGCGGCCGGACTGCTTGCCCTTCGCCGCTTCGCGTGCCATCCGGGTATTGGTGGAGCGCGGCAACATGCCGTATTCGGCGGTGACCCAACCGGATCCCTTGCCGCGCAGAAAGCCGGGCACCGCTTCCTCGACGCTGGCGGTGCACAACACCTTGGTTGCGCCGAACTCCACCAGGACGCTGCCTTCGGCGTGCCGGGTGTAGTTGCGGGTAATCTTGAGGCTGCGCAACTGGGCGGCGGCTCGGTCGGTGCGTTGAGGCGGGCGGGTCATGAGGAAGCTCCATTCGAGTTGGGTGACCGGCGGCGAATCTCTGTGATGGCGCGCTCGATTTCGCGGTCGCTGAGGGGAGCCTGGCCAATGTAGGTATCGCAGAAGGACGGGGCAGAGGGAGCTTCCCAGCGCATCGCGATCAGGGTCAGATTGTCGGCGCCCGGACCCGCCGCCCGCTCGGCGGCGTCGAGCAGATGCGGCACGGTACTGGTGAGCGGCGCGCGTGCCAGTTCAGCCGCCATCGTGTCACCCATTGGTGACCATGCGCCATCGGTGCACAAGGCAATCAGATCGCCATCCTGCAGGAGTATCGCGGACGACAGTTCGATCTGCGGTGCTTCATCGCCGCCCAGGCAACTGAAAACGCGGTTGCGCAAGGGATGGGTGGCGGCTTGAGCAGGGTTCAGGCTGCCGGCATCGACCATGCGCTGAACGATGCTGTGGTCGCGGGTGCGGGCGACACGGGCCGGCCCCTCGGACATGCGGTGTATCAGGTACAGGCGCGAATCGCCGGCATGCGCCCAGTTGGCCTGTCCGTCCTGCACCACGCAGGCAATGCAGGTGGTGCGTGGCGCGGCGTGAGGGGGGATGCGGCACTCGGCGGCGTAGCGGACGATGGTCTCGTGGGCCTGCTGCAGCGTCGCGGCAAGAAAACCCGCCACGTCGGTGATGCGCGTTTTCGCCTCTTTGCGAAAACGCCCGGTTACAGTGTCAATGGCGATCTGCGCCGCCACTTCGCCTTGCAGATGGCCGCCCATGCCATCGGCCACTATCATCAGCACGGCGTCTTCGGTTGCCAGCGAGGCGACACGGTCCTGATTTATCTTGCGACCACCGATACGGCTTTCCTGGGAAATGGTGTAGTTCATTTCCAGCCACGCAGTCCCAAGCGCGACAGCCATGATCCCGGAGCCTGGTCGCCTGCCTGATCGGCGTTGAGCGACGCCTGCAGCGCCCGCGCGTGCTGCGGCCGCCGCTGCGGTTCGAGCCGCAGGCACTCGTCGATGGTTGCCAGGAGGCGCGGCGAATAGTCGCTCCCCCAGCGTTGCCGCGCCGGCAGCAGCTGATCATCTGCCAACCGGTCGTCGGCCGCCTGCGGTGCGGCGCCGGCCAACGCCGCATAGATACAGGCGCCCACGGCGTAGATATCGGTCCACGGCCCCAGCGTGAACTTGCCGTGATACTGCTCGGGCGCCGCATAGCCCGGCGTGTACATCGCCCGCGGTTCGGGCGGGCCGATGTCCATGGCGTAGCGCGCGGCGCCGAAATCCAGCAGCACCGGGCTGCCGTCGGTACGCAGCCAGATGTTGGCCGGCTTGATGTCCAGGTGCAGCAGGCCACTGCCGTGCACCTCGCCGAGGCCGTCAAGCACGCCGCTGAACATGCGGCGCAGGAAGGCCTCGTCGAGCTTGTTCCGAGTCTGTCGAATGTGGTCGCGCAAGGTACGGCCGACTTCGAAACGCATCACCAGATAGACGGTCTCGTTGGCGCGAAAAAAGTTGAGCACGCGCACCACGTTCGGATGATCGAGGCCGGTGAGCGCCCGGCCCTCCTCGAAAAACAGCTTCAGGCCGTGATTGAAATCCGCCTGAAATTCGGGCGGAATCGTCGGTGCAATTTGACCTTCGCCGCGCAGCGCCAGGGAGTTGGGCAGGTATTCCTTGATCGCCACCGGCGTCCCTGCCGCATCGTGCGCCAGATAGACAATCGAAAAGCCACCGATCGAAAGCTGTCGCTCTATGCGATAGCCTTCGAGTTCGTAGCCGGGTGGCAGGGCCTGATTGTTCTGGAAGATCACGGGTATGAAAACGGTATGGGAAGCGAGGGCAGGTTGATATACTGCCGTGATTTTCCTTGTTCGCCTCCCCGCTGTAAACAACTCCTTTGGGCGACAGGAACGGAGACCCCCATGATCCATAGCATGACCGGATATGCCGCTGCCAGCCGTGACCTCGGCAGCGCAGTACTCAATCTCGAGATCAAGAGCGTCAATTCCCGCTACCTCGATATCAGCTTTCGACTCAGCGAAGACTTGCGCTTTCTTGAAATGCCGCTGCGCGAAAAGATTACCGGAAGCGTCGGCCGCGGCAAGATCGAATGTCGCGGCTATTTGCAGGCGCAACCGGCGCAAGGCGCTACGGCGCGCCAGCGGGCGCCCGATCCTGCCCTGCTGGCCGAACTCGGCCGGCTCGATGATGCGGTGCGCAGCTTGCTGCCGCAGGCCGCGCCCCTGTCGGTGGCCGAAGTGCTGCGCTGGCCCGGCGTGCTGAGCGATGACTCCCTCACCGCGGAACAGTTGCAGGCCGCCGCACAGGAACTGTTCGCCACCCTGCTCGACGAGTTCGTTGCCAGCCGCGAACGAGAAGGCGCCAAGCTGGCCGACGTGTTGAAGGACCGCGCCGCCCGCATGCGCGAGCAGGTCCGCGCCGCCGAGCCCCTGCTGCCGGCCGCGCTGGCGGCCTACCGCGAACGCCTGTCCACAAAACTGCGCGAGGCCGTGGCGAATCTCGACGAAGAGCGCATCCGCCAGGAAGTCGGCGTCTTTGCCGCCAAGATCGATGTCGCCGAAGAAATCGCGCGACTGGTCACCCACATGGACGAACTTGAACGCGTACTTAAGAAGGGCGGCGCCGTCGGCAAACGGCTGGATTTCCTGATGCAGGAACTCAACCGCGAGGCCAACACGCTATCATCCAAGTCGGTCTCGGGCGAAGTCACCGCCATCGCACTGGAACTCAAGCTGCTGATCGAGCAGGCGCGCGAGCAGGTGCAGAACCTGGAATAGCCGGTGCTGGTGATACGGCAATCGACCGGGTCATGCGCCCGGTTTCTTCTTTACTACCGATTGACAATGCTATTGCCTTTCGATACTATCTGGTCGTGATCAAGACATTCGCTGATAAGTACACCGCCGCCATCTTCGAGGGCTTTCAGGTCAAGCGGCTGCAAAAAGTAATTCAGGGGGCGGCTCGGCGCAAACTGAAGCAGATCGACGCGGCAGGCACTATCGAGAGCCTGCGGGTTCCGCCCGGCAATCGGCTGGAACTGTTGAAGAAGAATCGGGCGGGGCAATGGAGCATTCGCATCAATGACCAGTGGCGCATCTGCTTCCGCTGGGCCGGTGGCGATGCGACGGATGTCGAGATTGCGGACTATCACTAAGAGGAATCGGGACATGGCTATCGCACGCGAGCAACTCAAGGACATGGACTTTCGTGATGTCGTTACCGGTCGTCGGCTGGCGCCTGTGCATCCCGGCGAAGTATTGATGAAGGATTTCATCGAGCCGATGGGGATTACGCGCTACAAGGTGGCCAAACTGGCAGGAGTGCAGCAGCGCCGCATCGACGAGATTTGCGCCGGCAACAGATCAATTACGGGCGATACCGCCTTACGCCTGGCCCGGCTGTTCGCCACTGATGGCGCCTTCTGGATCAACCTGCAAGCACAGTACGATCTCGAAACCACCTATCGAGACATGCACAAACGAATCGAAGCAGAAGTCACGCCGCTGGCAATGGCCGCGTAAACGCGAAAGCCGGTGCCGACGGAACGGTGAAAATTGTCGTTTGGCGGGCCTTTCATCGCGGAGGCCTGTTTGATCAATGCGAGTGCTTGTGCTCGGTTTCCATCTTGCCCGGAGCGGTCAGCGGCTTTACCGGCGCCTTGACATCGATCGTTGTGCGCTTCTTGTCCTTGCCTTCGATGACCAGGGTCAGCGGCACGGTATCGCCGTCCTTCATCTGCTGCCTGAGGTCCATCAGCATGACGTGATAGCCGCCCGACTTGAGTTCGACCGCCTTGCCTGCCGGAAGGGAGAGGCCATCGGGCAGCGCGCGCATTTTCATGACGTCCTTTTCCATCGTCATTTCGTGCACCTCGACCACGCCGGCTACGGGCGACCTGACTTCGACCAGACGCGCATCCTGCACCGACGTAATCTGCATGAAGGCTCCTGTGGCCTTTTGCTGCGACACGGTGGCACGCACCCAGGGATCCTTGACGGTGACCTGGGCCATGACGGGAAAAGCGGCGAAAATCAATGCGGCGAAAGTGATGCGTTTCATGTTAACTCCTCGGGTGTGATAACGGGGTGATGGGGACTTGAGGGCGAACGCCGGATCGCCGCCGTCGGTGTTGTCATGATTGCTTGCATGATCCTGCTCCTCGTTCGTCGTCGAAGCGCCCCCTTCATGCGGGCGCGACTTTGACCGCCCCTCGGGCGGCGGAATGCGGAGGGTCAGGCCGTTGGGGGGCCGCGCGGCGGGTGCGAAAACCGCGCAAATGCCGACGGACGGGGGAAGGGACTGGCAAAAAAGGTGCCGCGGAAAGTCGGCGCCGGCGGCACGCCGGGCACGACATCGACCGCCAGCAGTGGCGCGCTGCCGGCGCAAAGCTTGCAGCAATCAGAGTGGGCGCTGTCGGGAAGCGGCGTGTTACCCGACTGCCGCGCCGGGTCCGTCCTGCTCAATCCCGCCGTGGTGCAGATTTCGGCATAAAACCCGCCGGCGGCGGTGTGCTGGCGCATGAGTCCGCTGCCGCCCATGGCCTGCAGCGCCATGGCGAACAGCCCGCAGGCGAGCAGCCAGGCGGCGCGATGCCGAAACCACGGGAGATGAGCGGATGGACGCATGGGCCGCGTATACTAGTACGGCTAGCACTCACGCAGGATTGACCAAACTCAATTTTTCAGACCATGATCGCCGGTACCCTGTTTATCGTTTCGGCGCCCTCCGGCGCCGGCAAAACCACGCTGGTAGGCCGCCTGCTGGCGGAAGACTCCCAAGTGACGCATTCGATCTCCTTCACCACCCGCGCCCCGCGCACAGGTGAGCAGGACGGTCGCGAATATCATTTCATCGACGTGCAGCGCTTTCTTGCGATGCGCGATCGCGGCGAGTTCGCCGAATGGGCTGAAGTGCATGACAATTTTTACGGCACATCGCGACCCTGGCTGGAGCAAGGCATGCGCGAAGGCCGCGACCTGCTGCTGGAAATCGACTGGCAAGGCGCACAGCAGATGCGCCGGCAGTTTCCCGAGGCGGCGAGCATATTCATTCTGCCGCCATCGATCGCCGAACTGGAACGTCGACTGCGTCATCGCGGCGCAGACAATGAAAATGTCATAGCGCGTCGGGTGGCCGGCGCGCTGGGAGAAATGCGCCACGTTGGCGAGTTCGATTTTGTTATAATCAACAATGACTTGGATGTGGCGCTCGGCGAGCTCAAAGCCGCCGTGCGTGCTTCGCGTCTGCGTTTTCCGCGTCAGCGCGCCCGTCATCCCGACGTATTCCGTTTTCTTGATCAGGACTGAACCCCATGGCCCGTGTCACCATCGATGATTGCATCAAGCTCATTCCCAACCGCTTTCAGCTCACACTGGCGGCAACCTATCGTGCACGCCAGCTCACGCTGGGCAGCACCCCGCAAGTTGATCCGGGACGCGACAAGCCGTGCGTGATCGCACTGCGTGAAATTGCCGGCGGCAAGGTGGGAATCGAAATCCTCAACCGCAACCAGCCGTAAGAATCATGCAGACGGGGTGAAACGTGACGGCGCCGCCGCTGATGTCAGTCGGATCACCCCTGCCGCCCCCCGCTGTTGGCCTGGACCCCGGCGCGGTGTCTGGTACCGCTGACGAGTCGTCGCTGATTCCGGCGGACATGCATCCGCCGGTCGATCTCGCCGAAGATCTGGAACGCTTCAACGCCCGGCTCGCCACCTATCTCAAGCCCGAGGACATCACCCGCGTCGGCGCCGCCTATGTGTTTGCCGACGCCGCGCATCGAGGCCAGATGCGCATCAGCGGCGCACCCTACATCTCGCACCCGCTGGCCGTGGCCGAGACCCTGGCCGGGTGGCATCTCGACGCGCACGCCCTGATCGCGTCCCTGCTGCACGATGTGATGGAAGACACAATCATCACCAAGGACCAGATCGCCGAGCGCTTCGGCAAGGTCGCAGCCGAGCTGGTCGATGGCGTGTCGAAGCTGGACCGCATCGAGCACCAAAGCTTCGAGGAAGCGCAGGCAGAGAATTTCCGCAAGATGCTGCTGGCCATGGCGCGCGACGTGCGCGTAATCCTGATCAAGCTGTCCGATCGGTTGCACAACATGCGGACGCTGGACGCCATGCGGCCCGAGAAGCGCCGGCGGATCGCGCGCGAGACGCTCGACATCTATGCGCCGATCGCCAACCGGCTGGGACTCAACGCGCTCTACCGCGAATTGCAGGAACTGGCCTTCCGGCATGCCCATCCGCTGCGCTATCGCATTCTGTCGAAGGCCGTCAAGGGTGCGCGCGGCAACCGGCGCGAAGTCGTCGGCAAGATCCTCGACGCCATCCGCAAGGCACTGCCGGCGGCCGGAATCGATGCCGAAGTCATGGGTCGGGAAAAGCATCTCTACGGCATCTATCGCAAGATGCGCGAAAAGCATCTGAGCTTCTCGCAGGTGCTGGACATTTACGGCTTTCGCATCGTGGTCAGGGATCGTCCCACCTGTTATCTGGCGCTGGGCGCGCTGCATGCGCTCTATCAGCCGGTGCCGGGCAAGTTCAAGGACTACATTGCGATCCCCAAGGCCAATGGTTACCAGTCCCTGCATACGACACTGATCGGGCCTTTCGGCACACCCGTGGAAATCCAGATCCGCAATGCCGACATGCACCATATTGCGGAATCCGGCGTCGCCTCGCACTGGCTGTACAAGGATGAATCGGCGCTCGACCAGTTGCAGAAGAAGACCCACAAATGGCTGCAATCGCTGGTCGAACTGCAGTCAACCACGGGCGATTCCTCCGAGTTTCTGGAAAGCGTCAAGGTCGATCTGTTCCCCAGCGAAGTCTATGTCTTCAGTCCCAAAGGCAAGATTTTTGCCCTGCCGCGCGGCTCGACGCCGGTCGATCTGGCCTACGCCGTGCATACCGACATCGGCGACCGCTGCGTCGCCTGCCGCATCAATTTCGAGACCATGCCCCTGCGCACGGAACTGCGCAACGGCGATCGCGTCGAGATTGTCACCGCGGCAAATGCCGCGCCCAATCCGGCCTGGCTCGGCTATGTCAAGAGCGCGCGGGCGCGTTCCAGGATCCGCCACTTTCTCAATACCAAGCAGAATGAAGAATCGGCCGCCCTGGGCGAACGTCTGCTGGGCGACGCCTTGCGCGATCTCGGCCTGGCTCTGGCCAAACTGCCGGCCCAGGCCTGGGACCGCTTCCGGCGCGCGTCAGGCGCCCGTTCCCAGCGCGCCGTGCTGGCCGACATCGGTCTCGGCAAGCGCCTGCCGGCCATCGTCGCGCGGCGGCTGGCCGAGGGCGTCGAACCCGCTGCGCCCGGTGTCGCGCCCGAGGGTCGCGCCCATCAGGCCATCCTGATCCATGGCGCCGAAGGCGTCGCCGTCAGACTCGGCAACTGCTGCCGGCCGATTCCCGGCGACCCGATCGTCGGCCTCATCCGCAAGGGCCAGGGCCTGGTAGTGCACACCCATGATTGCCTGGCCATCGCCAAATTGCGCAGCGAACGCGGCAACTGGATCGACGTCGAATGGGAACCGGACATCACCGGCATGTTCGAAGCCAGCATTCGTGTCGTCGTCCGCAACGTGCGTGGCGTGCTGGCCCGGCTCGCGGCCGGCATCGCCGAAACCGACTCCAACATCGTCAATATCAGCATGGACAAGGACAGCGGCGAGGCCACCACCCTGTTTTTTACGCTGCAAGTGACAGACCGCATCCACCTCGCCCGCATCCTGCGCGCCATGCGGCGCGTGCCGGAAGTGGTGCGCATCACCCGTTACGTCGATCCGAAACAACACTGAAAGGAACAGATATGGCCCTCTACGAATCCGAACACACCAAGTTCATGCGCGAATGGATGCAAAAGCATCCCGAGGAATTGAAGGAGCAAGAGAAGGGACGCGCACTGTGGTGGGACAAGACACCGCGCACGCTCGACACGATGAAGAACGAGGCCGCGGCGGAAGTGCCCGGCAAGGCCTACTACTACGACGCAAACTAGGCGTCGGCACCCACCGACTGTCCGAGCTTATTCTTTCG